>Ga0315338_1002231_pt1 | contig 19943 bp, 12 predicted proteins | sample ASW8metaG_FD_204518 | JGI IMG/M metagenome (GOLD analysis project Ga0315338, IMG submission 204518) | Ammonia-oxidizing marine archaeal communities from Monterey Bay, California, United States - ASW #8 | ecosystem: Environmental > Aquatic > Marine > Coastal | place: USA: California | collected... | reverse complement strand
TTCCTTGTCCGACGCCTTGTTGGACAGCGTATAGACCGAACCGCCTCTGATATTCTTGCTGCCTATGGAATCGGCGTGAAGGGAGATGAACATCTCTGCCTTGTTCCGGTGCGCGATTTCGAACCTGTCTCTTAACCTGACATAAACATCGCGCGTGCGCGTCATCACGACACGGTAACGGCCACTCGCTTCGAGCACTTTTTTCGCCGCCTTGGCAACGGCAAGGGTGAGACGTTTTTCGTAACTGCCGGTAACCCCAACCGTTCCGGGGTCGATGCCGCCATGCCCCGGATCCAACACGATCACCCGTCGGCTGTCGCCGCTACGCCGGGATTTGGACACAGACGTCGTGGGTTTCGAGAGACGTTTCCGCTTGGTCCAGCCTTTCGACTGGAACTTGCGCGAACCGGAGAAGAACGCCTTTCGAGGAACCGATTTCAAATCGACGACAAACCGTCTCGGCTTGTCTCCCTTCGGCGGCAGAATGAAATGGTTTGCCACCGCCGTCGGTACATTGACGTCGACAACCACCCGGCTGTTGCCCGGCTGAAACAAACCGAACCGAAACCCAGATACAAGCCCGACGGAGGCGCGCATGCGCGCCGCGGGTACGCGCCAGGTAATCTCTGGAAAATCGATGACGACGCGAAACGGGTCGGACAGCGTAAAAATCTTGTACGGCACCGTTCGATCCAGTTCGAACACCAGCCGGGTCGAACTCGGGTGCAGCCCGATGCGCGCGCCTGATATCACCGGCATAGTGTCGGCCTCAACCGGCGACGCTGTCCAAATGCAGGCCGCGAGGAGGAGTGAGTATATTAAATGCCTTACGCGCATCGATTGGCCACGCTAGGTCTTGGGGGCTACTACTTTGTAATATACTACATATATCCTGCAGCCGCGCCGACATACAATCGAATTCCGAATTATGCGGAATTGCGTAAAATACCGAGAAACCATTTGTGGAATGACGATTCGCGGCTTATTTTAAATTCGCGCGATTGATTGCGCTTATGCTGAGTGACCGGTTCGGGTCATCTCGGCGATGTCTTCGGCCGTTCGAAGTTCCGGCATGTTCCATACCCGAGACAAATTGGTTCGGCACAGGCCTGCGTATAGAGCACCCGGCCCTTGGCATTGAAAGCGTAGTCTTAAATTTGGTTTAAGCGCGAAGTCTATTTCCGGATTGGATTGGTTCCAGTCCGGGCCCTGGCGGGCGCCGAGTTCCCGTCCTGTCCTGGTGTTAAAGGTTTAATGCCGTTCGACAGGCCGATTGGTGGCGACGCCGGCTTCGCCGTAAAGGTGGCACGATACAGCGATTCCCAATCGCGCGTTTCGTCCTGTATCGTCCGCCGGAGAGTTAACATGTCAAAATCAATGCTTATCGACGCTACCCATGCGGAAGAAACTAGGGTGGTCGTCGTCGATGGTACCCGACTCGAAGATTTCGATTACGAATCGGCCAACAAAAAACAACTCAAGGGCAACGTCTACCTCGCGAAAATCACGCGCGTAGAGCCCTCGTTGCAGGCGGCATTCGTCGAATATGGCGGCAACCGGCACGGTTTCCTGTCCTTCAACGAAATTCATCCGGACTACTATCAGATCCCGATCGCCGACCGCGAAAAGCTCGTCGCAGACGAAGTCCCAACCGATGAAGACGAGGCCGGCGAGGATGGCGATACCGTCGAGGAAGTCGGCGGTGACGAAGTGGAGGAAGAGGTCGAACGCCGGCGTCGCCCCTCCTATCGCGGTTACAAAATTCAAGAGGTCATAAAGCGCCGCCAAATCGTCCTGGTTCAGATCGTCAAGGAAGAACGCGGCAACAAGGGCGCGGCTTTGACAACTTACCTGTCGCTGGCCGGCCGGTACTGCGTGCTGATGCCGAACACCAACCGCGGCGGCGGCATTAGTCGAAAGATTTCCAATCCTAAAGATCGAAAGCGCCTGAAAACCGTGCTCGACGGGCTTGAAATTCCGGAGGGGATCGCCGTCATCGTGCGAACGGCGGGCGCCGAGCGGTCGAAGCCTGAAATCAAACGCGACTACGACTATCTCATGAAGCAATGGGATCAGATTCGAGAAATGACCCTCGCCTCGACCGCACCGGCGCTGATCAATGAAGAGGCAAACCTCATCAAACGGTCGCTCCGGGACCTGTATTCCAATCAAATCGACCAAATTCTCGTCGAGGGCGACGGCGGATACCGGCTGGCCAAGGATTTCATGAAAACGCTTATCCCGAGCCACGCGGTCCGGGTGAAACCCTATAAGGATGGCGGCATCCCGATCTTCCATCGCTACCAGGTGGAAAACCAGATCGATGCGATCCACAACCAGACCGTCCAGTTGAAGTCAGGCGGTTATATCGTGCTCGATTCTACGGAAGCCCTGGTCGCGATCGATGTCAATTCGGGACGGTCGACACGCGAGCGGAACATCGAGGAAACCGCGCTGAAGACCAATATGGAAGCCGCCGAGGAAGTTGCCCGGCAGTTGCGGCTGCGGGATCTCGCCGGCTTGATCGTCATCGATTTCATCGACATGGAGAATTCGCGCAATATTCACAACGTCGAACGCAAGCTGAAGGAATCGCTGCGCGCCGACCGTGCCCGGATACAGGTCGGTCGGATCAGCCATTTCGGCCTGATGGAAATGTCACGTCAACGGCTGCGGCCCAGCCTGGCGGAAGTTTCGAGCGATACCTGCCCAACCTGCGGTGGCGCGGGTCATGTCCGGTCGGTCGAAGCGACGTCGCTGCACGTCCTGCGCGCAATCGAAGAGGAGGGTATTCGCAAACGGTCCGCGAACATCACCGTTCATATCCCGACGACGGTTGCGCTTTATGTACTGAACCAGAAACGAACGACCTTGGCGGAGATCGAAGCGCGTTACGAACTGGTCGTTTCTATCGAAACCGACGACAGCCTGATCCCGCCGGAATATCGCCTGGACAGGACACAGAACGCCGATCAATCGGAATCCTCCGCGCCGGAGCGGGAATCGACCACGGTAGAAGACAGTGAGACTTCGGAGAGCGGTAAGCGCAAACGCCGGCCGAGACGGCGTCGCTCGAAACGACGCGACGAAGAAGCGCCCGCGGCAATCGACGCCGCCGTGGAACAGGACAGCGACGCGGAATCAGCAGCGGATGACGGATCGCCGGAGCAACCTGAAACCGAAACCCGCGACACGGAAGGCGATGGCGAACCGAAGAGGCGGCGTCGCCGAGGCCGGCGCGGCGGACGACGGCGTGCGCGCAAACCGGAAAACGCCGAGGAAACGACAACCGTCGCCTCCGAGAAGGACGAAGCGGAGAGCCCTGAAACGGTTGATGTAGAGAACACTGAACCTGTCGAGGCGGAGAGTTCAGATTCCGTTGTGGCGGAATCCCTCGACGCGAAGCAGGAAACGGCCGAGCCTGTGGAAAGCAATACCGAAGCTGCGACCGAACCGGAAGAGGTGAAGAAACCTCGCCGACGCCGCCGTTCGACGAAACCGAAATCCTCGGAGGATGGGAACACGAAAGACGCCGCAACCGAGGAAAAGCCGAAACGCCGCCGCGCCCCGCGTAAAACGGCCGAACCGGCGAAAACAGAGGCTTCGGATACACTAAAGGGCGAACCGGCATCGAGCGACGCTGCGGCACCGGAAACGGAAAGCGCGCCGGAAACCGAAACCGTCGTATCGCCGGAACCTGTCTCTGACGAGGCGTCGGAGCCGTCCAACGCTATTGAACCGGCTCCGGAACTAGCACTGGAACCGGCCCCCGTGGCTCTTGCGGCAAGCGCGCCCGAACCGGCCTTGGAATCCGAAAAGCCGAAACGTGGCGGCTGGTGGCAGAAAATCGTGCGTTAGACCAGATCGGGGATAGGCGCAAACGGCGCGTTTTGCGACCCAAAGACCGGGCGGCACAATACTGTGTAAATGAATTTGTTTGGCCCCATAGTTTTGCCCGCCCCAGCAAAGGGTCGATCAAACCTAATTCGACCTATTCGCATGAAACAGAGGCGGACACGTCAGCCGAGATGACTTGTAACGTACGGATTTTGTACGCTGTCACCCTGTCTGGGAGGCCTCATCGATTATGCCGCGGAACACTGGCGTATCGCGCAATTTAGCATTACTTGCTATGAACGCGACCAGCCTGCTCTTTGTCTTCCTAAAAGAACACGTAGGATCGGACTACGATATTCTTGCGGCATCGCGCATCCTCGGGCGCCGTCGGATCGAAGCAGGCGGTGTGGAACGACCAGCGCGAGACCGACCCGTCGGTGATCGAATCGTAGCATTTCAGCATCGAAACCTCGGTCGGCCTCTGCTGCGGAATCCAGTACCACTCATGCTCGGGGCGATGGGTGAAACGTGTCGTCTCGCCGACCCTGTCGTCGTAGATGCGATAGTTGTTGATATAGGCCTGGTCTGCAAAGGACGGCCAGGCGCAGAGCACGAAGGGGTTCTGCTCCACTGTCTCCATCGGTTTGGCGAGGTTGATCGACATGAACCGCCGCGACATCTTCGCGTCAGCTTCCGCCCCGGTGTAGTGCTGCGTGCGCCCGAAATTCCGCAAGTTCTTCGTCAGCAGCTCGCGGCAGCGCACCCGGCCGCTATTGTCGTTCAAATCGTTATGCACGAGGTTGGCGTATCGAGCGTTCACGCCCGGGTTCTTGTTGTCCTGGTCTTCCGTGCGGTCGCCCTCGTAATCCTTGTCGAAGATGTCGTGGTTGTAGACGAGCGCATCCGTCGAGCCCGGGAAAAAGTCCAAGAGGAGCTTCTCGATCTCGGGGTAGAAGACGCGTTCCACCTCAGCTGAATCGTAGAAGTTGCCGCACTTGGATTCGCAATGCGCCAGCGAGACGCCGAGCCTGTCCATAGATTCGGAGCTGCTCGGCGAGAGGCCTGGGTAGTACTCTTCCAGGCGCCGCGCATCGCGCATCACATGCGGAAAATAGAGGTTTCGCCGCCCGTAACTCTGCTCTTCCTTGCGCAGCGCTTTTGCATCTGCTTCGCGCGCCGGGTCGCGCCAGAGCGCGTTGGACGAGACAACCGAGTAGGTTGGCTGTTCGTTGATCGTGTAGTGCAACGGAAGCGCCAGGCCGCCTTCCGGGGCCTCAATGTTGTTCGCCCGGATATATTCCAAGCACTCGTCGTAATCCCGAAACCCGACGCCCCACTTGGTCTCGATGGGCCCGGCAGGGGCGTTGTCGAGCATGTCGATAGCCGCCTGTCCCGCCCCCTCGGCAATCAGCGCGAGAGCGTCCTCCATCGCCACGGCAGTGCCGGCATCCCCATCCCGATCGAACGACATATAGGATAAACCGCCATGCGCCGCGATCGGCGCCGGCTGCCCTTCCGTCAGCTGGAGGGACGGCACATAGGCCGACGAACCTGTCTCCGTATCCGCCGCGTCTTCGTTCTTGCTGACTTCAATCCCGTCCATGTCATGCCTCCGGTTAAAATCGCGCCATCGTGGCACATAGGGTTTGCGTTTCCTAGAGCCACCCAAAAATTCGCCAACGCCGTCAAACCTGACTGGCTACTTCCGCTTTATGTGGCATTACGGCCCGCTTTTCTCAAGGGCGGTCGAATTTATGGGATGAAATCGGCAGCAGAATCGGGCACGGAACGTTTCAGCCTTCGCGCCAATCGCGCTGGGCCTGCGCCGCCGCCGCCATCGTCTCCGTCGGACCCGCGAAGCTGAAGCGGACGAACCGGTTGCCACGGTCGGGATCGAAATCGATACCGGGCGTAATCGCCACGCCAGTCTTGGCGAGGATCGTGCGGCAGAACGCGTCGCTGTCGTTCGTCATGTGCGACACATCGGCGTAGAGATAGAACGCGCCGTCCGCCGGCGCGATACTGTCGAACCCGGCATTCGGCAGGGCTTCGAGGAGAAGTTCGCGGTTGCGCGCATATTGCGCGACATTGCGGTCCAGTTCCTCCGCGCAGTCGAGCGCCGCGACACCTGCGATCTGCGACAGGGTCGGCGGCGAGATATACAAGTTCTGGCTCAGGCTCTCGGTCACGCGCACCAGATCGTCGGGCATCACCATCCAGCCCAGCCGCCAACCGGTCATCGAGAAATATTTCGAAAAGCTATTGATGATCACGGCATCCGGATTGAAGGCAAGCGCGCAATCCGCATCCGATTCATAGGTAATGCCATGATAGATTTCATCGGAGATCAGCCGGGTATCGTGCTTCGCGCAATAGGCCGCGAGGTCCTTCATCGCCTGGGTACCGAGCATGGTGCCCGTCGGATTGGACGGGCTTGCAACGATAAGGCCGGCCAAGGGTCCCGACTCGCGAGCCTTGTCCAGCAGCGCTTCCGTCGGCTGAAATCGATCGGACAATTCCGCCGGCAACAAAACCGGCTCAATCCCTAGCGCGGAGAGAATGTTGCGGTAGCACGGATAGCCGGGCGCCGCGAGGGCCACCCGGTCGCCCGGATCGAACGCCGCCAAAAAGGCGAGCACGAAACCAGCCGAAGATCCGGTCGTAACGACGATCCGCTCCGGCGCTACCGCCAGCCCGTAAATCTCACGATAACGGTTCGCGATCCCCTGCCGGATATCGGGGATGCCGAGGGCATCGGTGTAGCCGAGGCGCTCGTTTCGTAGCGCCTCTTCCGCCGCGCGCAGCGCCCCTTCCGGCGCGCTGGTGCCGGGCTGGCCAACTTCCATGTGATACACTGCCTGCTGAGCAACCTCGCGCTCGTTCGCCGCCCGCATGACTTCCATGACGAAGAAGGGTGGGATGTCCTGGGCGCGTTGCGATACTTTCGGCACCGACCCGGCTCCTACCGTTCCGCTTCCGCGGCGATGCCCGAGAAGCGCGGATCGGCATAAACGAAACAAGCTATGTTTTCGGTGCCTACATCTAGGCCGAGCGGGCATTCTGCCGCGTTGACCCGCGCCAGTGATGGCACAGTGGCGGTCTTATGGCCCTTTTGCTCTAAGGCGAGCTTTATGCCTTGCGGCACGGATTCCTCCAGTACGGCGATATCAGGCGCGCCGCCATGATGTACGCGGGGGGCGCCGATCGCTTTATCAAGCGTTACGCCTTTCAAAATCGATGCCGCCAGAACGGCTGTCGTCGCGGTAACCGCCGCCACGCCGCCGGAAGCCGCGATCGCGGAACGGAAGCTCTGAAATTCCGCGTCGTAAGTCAGGACAGGTCCCAGCGAAAGCGCGTTGCGGTCGGCCTGTCCTGGCGCCGCGGCCAGGACAATGCCCGTGCCGGGCGCCATCCTGCCGGTCCCGAACAAATTATAATTGGTCAGCGTGCAGGCGACCGCCAGCCCGACGAGATCGACAACCACGAATCCCGTTCCCGAAGGATTTTCCGGTACCGAGGCGGGCACCGGCTTCAAACTTGAGATCGGCGTCGCAGCGTTACGGTTGAAGTTGGCCATTAATTCCTGCGCGTGGCTCGGGTTTGCAAACGCTTTTTCAGCCTTCACGGATCCCGTCGATTCAAGCAATGCTGGCCGGGCGGCAAAGGCGCGTTTTGCGGTCTCTAAAAGCAGATGGGCTTGAGCGTCCCCAACGGCGCCCTGATAGCGCGCTTCAGCCGCCAGCATGTTCCACATCAAACCGGCGCCGACACCCGCGCCCGCCGGCGCCGGAACGAAATTTACGATCTGGTCGTCGTGCCGAATCGTGACCGGTTTACGCCAGCGCGGCACATAGTTCCGTAAATCGTCCGCCGTCAATGTACCGCCCGCGTCCTGCGCCGCCTTCACCATCCGAGCCGCTAACGCGCCTTCGTAAAACGCCGTAACACCTTGCGTTCGGAGCGCGGCATAGGTCTCCGCCAGATCCTGCTGGATGAGCCGGTCGCCTTCGCCATAGGGCTTCCCATCGGAGCGGGCGAATACCTTTCGAGCGTTGGGATCCTGAAACAGCGGTTTGGCAGCGATTGCGAATTCACGAGCTGCCGCGCGCGAAACGATTTGACCGAATCGCGCTTTCTTTTCTGTTTTTGCTAGAATTTCCCGAAACTCGGATTGGCCATACCTGACCTGCAGCGCCGCCAATCCGCGCAGCAGGGTGGGAATGGCGCTGGGCCGGTCGGCGCGCGGGTTCGGTGTGCCCGGCGGTGCAATGAAATCGATGACTTCGGTCTTTTTCTGGCTCGGATCGTGAACGATACAAACGCCGCCGCCGCCCAGGCTTATCGAGGACGGCATCGTCACCGTCATGGTCAAGGCCAGCGCCACTGCCGCGTCCGCCGCCGTGCCACCGAACTTCAGGATTTCCTCCGCCGCCGAAACGGCATTGGGTTCGTCGCCGGCGATGGCGCCGAAAAATACGACGTTCCCGGTAATTACAGTGCTTTTCGCCTGACTGCGCGCGGTCGAGCCGGGAAGAAGGCTGGAAAAAAAACCCGGCCCCCCATCGGATTCGCCGTCGCCCCCGCAGGCGGCCGCCAGCATGGCGGCCAGGATCAACGCAATCGCTTGATTGCTGCGGCGGTAGACCCCAGCTATTGTGCGGTCTCCAAGGAGTCTTAGGCCGTTGAAACGCATCAATGTACCCAAAAATGTTGCCCGGCTTCTGGCGGCTTTCTGCGCCGTCCTGATTACGCTGTCCAGTCTGACATCGGCAAGGGCTATTTCGCTAATTCGCGATACCGAAATTGAAAATACCATCCGAGTGTATTCCCAGCCGATATTCGAAGCCGCGGGCCTTGAGGCGAGCGATGTTCAAATCCACATTGTCAATGACACGACCCTGAATGCCTTCGTGGCCGGCGGACAACGGCTGTTCATCAATTCGGGCTTACTCATGCAGGCGGAACATGCCGGTCAGGTGATCGGCGTCATCGCCCACGAAACCGGCCATATTTCCGGCGGCCACCTGGTCAGGCTTCAGAAAAGTCTACGCCACTCGACCGCGAAATCGATTTTGACCCTGGTACTGGGCGGCATCGCGGCGGTCGCCACCGGACAAGCCGAGGCCGCAGGCGCCGTTATCGCCGGCGGCGCGACAATCCAGCAGCGGTCGATCCTCAGCTATACCCGCACCATGGAACAAGCCGCCGACCAGGCCGCTGTCGCCTTTCTTGACGAAGCCGGTTATTCCGGTCGCGGCCTGATGCAGTTTCTCGGCACGCTGTCCGGGCAGGAACTGCTGTCCTCGGAGCGACAGGATCCGTATCTGCGATCCCACCCGCTGACCCAGGACCGAATCGAATTCCTGCGCAACCATGTCGCGACATCGCGGAGTTCGGACACACCTTTACGCGAAAATCTGGTACGCGCGCATGCCCGGTTGCGCGCCAAACTGAAAGGCTTCATCAATCCGCCCTCGCGAACCTTGCGCGAGTACAAAGCCGATGACGCCAGCTTTGCCGCGCGTTACGCCCGATCGATAGCGTTCAAGGAACAGTTCAAGATCGACAAGGCGCTGGCCTTGCTGGAAGGTCTTCTGGCGGAGTCGCCGAACGACCCCTTCCTGCTCGAGTTGAAAGGCGATGTCTTGCAGGATGCGGGGCGCATCGCAGATTCGATTCCGCCTTACCAGAAAGCCGTCGAAGTGCTGCCCTGGGCGGCGCTAATCAGGATTAGTCTCGCCCAATCGCAACTCGAACTGAATAACGGGCAAATGAGCGACGCGGCGCTTGAGAACCTGCTGCAAGCGGTACGCTACGAACCCGAGGTGCCGATACTTTGGCGTCTGCTTGCAACCGCTCATGCACGCAACGACGATCAGGCGAACGTAATGCTGTCGCTGGCCGAGGAAGCGGTGCTTAGCGGTAAGAAGTCGGAGGCCCGGCAACGCGCGAAACGGGCCATGGAGCTGTTGCCCGAAGGTTCCGCGAGTTGGGTTCGTGCGCAGGATATTCAGCAAGCGGCAAAAAAGAAGTAGTAGCGCCGCAAACCGCAAGGAAATTCGCGTGAAAGCATTTTCGACATTTTGTATCGGGTTGGTCGTCCTATTCGGCCTGACAGGTTCCGCCACGGCGCAGGTCGCGGGCAAGGACAAGGCGGCGATCGAGGACATCGTCCGCCAGTACATTCTCGAAAATCCCGAGATCATCGCCGAAGCGCTCGAGCGCCTGCAGGAACGCGAGCGCTTGGCGCAGGAGAACGCGCAGCGGCACGCGCTGCAGCAAAGCACCGCGCAGCTATACCAGAATCCGATGACCCCCGAGCATGGGAACCCCAACGGCGATGCGGTCGTCGTCGAATTCTTCGATTATCAGTGCGGTTACTGCAAAAAGGTCTTTCCGTCCTTCATGAAAGTGATGAAATCCGACAAGAAATTGCGGGTCATCTGGAAGGAACTGCCAATCCTGGGCCCTGTCTCGCGTTTTGCCGCGCGCGCCGCCATGGCTTCGGCCCGGCAGGGTAAGTATTTCGACTACCATGTCGCCTTGATGAGCCTGCGCGGCCGCCTGACGGAGAAGCGGGTCATGGAAACCGCGAAAAAGGTTGGGCTCGACATGAACCGCCTTATCAAGGATATGGGCTCGCCGAAGATCGAACGCTATCTGGACCAAACGCTGCAACTCGCCGAAGCGCTCGGGATCAACGGAACGCCCGCCTTCCTAATTGGCAACCAGCTGGTGCCGGGCGCGATCAGCGCCGATCAGATGCGCCAGATCATCGCACAAACCCGTGAACCGAAAGGGTAACGGGCTATCCCAAGTTCTCGATCGCGACCGGCGCCAGATCGTCGGCCGGGGTAAACCCAAATATTCGCCCATAGAAATAGAGCTCGCCGTCGAGCGCACGCTTCATATTGGCCGCTTGCCGAAACCCGTGCCCTTCGCCCTCGAAGGGACAATAGGCGACTGGTGTTCCTTTCTCGCGCAGAACGGTGACCATCGCCTCCGCCTGGTTGGGCGGCACGACCTTGTCGTCCAGCCCCTGGAAGAAGATAACCGGACAGTCGAGTTTTTCAGCGAAATGAATCGGCGACCGCGCACGATAAACCGCCTCCGCCTCGGGCCAAAGACCAATCAGGCGGTCGAGATAACGGCTCTCGAACTTGTGCGTATCGGTCGCCAGGGTCGACAGATCGCCGATGCCGTAGTGGCTGGCGCCGGCCTTGAAGGTATCGCGGAAAGTCAAGGCGCAGAGCGTCGTGTAACCGCCGGCGCTGCCACCCGTGATGATCAGCCTGTCGCCATCCACCTTGCCCTGGCCAACCAGAAATTCGGCGCCGGCGATGCAATCGTCCACGTCCGCAATACCCCATTGCCCGCGCAGCTTTTCGCGGTAGGCGCGGCCATAACCGGTACTGCCGCGGTAATTCACATCGAGGACTGCAAAGCCGCGGCTGGTCCAATACTGGATCTTCAGGTTCAAGGATTCCCCGGTCTGTCCCGTCGGGCCGCCATGGCTCTTGACGATCAGCGGCGGCAGCGCCCCCTCCGGCGCCTTGAATCCGGTATTCGCCGGCGGGTAATAGAACCCGTACGATTCCTCATCGCCATTTGCGGGAAAACGGATCGCTTCGGCCTTTGACACTTGCCCCGGATCGATCGCCGCTTCGGTCGACCGGCGAATTGTTTCAACCGCACCGGACGATAGATCCAACGATACGAGCGACGGCGGCTCGGAAGAATGCCCGGCGATAAAACAGACGAACTTATCCGTCACCTTCAAGCCACCAAAATCGCAATAGGGCGTTTCGACCACGGCAAGCGTTCCCGCTGCGCGGTCGATACGGCCCAATCGCCAGCGCCCATCCTCGCAATACGTCGTGACGATCCCGTTCAATCCGTCGAAGCCATAGGTAGTCATGCCGAACACCCATTGCGGCAAACCGAACTCCGCGTCCTTCGGGCACACCGCTTCCGCCCTTTCCCCGTGCCAGCGATACAGGTTCCACCAGCCAGTCTTGTCGGAGGCGAAATGCAATATGCCGTCCGGCGACCATTCCGGCTGGAACACCGCCTCGCCGTCGCCCGAGAGTTGAACCGGTTCCGTCAGGCTGCCGTCATCGCTTACATCCGCAAGCCAAAGCCGGCAGCAATCCCACGGCATGTCCGGATGGTCCCAAGTCAGCCAGGCAAGCCGCCCCCCGTCCGGTGACAGGCGCGGCGCTGCGTAGAAATCCGCGCCGTCGGCCAGCACCGTAACGTTACCATCGAAGCTGATCGCGACCAGTGCGTTCGCTGGTTCGTCGAGGGTATCGTCGTGATCCTCGCGTATCGCGATCACACGCCGCCGCGCGCCGTCGACACGCGTGTCGGCATAGCGCCACGGGCCTTCCGGCGTTATAGGCCGAGGATCGCCGCCGGAGTCTTGCCGGTAGAGACGCTGGTCCACCGCGTTGCAGAATAACACCGAACCGCCGGAGACGGTGTAGCTCCCGCCGCCATACTCGTGCACGCGGCTGCGCACGTTGAATTCGGGCGGCGTGACATCCGCAAACGCGCCGGACGAGTCCCTTCGGCAAATCACCATGCGGCCCTTTTCGGCCGGGCGCAGTTCGGACCAATAGAGATCGTCGCCGTCGCAGCAAATCGATCCCAGCCCCACTGTCTCGCCGACGATCATGTCGGCGGTGATCGACGATTTCCAGGCGCCAAAGGGCGCGATAGTGGGCTCGGGCATGCTATGTCCCCCATGTATGAATTTCCCCGATCACTAGCATGCCCCTTGGCCCCTGCGAAACCTTGACCGCGCCACCGCGAGCGTCGATGGTGACGGTGGAGGAACCCCATGCCGCCGAAACGAAATCCCCGGAAGCTCAACAAGCTGCAGCTCAAGACTCTGACCCTGCTGCAGGAACTCGCCCGCCTGCCCGACATGGCGACGCCGAACGCGGAAACCGGCGAGGTCACGATCACCGGTTTCCCGCCGCCGCATGGCAACCATTTCCATCTGGGCCCGCACATCGTGCTCGGTCGCGACGCGTCGGGCCTGCGCAATGAAGCCGTCTGGCGCGCCCTCAACCGCAAGGCGCTCGCCTACGGCACCTTCCCCATCGCCATCACCCTGACCCCCGCCGGCCTCGAATACGAAACAGGCCTTCAGGAAGAGATCCTGCACGGCTCGGATCACTAGAGGCATTCGGATCAAATCCGCGATTTCCTATTTCGGTTGGTAAGTCCCACCGTCGCCAACCACCACGAACGGCGCCCAGAATAACGGGTGCGCGTACATCGGGTTTTCGCGGTCCGCCATAACCGCGGCGATTGCGCGGCGGTGGGCTTCGGCCTTGCCGATATCCGGCGCGTTTGCCTGGGCGCGAAACATCGCGGTAGTCAGCTTGACGGCGGCGTCCGAAGCGACCGGCCAGTGCGACACGAACAAGGCGCGGCTGCCGGCGTAGAAGAAAGCCCTGGCCAGGCCCGACAGGCCCTCACCGTCGGTGCCGCTGCTAGCGGTGTTGCAGGCCGACAGCACGACCCAGTCGGCGTTGAGCGACAGCGTGGATATTTCGCTCGCGGTCAACAACCCGTCATCGCGCGCCGAGGCCTCCTTGGGCGGTGTCATAACGAGGGCGGGCTCCGTCAGACCGTCCAGTTCGCCGCCAACCAAGCCGTGCGTTGCGAACACCAGGATGCCGTAGTCGGCGAGATCGGTGCGCGCCCGAAGGTTCCCTTCCGTGGCCTGGTCCCGCAGCAATAGCAGCGACGACTCGCCGCCGACCGCCTTTCGCAAGGCTTCCAACTCATCCTTCGTGTCCGGCAGGGACGGCAGCGATTTCACGGCCTCGACGTCCGCCAGCCCATCACTTCGGAACAAACCCGGCACCGACTCCCCCCTGCCCCGCAAGGCCGTAAGCTGGCTGACCTGCATCTCTGCCGGCGCCGCTTCGGTAAGGCTCGGATGATCGTCCAGCAAAGGGTCGCCGACACCCAGCATCGCGGTGCGGGACACCGGCCGGCCGGCGAATTGGCGAAGCGATCGCAGGGCGGAGACGCTGGGCAGCACCGAAATCGCGAACCTGTTCGCCAGCCAGGGCATGTCCCTGAACTCGGAAAATGCGTGCGTATCCGCCTTCGGTGCATTCGTCAGAAGGACGCCGGGCGGCAGGCTGGTCAACGCGCCATCGGGCACCACGAACACGTGCCGCGCGCCCTTCAGCAGGTCCCCGGCCGGTGCGAACAGCTTGACGTAGAGCGCGTGCGCCGCCGCAGCATCGAAATTGTGCAGCTCGGAAAACTCCGACATCTGTGTCGGGTCCAGACCGCGCCGGATCTTGTCGACCACCGACGACAGCTCCGCCGCGCCAAAGTTGAGGAGATGCAGCTGCGCCGTGTTGCCTCGCACCGCGATCATCGCCGTCTGTTCGTCGATCGTCATGAAGGTAATCAGGACTTCAGCCGGCCCGAGCAGCAACCGCGCCGCCGCCAGCGTCATGGGACGAACCCCCGTCAATTGCTGATACCGAGGAAACTCACGCGCCAATCCATTATCGAGCGCGCTGAGTCGCTCGGCGGCCTCATCGCGCCGGACGCGCCAATTTTCCTCGGCTTCGAGATCGCGTTGGCCCTGCGGCAGCCCGAGCGCGTCGGTCAGCGCCGCGTCGGCACGGGCCCATCGGTTCGCGGCGTCTTGGCGCGCACGGGCTCGTTGGGCAAGACCATCGTCACCCGCCGCAAAGCGCGCGGCCATTCGGTTCACGGCCGTCGCAGCCGCACCAAGCTGGGTGAGCTGCGCCACTTCAAAAGCTTCAGCGACATCGGACAACGCGACATGATCGGTGCTTCCAAGAACCGTCAAATGATACATGAAGGTTTTCTCGGCCTTGCGCAGTTCTGCGGTGGCGTCCAGGGACGACGAACTGACCGCGCGCGCGGCCCGTTTCTCGAAAATCGCGCGGAACTGTCTCAGACGCGCGAGCGCCGCGGCCCGGTCGTTCCGCTGCATGTCGAACAGTGCGAATGTCAGAAGGACGTTGGCCGACCTGGGATGATCGGGACCCAGCCTCTCCACCAAGGTCGTCATTACGCGATCCAGATATGTCCGCGCTTCAAAATACGCGCCCAGGCCGCCCAGAAGTTTGGCCATGCCATGTCGCAGTTCCGCAGTCCGCGTATGGTCGTCGCCAAGTTTTGTTTCTGCAATCGCGATGGCGCGCGCCAGTGGCGCGCGCCCTTCCGCACCGCGTCCGAGCCGTTCGAAAGCCAACGCGAGATTGTTGAGAGGATTGGTCAGTTCCGGATGCTGGGATCCGCGCGCCTTTTCGATAATCGCGATGGCGCGCCGAAAATTCTCGATGCTGTCCTCGTACCAGCCGCCAAGAAGCTCCGCCAAAGCGAGATTGTTGACGGCCTTGGCGGTCTCCAAGGAATTCTCGCCATGGCGCTTTTCAAACACATCGAGAGCGCGTTGCAGCAACGGTCGGGCGCGTTCGACGAGCCCTTGTTCGAGATAGGCGTAACCGAGATTTCCGACTGCAACGCCGATCAAGGGATGATCGGGCTCAAGCTTCCGTTCGATCATGTCGATGGCGCGTTTCAAAACCGGTTCGGCATCGCCGTAACGGCCTTGGGCGACCAGAATATTGCCGAGGTTGTTCAGAACAGCCGCGGTTTCCCCATGGTCAGCGCCAAAGCGGCGTTCGGCAAAAACAAGCAGCTCGCGGTAAACCGCTTCGGCGCCCGGCAGGTCGGCCGAAAGGCTTAAAATTTCTCCCAGACTGTTTAGGGTCAGCAGCATATCGTTCGACGTATCGCCTTTGGCCGCACGCAGGCGCGGCACCAGATCCCGTAGCAGCGCGACCGCCTGCGGATAATCGCCGACTTCTTTGTAGGCCGTCGCCAAGGCGGATTGACTGTCCCGGGTATAGGAATGGCTGGGCCCAAAATTGTCCCGATTCACATCGAACGATATTTCCCGCGCCGCCCGCGCAAGCTGAAGTGCCCCCGTGCGCTGGTAGAGGTCCGCGAGTTCGTCGTTGGAAAGGGCGAGATAGGGATGATTTTCGCCACGGCTCGCGCGATCAATCGTCAATGACCGCTTCAGGGCGGCGATTGCGCCCTCGGGATCGTTGAGTCTCGCCTTCGCACGCGACAACGTAAAGAGCGTGTTGGCAATTCGGGGATGGCCCGGATTTGCTTCCTGAATTCTCAGCGCCCGTTCGGCTAATTCCCGCGCCTGCTCGGCGTTGCCACGCGCCTCCTCCAGCGTCGCGAGGAAAGAAAGCGTGACGGAAACCGGCAGCGCCTTTCGGCTGAGATGGCGGATCTGAATGCCGAGGGCCTGGTTCAAGAGACGTTCCGATGCCTCGAACTTCTCGTCAAACGACAACAAATTGCCGAAATTGCCAAGAACCTCCGCGACTGCGAGATGATCCGCGCCGTGCACAGCGATGCGGCCCTTTAGCGCCTCTGAGAATACTGCAACGCCGTCCGCATTGCGCTCCTGCTCCACACGCAGCTGACCGCGCAAATACGCTTCGGTTGCCGACAGGGCGGGATCTGGCTTGGCGCCCAAAAAATTTCGTATATTCGAAAGCAAACCTTCCGCTTCTGTATACTTGGCCGTGTAGATTTGTAGCTGCGCTACATCCATCGCCACTTCCAGCCAGTGCGCGCTCCCGTGCTTGGCCTCGGAAAGGGCTGTATTCGCCAAGGGCAGCGCCTCCACGAACGCTCCGCGCGCCATGACCGGTTTGTAGTCCGGTTGTGCGGCGGCTACGGCGCCAACGAACGCAAGAGGCAGCAACAGCGATATCACCGTCGCCCAAATTCGGCGATGACAGAACGTCACAAATGGCGGTCCGGGCAAGCATCACACTGCCAACAGAGCGTCACGACGCGCCTTTCCAGCTGTCGACATAGGCGGTGAATTCGACGCCCTCCGGCAGGTCGGCCGGGATCAACGGATCGCGCGCATCGAGCATCACCGCGACCTCGTCGGTCGCATCCGCCTTCGGCGCGAACGCACCCTGCAGCGCCTTCGGATGCGGCCCATGGGTGAAGCCGCAGGGGTGGAACGACATCATGCCGGGATGGGTGTTGTCGCGGCTGAAGAACTTGCCGCGGTGGAAGAAGATCATCTCGTCATAATCGTCGTTGTTGTGGAAGAACGGCACCTTGAGCGCGCCGGGGTCGCTCTCGAACGGCCGCGGCACGAAGGTGCAGACGACGAAACGCTTGGCGACGAAAGTCGAATGCGCCGACGGCGGGACATGGTAGCGGTGGCTCATCAGCGGCCGGATATCGCGCCAATTGATGCTGACCGGCGCCAGATCGCCATGCCAGCCGACCGCGTCGAGTGGGTTGAACGGATAGGTCGCAGTAGACACCGTGTCGCCGCGCTTGATCTTAACCTGCCACTCGTTCTCGTCCTGCTGCGCCAGGAAGGCGTCGTCGATTTGCGGCGTACGCAGCATGGCGGGATCGAAGATCGCGTGCGGCCCGACAATGCCTTTCTCGGGGAGTTGGAACGCGTCGTTGACCGCCTCGATCATCAGGAATTCGGCATCGCCGTCGCAGGCGACCCGCCACATCGTGCTGCGCGGCAGGACGATGTAGTCGCCCTCGTTTACCGGCAACCGGCCATAGTCGCAGAACAGCTCGCCCGAACCGGCATGCACGAACAGCAGCTCGTCACCGTCTGAATTGCGCACCAGATGGTCCATCGCGCCCGACGTGCGCCAATAGCGCACTTTTGCGTGCCCGTTCGACAGCACGGTCGGCGCATCCCACGGCGTTGCATGGACCGCATTGAGCCGGGTCAAATCGTACATCCGCGGCCGCAGCGGGCCTTCGAAATCGACCCAGCCGGTCGGCGGGTGCTTGTGATGCATCTGGGTCGCCGGCCCGAAGAAACCCTCGCGCCCCATCTCCCGTTCAAAGGTCCCTTCCGGCAAATCGGCATGCGCCTGTCGCGACGCCGTGCCCTCAATCCGGGGAAAGGAGATCCAACGTTTGCTCATGTTCTATTCCTCTCGTCTATGACGTCAATCCGGGTCCGTCAGGACACCACGGCTGATCTGGTCCGCTTCGATCGAATCGAACAGCGCTTGGAAATTGCCCTCGCCGAAGCCCTCATTGCCCTTGCGCTGAATAATCTCGAAGAAGATCGGCCCGATCACCGTGTCGGTAAATATCTGCAGCAGCAAGCCCTGATCGTCCGCCGGCGCGCCGTCGATCAGGATCATGTTGCGGTGCAGCCGCGCGACATCCTCGCCATGACCGGGCAGACGCGCGTCGATGCCGGCGAAATAGCTGTCCGGCGTGTCCATGAAAACGACGCCGCCATCCCGCATCGCCTCGACCGTGGCGAAGATATCGTCGGTGCCGAGCGCCACATGCTGGATGCCTTCGCCGTTGTATTGTTCCAGGAATTCGACGATCTGGCTCTTGTTGTCGGTCGATTCGTTGATCGGGATACGGATCTTGCCGCAGGGGCTGGTCATCGCCTTGCTTTTCAGTCCCGTCAGCTTGCCCTCGATATCGAAGAATCGAACCTCCCGAAAGTTGAACAGTCGCTCGTAATAGCCGGCCCACTGCTCCATGTTGCCCTGATAGACGTTGTGGGTCATGTGATCGATGGTGGCGAGGCCATAGCCCGCGGGCCGCGGGTCGGCGCCATCGATCGGACGAAAATCGATCTCGTAGATGTCGCCGTCGCCAAAGCGGTCGATGAGGTAGACCAGCGCCCCGCCGATGCCTTCGATCGCCGGAATGTTGAGCTCCATCGGCCCGGTCTGCGACGGCACGCCCTTTACCCCTTGCGCCAGCGCGTGGTCGTAGGCCTTGCCCGCATCCGCGACGCGCAGTGCCATGGCGCAGGCGCACGGCCCGTGAACATCGGCGAATCGCGCCGCATGACTGCCCGGTTCGTCGTTCAGAATGAAGTTGATATCGCCCTGCCGGAACAGGGTCACGGCCTTGGAACGGTGCTTCGCCACTGCCGCAAAGCCAAGTTTCTCGAACAGTGCCGCCATCGCGGCGGGGTCCGGCGTGCTGTATTCGACGAACTCAAACCCGTCGGTGCCGAGCGGATTATCCCAGAGGTCGCTCGCCGGCACGGCGTCGGTCCTGTTTATATTTTCGGTCATTGTCTTCACTCCTGTTGCCTGAAAATCCGCGGATTTCCGCGGTTTGGAACAGAAGTGGCGTAGGGGAGCCGCGCGGCCTGCCACGCATACTCCGGGCGAGGTGTTCGCCAACGATCAGCCGGAACGCGTCAATCATGGATCTCTCGACCGGTCATCCGTTTCCGCGTCGCGGTCCCGCCCCGTTTCCCGCGGGAAAAGGCAACCGCGCGCGCGGTCTTCACTCTAGCAGGGAATGCCGACGCTGGCATCCTTGCACGGCCTTCGCGAGGTGATATAACCGAATCCGAACGTGGGGCCCATTCGAGCGGCTGCGCGAGCAAGGAGATCACCGTTGGCGGACAACGCCGATATACTGATCCTCAACGGACCGAACCTGAATATGCTCGGCGTTCGCGAGCCAGAGATCTATGGTTCCGACACACTGGCGAATATCGAGGAACGGTGCCGCGCGCATGCAAAGACTCTCGGCCTTGCCATCGATTTCAAACAATCGAATATCGAAGGCGAGCTCGTTACCTGGATCCAAGACTCGCGAACAACCCACCGAGGCGTCGTCATCAACGCGGCCGCGTTCACCCACACCTCCGTAGCGTTGCTCGACGCGCTGTCGCTGCTCGACACGCCGGTCATCGAGGTGCATCTCTCGAACGTCTTCACGCGCGAGTCGTTCCGCCATCATTCCTACATCTCGCCCGTCGCGGCGGGCGTGATTTGCGGCTTCGGCTGGCGCAGCTACACCCTCGCGCTGGATGCGATCAACGACATCTTGGACAACGGCTGATATGGCAAAACCAACCGTCGACAGCGATCAGATACGCGAGCTCGCCAAACTGCTGGAGGAGACCGGCCTGACAGAAGTCGAAGTGAGCGAAGGCGACCGCAGCATCCGCGTCGTACGCAACGGCGTCGCGGTGGCTCCCCTGGCGGCGGTGCCGGTGGCTGCGGCGCCGGTGCCTGCCGCCG
>Ga0315338_1002230_pt1 | contig 19965 bp, 15 predicted proteins | sample ASW8metaG_FD_204518 | JGI IMG/M metagenome (GOLD analysis project Ga0315338, IMG submission 204518) | Ammonia-oxidizing marine archaeal communities from Monterey Bay, California, United States - ASW #8 | ecosystem: Environmental > Aquatic > Marine > Coastal | place: USA: California | collected... | reverse complement strand
AGAAGTTGGCTTGGAAGTGAGAGGAGAAGATGACCTCTGGAAAGTCGCCTCAATGGTTCAAGAGGGCGTGTCAGCATGTAGGGCACCGGTGGATTTGTGTCGTGGTCGTGGCAGGACTAAGACAGGTTTTATCGAACTCAACGCGTATGGCCTATCGCCGCTTTGCTCGTTATGCAGAAGGCTTTACGATTGCCTGGCGATGTATTGGAATGGGTACGATAAATTGGATTACAATTGACGCCCTAAAGAATATTTCCTATACACGTTTTAATAATATGTTTTGGGGGCAGCGTCTATGGCGCGCGGGGCGAGGAAGAGGAAATCCACTACATCGAAGCGCCGGTCGCCTAGTAGAAATTGGGCCGACGTCGCTTATCATGCTGTCGACTCTCTTTATAATTTGGCGAATACGGGAAACCTCATTGGTGTACTTCTGTTTGGTATTGTAATTCTGACATGGATTCTTACATACCGAATGCCAGAAGCAGATTTAATTGTATTGGTTTCAGGGCTTGGTAGTTTTTTTCTAGGTGAAAAATTCTACACGGTGCCTTTGTTAATGTTGCTGGCATTTTGCATATTTCTAAAGATCAGAATGAATAAAGTTTATAAAAACGAAATACAGCGACTTACTGATGTGCGAAAAGAGTTAATACATGGCTTCCAGTCTGGAACATTAGTGCCGTTGGAGAATCATACAACATCCGATTATAACATTACAAAATGAGATACAATGGAAAACCTACATGTGCTTGTCGGTATTAATGCAATTACTGCGTTGGTTGCATTATGGATAGGAAGTTGGATGTATTCTCGCTTTTATCAAGAGATGGAGTTTAACGAATACCGCTTTAAACTGTTTGCGTTGCGGGACAGATTAACTATTCTTGTAATGTCTAGAAACATTGAGGAAAGTTCAGTCGAGCACGAAACATTATTACGACTAATAAATGGCTCTATTGAAGCAACTGAAAATTTTAAGGTTACGGATTTTATTCGATTTTTAGTCGAAGTTTCAGAGAACTCGGACATCAAGAACTATCTCGATCAAATTTATACTCAGCTGGAAGAGGTGAACAATATTGAATACGCAGCAATATTGAATGAGTTTTATAAAATTTCTGATGAGCAATTAACGGCAGACCTAAGGCTATTTAGGATATTGATCAAGTTTATGTCTGGAACTGCTGTTAATAGCAAAAAAGAAAAAATTGATAACGCTAAGGATCATATTCAAAACGCACGTTCTAGCTTTGGCCGGTTTGCAACGGCTGCGAATGCAACTTAATTCTATTTTTGTACTATTCGTGAATTTCCTTCATCTGTGAGATGAGCGTAAGCGTCTGCATCAGTTCAAAACTAGTATCAAACATCCGAGCTTAAGTCTCTATAGTTCCACCTGCATAGCTCAACTGGGTCGAGGAACGGAGAAAGCGCATGGCAAACAATATCGCCACCAATGAAACACTGCTAAGCTCCACCCATGTCCTACAACGCCATCACCATCGTTGAGACCCTCGTTGAAGATCACGGCTGGGACGTCGTGGTTGACGTGCTTATGGAACTTGCCGTGGATGCACCCGACGAAGACCTAGCGGAACTCGAAGAACTGTTTGAGGCCGCGATGACGGTGAATGAGGGTAGAGGGCAGCTGCTGGTGTTTTAGGGTGGCTGCTCGCGAAGTGGCATTCACCAGTGACGGTGATCAGGTCAACTCGCCAAGCTCTACATCAACCAACCTCATGCCCTCTAGCAACCGCCGACGTCCATGGTGGCCACGATTGTAGACCGAAGCGGCGAGGGTCGGGGCGTTGTGACCCATCATGCGTGACCACTTAACCGGATCAAGGTCTGCTTCCTCACAAGCTACAGAGAACGCCCTTCTGAACGAATGGAAGTCCACGGGAGCAGTCCCTAATGCTTTCTTTCGCAGCCTGTTGATCCGCTTCTGAATGTGCCAGTAGCGCTTGCTGTCTGGTCCTCCGGGCTTTAGATCGTGAAACAGGATACCGTCCACAGCACCAGCTACGCGTTGTCTTAGAACTTCGCTTGCTTCGTTGGAGACGACAGGCAGCGCTCTAGTGTTCGCCTCAGACTTGCCTGCAATAATGGTAAGCCAGTAGACCTGTTCATCTGAATAGTTCACTCGATCCACAGTTAGCTCAGCCAAGTCGTTGGCTCTTATGCCCGTGTGCCACGCTAGTAGAATGAGGTCTTCCTGTGCCTGCTCCTTGGTCGCTGACAACCACTGTTGAGCCTCCGCCTTGGTTATGGCTCTGAGTTCCTTCTGCCGTTTCACCTTCTTCTCGCCGGGAGCAGCACCGACTTGCTCAGACCACGGGTTCCGCTTGTCTTCCTTGAGGTAGCCTCTGCGATCAAGCCACTTCCACAGCCTGCCAACAGCACGGATGGAATGAACAACCGTCTGATGGCTTGGCAGCTTGGCTGTTCGCCAGTTTGGTGTTGTCTTCACATGGGTCACGTAAGCACCGGCCATACGTCTATCGACCTTATTTACGTCCGCATCATTCGACCATTCAATGAAGGCTTCGACATGGCCTTTATACTTAACCTTCGTGCCTTCCGTGATCCCGTCCGCTTCTTTCATCCACATCTGTAAGGCGATAGATACAGGGAGCCGCTGGCGGGTAGCCGTTTTGTAGTAATCCACGGCGAAATCCTCGCCATACCGTGACTCGATACGGTGGGCAGCTTCAGATATGCCGTCTTCCAACGGCTCATTGTCAGGGTCGAAGTCCTCAGCGATACGTGTTGCTTCCGCCATGAGTTCGGCCTTGGGATTCTGTAGTTTTGCGATGTACTGCTGTATCTCGGCGAGGACTGCCCACTTGAGTTCGTTAGCTTCCTTAAGGTTCCGGGTGCCTAGCCCTCTTACAATCTCCTTCTTGCCCTTCAGTTTCTGCTGGAGTGACGTGGGTACGTAGACGACAGCGGCCCAACCGCCACCGCGCCGACGCCTCAGATAGTTCGTGTTGCTCATGTCATCGCTCATGATGTGTAAGGTTACACTACACACACAGACACGTACACATTGGACAAGTTATTGATATATATGATGAAATAGTGATTGGCTGGGGCGGGAGGATTCGAACCTCCGAATGCCGGTATCAAAAACCGGTGCCTTAGGCCACTTGGCTACGCCCCAATATTGAGTGTTCGGCCGGGAATGTATGCGCATCCCTGGCCCGTCGCAAGTCCGGAACCTCTGGAATTCGGCTGCCTTGGGCGCGGTTTGTCGCGCAAAAGACATTTCTCTGTTGGTTGCGAGATTTAGCTGGGGAATAATCCGGTGCGGAAGGGGCGTGCGCACTATATCAAGGTCGCGAAGGGGGGCCGTATTGGTTAGGGAAATCTACGCGCTTGGCGCGCTGCTTTTCGGCATGAGCGCGATGCTGGTCGGCAATGGGCTCTTCGGAACGCTCACGGCGCTGCGCATGTCGTTGGAGGAATTCGACCCGACCGTGATCGGTATCGTGGTGTCGTGCCATATGGTTGGGTTCGTTCTGGGCTGCCTATACGGTCAGCGTGTCATCGCGGCCGTCGGCGCCATTCGTGTCCTGACCGCCTTCGCGGCGCTGATGTCGATCTGCGTTCTGCTTTTGCCGCTGCACGTGGAACCCTACAGCTGGATTCCCAATAGGCTTTGCTTCGGTTTTAGCACTGCCATGGTGTTCATGGTCGCGGAAAGCTGGCTTGCCGGCTCAGTCTCTCCGGAGAAAAAGGGCCGGATATTTTCGATTTATATGGTCATCAACAAGGGTTGTTTCGCGCTTGGCCAACTGCTGCTTCAGTTGGCCGACCCGGCCGGCGACCGTCTGTTCATACTGCTTGGCATACTATTCGCGGCCTGCCTCGTACCGATAGCGCTGGCACGGCATGAGGCGCCAAAGGAATTCAGCAGTGAACGGATGTCGATCCGGGAGCTCTACCGTTCGTCTCCTGTCGGCGTTTTCGGCGCGACGGCAACCGGGTTGGCGAATTCCGCCATTGTCGGCCTAAGCCCTATATTCGCCTTGGGGGAGGGCCTGGATATCGCCGAGGTATCCGCCTTCATGATGATTTTCATGCTCGGCAGCCTGGCATTGCAGATCCCGATTGGCCGTCTGTCGGACCGGTTCGACCGGCGCAGCGTGCTGGTGTGCGTGGCGGTGGCTGCGGGCGCCGTCAGTATCGTCATTGCCGTCATTGGGGCTTCGGCCGGCGTATGGTCGCTCTACGCGCTTGCCTTTGCGATCGGCGGCCTCAGCGCGGTGACCTATCCGATCGCCATGGCGCATGCCAGCGACTATTCGAGTCCCCAGCAGATGGTTTCGTTCATGGCCGGTCTGCTTTTGGCGTTCGGTATCGGCGCCAGCGTGAGCCCGTTCCTAGCGTCGCTTGCCATGAAATTTTTCGGGCCGGGTGGTTTGTATTTCTACGCCGCCGCTGTCTACGCCATGATGGCGTCGTTCACACTGTATCGTATGTCCAGGCGTGGGTCGGTGCCGGAACAAGATCAATCGGCTTTTGTGGCGCAACCACAGACATCGCAGTCCAGCCCCGTCGTCACCGCGCTTGATCCGCGGGTGGCCGACAACGATTGAGTTCATGACCTAGTGTGATGATTCTGAAGTTCGTCGCATTGAATGCGACGAATTTTAGGATCTGAATCACACTAGATTCAAATAGTTGGTGTGCTGATTCACGCGAAATTCAATCCCTTGAATTTCACGATCAGGACACTAGAGCCAATCAAGTTTAGACGAACCCACTTCAGGGGTTCGGATACTCTTGTGAATCTGATCTAATCCGTATCGAGTTCCGTCGCTGCGACCCACCAGCCATCCTGTACGATGGTGGGCGCGGCGGCTTCGGCCGCGGCGAGATCGTCGAATATCCCGAAACAGGTCGCGCCGCTTCCCGTCATTCGGGCTAGATGACAGCCGGGCGTCGACTCCAGGGCCGCGAGCACGTTTCGAATAACTGGGCATAGGCGAATTGCGGCGTCGGTCAGGCCGTTGTCGCGTTCGGCAAGTACCGCCGCTAGCGCCGCCGCGTTTTTAGGCGGTTTGTCGAAACGGTCGGACGGAATGAATCCGCCGCGGCGAGCCTGGAAGACTGACGCCGTAACCAGGGCAACCCCAGGGTTGACGAGTAATATTCCGGATTTTGGAAGCTTTGGTGCGGGCGCTAACTCTTCTCCGATACCGCCGGCATAGGTCGTCTTGGCCAGCAGGCAGGCCGGAACGTCGGAACCCAGGGTCAAGCCGAGCTTGTACATATCGACACTGCCTTCGGCGATTCCCCACAATGCCGCCATTGCCTTCATAGTCGCCGCGGCGTCGGTCGAGCCGCCACCAATACCCGCGGCGACCGGCAGGTTCTTGGTGATCGAAATGTGTCCACGCGCGTCGACGCCGGCGGATTGTGCCAAGAGACGCACAGCCTGATAAACGAGATTCTTTTCTGCCGGCGGCATGCGGTCCGCGAATGGACCATCGGACACGACATCCAATGGTTCGTCTGCGCGAACGGTTAGAACGTCGCCCAGCGTCGTGAACCCAACCAGGCTGTCGACGATATGAAACCCGTCCGCCCGGCGCCCCGTGATACTGAGATATAGATTGATCTTGGCCGGCGCGTGGACTGTCGCGACCGCCGGTTGCGTCCCACTCATCCGCCGGATCCGTTCGACTTGACGTTCTTGAGCCCGTTTTCCAACTTCGCCTCGATGTTGGGGATGAGGTCGTCGGAAGGTTCAAGGCTCAGCGCGCGGCGCCACTGGAACTGCGCTTCCAGTTTGCGTCCGACGCGCCAATAGGCGTCGCCGAGATGGTCGTTGATCACCGGATCGCTCGGTTTGAGCCGGATCGCGCGTTCAAGGTGCTTGACCGACGCCGGGAACTCGCCGAGCCGGTACAGCACCCAGCCGAGGCTGTCGACGATATAGCCATCGTCCTGCCGTTGCTCGACGGCGCGCACGATCATCTTTTTCGCACGCTCTATATTCAAGCCCTTCTCGACCCAGGAATAACCCAGGTAGTTCAGGACGTAAGGTTGCTCCGGCCGCAGCTCGAGCGCCTTCAGAAAATCCTTTTCCGCGCGCTCCCAAACCTTCGACCGTTCGAGCGCGATGCCGCGGTTATAGAAGAAGAGCCAATGCCCCGATCGAATCTCGCCCAAACGTTCGCGAGCGGCGTCATAGGCTGCGACTGCCTCCGTGTACCGTTCCTTGCTGCGCAGGATGCCGCCCAGCTTAATCAAGGCGTCGGTACGCTCCGGCCGTTCTTCAGCCATCGCACGCAGCATTTCGACGGCGCCATCGATGTCGTCCATATCGGTCAAATTGTCGGCAATTCGAAGCTGTGCCGACCAGTTATAAGGCGACGATGAGTCAACGTCGCGGTAGATGGTATTCGCTTGTATGTAGCGCCGTTGGTTGTCGAACAAATTGCCCAGCAGCAGCCGGGCAAGTTCGAAGTCCGGTTTCAAATACAGCGCGATACGGGCATAGATCATTGCCATGTCCGCGGAGCGGTCGCGCGGCAAGGCGGATGCGATATTGAACAGGCTTTCGGCGACGCCGCTATTCGCGTCCATGACCAAAGGCTGTGCCGGCTGCCCCGCTTCCAGACGCTCCAACGTCCCGCCAATCGCGATGTTGCTCGGGTGCGTGGCGAGAAAATCCTGGTAGAGTTTTCGCGCTTCGTCGGCCCGGCCTGATCGTTCCAATAGCGAGCCGGCGGCGCGAACGACCCTGACGGGCGCTTTGTGCAGTTCGTCGGTGACAGCGCGGTAGCTTTTTTCCGCCTCTTCCGTCCGGCCCGCGAGATCGTTGATCAGACCGGTGTGCAGATCACGCATCGCGGAGAAGCCGCTCTTTTTGTCGAGCTCTTCAAGTTGTTTCAACGCCGCGTCCGTGTCGCCCGCTCCGGCATTGGCCCACGCCGCTGCCAAGGGTGCGGCGTATGCCGTGAGACCGCGACGCGGCAACGCGTCGAAGCGCTTTCGCGCTTCCTCGAAATCGCCATTTTTCACCGAATCGATTCCGAGCAACAGCGCCGCCGTCGCCATTCGGCCGCCGCCTTCTTCGATCCGCTGTGCGAGTTCGATCGCCTGGCCGAACTTGCCGGCGGCGAGCGATAACACGAATGTTCGTCGCAAAAGCTTCTGATCTTCGGGATTCTCTTCGAGCACGCGCAGCATGAAGGCCGATGCCTTATTCGCATCCTTTAGGGCTTGCGCATGACGTCCGGCAAGGTAGCTGCCGAATTCCGATGACGCCATTGCCGGTTCGGACAGGGCGACAGCCGAGATGGCTAGCGCGGTCAATAGGCTGTTCCGATAGAATTTTGCACGCAATAACATACTGTTCTCCGAGAAGGTGCCTATTTTAGACGAAATCGGGCGGATTCGACAGTCACCGATTCAAACCGGCGCTCTTTAAAAATTGTGCCGGACAGTGTGGATTCCAAGCTTGAATGCCGAGACGCCTACATATTGGGGTAATTCGGGCCACCGCCACCTTCGGGCGTAACCCAGACGATGTTCTGCGTCGGATCCTTGATGTCGCAGGTTTTGCAGTGGACGCAGTTCTGCGCGTTGATTTGTAACTTCGGATTGCCGCCGTCGTCGTCGCGGATAATCTCGTATACGCCGGCCGGACAATACCGCTGCTCAGGCGCGTCATAGAGCGCGAGATTGGTGTCGATCGGCACGGCGTCGTCCTTCAAAGTAAGATGCGCCGGCTGGTCTTCCTCATGGTTCGTTGCGGAGAACGACACATTCGTGAGTCGGTCGAAGGTCAGGATGCCATCTGGTCTCGGATAATCTATGGGCGTTGCGTCGCTTGCCTTGGCGAGTGTCGCGTGATCCGCATGACCGTGCTTCAAGGTCCAAGGCGCCCGTCCGCCGAGCAGCTTCTGGTCGAAGCCGTTATAGAGCGTGCCGCCGAGCAGGCCCCATTTGAAGGCGGGCCGGAAGTTACGAGCCGTCCACAACTCCTCATAGACCCATGAGTTGCGAAACGCATCGGCGTATCCGGACAGCTCGTCGTGGCCTTCGGCGCCTTCGGTCAACGCGTCGAATGTGGTATCGGCGGCGAGCATGCCGGATTTCATGGCGGTGTGAGATCCCTTGATCTTCGGTGTGTTCAAGGTCCCGGCTTCGCAGCCGATCAGGACGCCGCCCGGGAATGTCAGTTTGGGCAGGGATTGGATGCCACCTTCGTTCAGGGCGCGCGCGCCATAGGCGATACGGCGCCCGCCTTCGAATGTTTCGCGAATCTTTGGATGCGTTTTGAAGCGTTGAAATTCCTCATAAGGAGAAAGGTGCGGATTGCTGTAATCGAGACCGACGACGAACCCGACGGCAACCTGATTGTCTTCGAGATGATAAAGAAACGAGCCGCCATAGGTGTTGTTCGTCATAGGCCAGCCGGCGGAGTGCAGGATCAATCCCTGTTGATGGCGGTCCGGCTCGACTTCCCACAACTCCTTGATGCCGATCCCATATGTCTGATCCTCGCAGTCGGCGCGAAGATCGAATTTCTCCATCAGCTGTTTGCCGAGGTTTCCGCGGCAGCCTTCGGCGAAAAATGTGTATTTTGCACGCAGCTCCATGCCCGGCTGATAGTTCGGGCCCTGTTCGCCTTCCTTGGTGATCCCCATATCGCCGGTGGCGACGCCCATTACCGCCCCATCATCGGTGTACAGCACCTCCGCGGCAGCAAACCCGGGATAGATCTCAACACCAAGCGCTTCTGCCTGTTCGCCCAGCCAACGGCAGAGATTTCCCAAGCTGATAATGTAGTTGCCGTCATTGTGCAGGGCCGGGGGCAGCAGCATGGTCGGCAGGGAATAACCGCCGGTTTCGGTCAGGAACATGAATTTCTCAGCCGTTACCGGTGTGTTTAGCGGCGCACCCATTTCCTTCCAGTCCGGAAACAACTCGTTCAGCGCGCGGGGTTCCAGCACCGCACCCGACAGGATGTGTGCACCGACTTCCGAGGCTTTCTCAAGGACGCAAACGGAGACTTCGCGGTCTTGTTCTGCGGCGCGCTGCTTCAGCCGTATTGCCGCCGCGAGGCCGGACGGGCCAGCGCCCACCACAACCACATCGTATTCCATGAATTCGCGTTCCATCGCTGCTACTCCCTATTTACCGTCGCGCCGCGTTGTCTATAACAAAGTGTGCGGTTTTTGTAGATAATAGTGAGGGAACCGCGCGCGCGGAAATCGTCGCGCGTCCGTTTATGACTGGAGATCCTGTGTCGGAGTATCGAGACCCCGTAGAAGCGCTGCGCTGGACCGTCGAAATGGGGGCGGACGAAACCATTGGCGAAACGCCGGTCGACCGATACGCCGAGTCCGCGAGCGTTATCGCCAAACGCGCGCCAGCGGCGGTGCCGACAGCGCCAAGGCCGCGAGTTTCCGACAGCGCGCCTTTAGCGCCTAGCCAAGGCGCCGCCGATAGCCGCGCGGCCGCGGCCAAGTCGAATACGTTGGAAGAATTGCGCGATGCATTGGCATCATTCGAGGGATGCGCTCTGAAACAGACGGCGACGAACCTCGTCTTCGCCGACGGCAATCCCGGCGCGGACGTAATGATCCTGGGTGAGGCACCCGGTGCCGAAGAGGACCGCCGCGGGCTTCCATTTGTTGGGGCCAGCGGCCAGCTGATGGATCGAATGCTGGGCGCGATCGGCCTAGACCGGGAAAGCGCCTATATATCGAACATCCTGTTTTGGCGGCCGCCAGGCAACCGAAATCCGACAACCGCGGAAGTCGCGGCCTGTATGCCTTTCGTTCAGCGCCACATCGCGCTGGTCCAACCTCGAATCCTCGTGTTCGTCGGGGGCGCGTCGGCCAAAGCTATGCTGGACCGGACTGAAGGAATCATGCGCCTGCGAGGGAAATGGTACGACTATCACGGCCCGGAAATGGATCAGCCGATCCCGGCGCTGGCGACTTTCCATCCGGCATATCTGCTGCGCTCTCCGGGTCAGAAGCGTGCGGCCTGGCGTGATCTTCTAATGCTAAAAGCCCGACTCGAAGAGCTCTCGTAGATTGCTACTGCCTTGCAAATACATTGTTTTTCAGTTAGGGATGGCGCCGCATATAAGGGACTCGAAACTGCCGAAAAAGGCAGTCAGCCACGGGGTTGTATGAAGTATCGGATGCGTCAATTTGGGTTCGCTATGGCGACTCTGCTGGTTATTGCGACGCCGGCAGCGGCTCAGGGGCCGACGGATACGGCGACGTTGCCGCGCCCCGGAGAATCGCAGCACGCCGCCGAATCGCTGCCGCGCGTACTGTCGGAAGCGGACGCGGCGCTTTACCGCGAAATTTTTTCAATTCAAGAATCCGGTAAGTGGCGCACCGCTGACAAACAGATCGCGCGCCTGTCGGATCGTGTCCTCATGGGCCATGTTTTGTATCAACGTTACATGCATCCGACGGCGTATCGATCGAAGTACAAAGAGCTGAAGGACTGGATGGCTGCGTATGCCGATCATCCGGGCGCGATGCGGGTCTACCGTTTGGCGTTGAAAAGGCAGCCGAAAGGATGGCGGGCGCCGAAACGGCCAATTCGAGTGACCGCGTCGCAAACAAAGACGAAACCCGTCCCAGGCCGAAGCAAGAAATCCGCGCTCAGCCGCTCGCAACGGCGGCTCGCCTATCAGGTTTCGAACCGGATAAAGAGCCTTGTCCGGCGTGAACGGCCGACTCAAGCCTTGAAGCGCATGCACTCAAAATCCTATCGCCGGCTTAACGCGGTCAGCTTCGACCGCAACCTCACTATCATCGCACGGGGTTATTACCACGCCGGAAAAAATCAGAAAGCGCTCGACGTTGCGGGCCGCGCTATCGGCCGGTCGTCCGCCAAAGCGCCGTTTGCATATTGGTGGGCCGGTCTCGCGGCTTGGCGTCTGGAACGTTACGATATCGCTTCTCGGCATTTTGGCGCCATGGCGCAGGTGCCGGATTTGTCGGATTGGGCGCGTTCCGGCGCGGCCTACTGGTCGGCGCGAGCCGCACTTGTCGGCAGGGAGCCGGCGCGGGTTGCCGGCATGCTGGAAATTGGCGCCCGATATCCAAACACGTTTTATGGTCTGCTGTCGCTGCAGGCGCGCGACGGAGACGCACCGTTCAACTGGTCGCTGCCGCAACTCGGTCCGGTCGAGCTGGCGCTGCTCGATCAGATACCGACAGCGCATCGCGCCTTGGCGCTTATCGAAGCCGGTCAGACGATACGCGCGGAGCGTGAGTTGAAACGGTTGACTGGTGCGCCATCGCCTGAACTGACCCGCGTGTTGCTTGCCCTCGTCGGCAAGGCCAACCTGCCTGACGTATCGATAAGATTGGGTTTCAAGCTGCAGCGGACCCGCGGCGAGCGATACGACGCAGCGCTTTTCCCGGTGCCGGGCTGGACGCCGAAAGGTGGCTATAAGATCGACCAAGCACTGATCTTCGCTTTTATGCGGCAGGAATCGCGGTTCAAGGCGGAGGCGAAAAGCCGGCGTGGCGCGACAGGCCTCATGCAGCTTATGCCCGCGACGGCGCGATTTATGGCGCGGCGGCGGACCAGCCGACGATCATTGCTCGTCCCGGAAAATAACATCGCGCTGGGTCAAAAATACATCCAGCATCTGCTCGCGGACCCGACGATCGACGGCAATCTTTTTTACGCGACCACCGCTTACAACGCCGGCCCCGGTAATTTGCGGAAATGGCGACGCAAGGTCGACTACCGGGACGACCCCTTGCTCTTCATCGAGAGCGTCCGCTCGCGCGAGACGCGAAATTTTGTGGAGCGGGTCATGACGAATTTCTGGATCTACAGGCTGCGCCTCGGCCAGGACGTGCCGTCGCTTGCCGCCGCCGCCGCGGGCCAATGGCCAGTGTACATACCGCTTGATAGCAACAATGTGAGGGTCGGTCGTGCCAATTAACGAAAGCCGGCCCTTTTTGGCCGTATCGATCGCTGTATTGACCGTATCGGACACCCGCACCGAGGCCGATGACCGATCTGGAGATACGCTGGTCGCGCGCCTTGTCGAGTCGGGTCATACCCTGGCCGACCGGGCGATCGTCAAGGACGACGCGGATACGATCGCCGCGCAATTGCGCGGCTGGATTGCCGATCCGAAAATCGACTGCGTGATTACGACAGGCGGTACCGGTGTTACCGGACGCGATGTGACGCCGGAAGCACTCGACCGGGTCTGCGAGAAAAAGATACCGGGATTCGGCGAGCTATTCCGCTGGATCAGTTTTCAAAAGATCGGGACTTCTACCATCCAAAGCCGCGCCGACGCCGGTGTCGCGAACGGGACCTATCTGTTCGTGGTGCCGGGATCGACGGGCGCGTGCAAGGACGCGTGGGACGAGATTCTCGTCCATCAACTCGACAATCGGTTCACACCGTGCAATTTCGTCGAACTGATGCCGCGCCTGCAGGAAACTTGAGCGCGGCGTGCGACGTTATCCGATACCGCCGCCGAGCATACCGTCGAAGGCGACGAAGCTTGGCATCGATCCCGTCGCATTTACAGGTTTTGCCGCGGCAGCATCGGCGCTGACGAGCAATCTTTCCGTTTCCATGCGGGATATGGCCCGTTGTTGGGCTTCTTCATAGCGGCGGGCAGCATCGTTATAGGCGAAGTCGCCCGCATCGTTGTAGATGAACAAAGGCGGCGGTAGCGTTCGAGCCGATGAATGCGGTTCGTGGCCGATCTGTTTCCACGCTTCCAGCGAAAGGTCGAGGATTATATGTCCCGGGGAGAAACGGGTCCGCTGCCGTTCTGCCCGCTTTTCTTCACGTGTCTTGGCGCGTGGCTGCGCGACCGCTTCCGATGGGCCTATCCGCGTAACGATCATATTGCACCTTCCAACGAGCGAACCGGATATTTATACGGAAGAATGCAGAATGCGTGCCAAGCGGCGTTGATCTATTAACGTTTTAGTTTCAAGAGGTTGTTTAAATCGGCTTGGATGGTTGCAGGAAGAAGTTTCCAGCGCTGGGACAAACCTGCGCGCGAAAATACGCCGGGCGGCAAAAAATACGGCTTCAGGACTCGAGGAAATCCCTCTTTTTCATATCCGCCAAGACGGCACTCCAAGCACGTAAGATCCGCGTGAACGCGGCGGTAAAGGCGTTCTCGGCCAGCGGGAAGTTCGTCGAATTCAGCAAATTCCGCCCCAAGCCGAGTTTGTTTCCCGCCAGATAGACGCGCATTGGTATCGCTTGTGCGTTCAATTTATTCGCCCAAACGAGAATGCCGGCTTTCTTACCCTGCTTGATTTTCACGTCTGCAAAACTGGCGATGCTGATCACCTGACTAACCGCAGTGCCATTTTTGTCCCGACGCACGATCCGCGTGTCGATGAATATGACGATCTTGGGTAGACCTTTTTCCTCAACGGCGCCGAACTGCATGCGGAGAACGACATCCTCAGGCTTGCCTTTGGCCGATGTCAGCGACGCATTGACCTTAAGTTTCTCCAAGAGGATTTTTGCGAGGCGAATTTCGGTGTCTTTGGAAGAATCGGGTATGCGAAGGACAACCAGTTTCGCGTCTTCCTGCTGCGCCGAGGCTACGCCCGGCAGAAGATATCCAAGTGCGACGATTACCACATAAACTAAGGTTCGCATTCGGGCCTCTCCTAAATTGCGTGTCTTCGTGCAAATTCGCCTCGCCTTCGATTTGAAGGTTACGGAGGTCCGGCGTTATCCCTCAAATAGGGATTCAAGTGAAGGGCTAATTATTCCGCCGCTTGCGCTGTCACAAATGCTTGCGCCCTATCGTGCGCGACTTTTTCCGGAGCCCGCTCGGAGGGATCGCCATATCCGCCGCCGCCGCCTGTTTGGATCATTAGGATATCGCCTTTCTGAAGCGCGAAGCTGCCCTTGGAAGGAAGTTCGAGTATCTCGTCTCCACGCTTCAGGAGGGTCTCTGCACGGCCGCCCGATTCACCGCCGAACAGCCCGTCGGGCGCCAGGCGGAAGCGGTCGGAATAGGTTGCGAATGTGACGCCGTCCGTGAGGATTTCGTAATGGCGGGACAGGCCCATACCGCCGCGGAATTTTCCATCGCCACCGGAATTGGGCCGCAAGCTATAGGCCACAATACGGAAAAAATCGTAATCCAGATCCATCGACTCTATCGGCACGTTGCCGCAATTCGACATCGGACTGTCGACTGCATCGCAGCCGTCTTGCCTCGGCCCCGCGCCGTAGCCACCACCGAATATTTCCAAGGAAATCCGGTAACCGTCCGGGCCGAAGTGGCTGAGGCAGACGGATTCGGTCGTATCGAAGCCTGTCGCGATTACTTGTTCGGGCGCCGCCTGGGCAAGCGCCTTCATGACTGCGTTGTAGGCACGATAGCTGGCTGTAAGGCGCGCGCGTACCGGCGCCGGCGGTTTTGGGTTGAGGATACTGCCGTAAGGCGCGGTAATCGTGACCGGCCGCAAGCTGCCTTCGTTGAAGGGGATATCGGGGCTGGTCAGCACCGACTTCACCACCGACAACGCGGTCGCGATGGTCGAGGCGAACGGGCAGTTGAGGTTCAACGTCACCTGATCGCAGGTGCCGGTGAAATCCACCGCAACCGAATCGCCTTCGATCGTGACGGTTGCGCGTACCGGCAAGGGCTGATCGCCGATGCCGTCATCGTCCAGCGCGTCCTCACCGGTGTAGACGCCGTCCGGCGCCTCGGCGATGGCATGACGCATGCGGCGTTCGGAATAATCGAGCAACTCGGCCATCGCCGCCTCGAAGGTGTCGACCCCGAACTTGGCGCAAAGCGCCTTGACCCTCTCGATGCCCATAAAGTTCGCTGCGAACTGCGCGTTGAAATCCCCGATCGTCTGATCGGGCACCCGGATGTTGGCCCGGATCAGGCGTTCGAGCGGGCCGCCGGACCAGTCGCGCGCGTGATTGTATTTGCTGGGCGGGATGATCAGCCCTTCCTGGTGCACGTCCGTCGCGTCCGGGTTGAGGCCCGGCGCGCCGCCGCCGAGATCGAGATGATGCGCGACGGTGGCGCTAAAACCGACCAGGGCGCCCTCGAAGAAGATCGGCGAGAACAGAAAGATATCCGGCAGGTGCTGGCCGCCATGGAAGGGGTCGTTGTTGATGTAGAAATCGCCCTCTTCCAGCGTCTCGGGCGGGAACAGTTCGGCGCAAGGTTTGAAAGTCGCACCGATCGATCCAAGCTGCATGGGAATTAGTTCGGCTTGGGCAACGACATTGCCGTGCCGGTCGAGCAGGGCCGCCGCGCAATCGCTGGCTTCCCGGACGATGGGCGAATAGGCCGAACGGATCAGCTTGGCGCCCATCTCCTTGGCGCCGGCGATCAGGCCTTGCGAGATGACCGCCTGGTCCGCGGGGTCGACGCGTTTTCGATTTTCTCTCGTCATGATCGGGCCTCGTTTTGCCGAATGATCAGATTATCGTGCGAATCCACGCTGGCGCGCCACCCTTGCGGCACATAGGCGGTGGATGTTGCGTCCTCGATCAGCAGCGGGCCGGAAATTTCACCCGCCGCGCGGATATCGTTTCGGCCGCGCAGACCGCATTGCCGCCATTCGCCGCCATCATAGACGCGTGTGTCCGCGTCGCGGCGCACCGTGTCCTCTTCGCGCAGGGCCGGCAGTTCCGACGGCGGCGCCAGCGCGCCGATGCGGAACGAGACGATTTCGCAGGGTCCGAAATCGGTACCGCCGAAACCGAACAGCCGGAGATGCGCTTCCGCGAATCGGGAGACGATGTCCTGGGTCGTCAGACGGTCCAGGTTTTCCGCGTCGAGCGCGACCTGAATTTCGAAGGCTTGCCCGACATAGCGCATTTCCAGGGTTGGCGCGAAGGCGGGTTCCGCCTGGATGTCGTAGGCGGTGAAGGCCTTGCGCGCCCGCGCCGCCATGTCGGCGAACACCTCGCGAACGATTCCGGGCGCCTGGTCGTCCACCAAAACCTTGCGTGTCAGCGTGTCATATTGCGCGAAGTCGGCGGCCAGCAATCCGAACGCCGATAGCACCCCCGCATTCGGGGCGACGACGACGGTCGCAATGCCCAGCTCCTCCGCCACCCGCACGGCATGAAGCGGTCCGGCGCCGCCATAGGGCGTCAGAACGTAGTCACGCGGATCGCGCCCGCGCTCGGTCGAGACGAGCTGGATGGCGCGGACGATGTTTGCGTCGGCGACCCGGATGGCGCTGTCGGCGAAGGCCTCCAGCGTCATATCCAGATCGCCCGCAAGCGGTTTGAGGGCGTCGTGGGCCGCGTCGCTGTCTATCTTCATCGCGCCGCCGAGGAAGGCTTCGGGACGGATCGATCCGCGGACGATGTGGGCGTCGGTGATCGCCGGTTCGACACCGCCCCGCGTGTAACAGGCCGGCCCCGGATCGGCGCCGGCGGAGCGCGGACCGACGCGAAGCATGCCGCCATCGTCGACCCAGACGATGGAACCGCCGCCGGCGCCCACCGTGACGATATCCAGCGCCGGTGTCCGGATCGGCAGGCCGTCGACTTCGGTCTCGCTCGACAGATCGGCTTTGCCGTCCGTGACGACGCAAACATCCGTTGAGGTGCCGCCCATGTCCAAGGTGATCAGGTTCTTGTACCCCGCCAGCGCGGACTGCCGGATCGCGCCGTTGACGCCGGCAGCGGGACCGGAAAACAGGCAGCTCACGGCGTTGTTCGTGATTGCCTCGGCCGGCAGGTGTCCGCCATTCGATTGCATGATCGAGAACCGGCCGGCGAAACCGGTCGCCGATAGGCTGTCCGTGAAACGCGATATGTACGCATTCGTCACTGGCTGTACATAAGCGGCGATGGTGGTCGTCGACGCGCGCTCATACTCGCGGAATTCCCGCGTGACGTCGCTCGAACAAGTAATCGACAGCGATGGAAACGCCTGGGCGACCCAATCGGCGACGGCCCGCTCGTGCGCCGGATTCGCGTAACCGTTCAGCAGGCAGATAGCGACGGCCTGGTAACCGCCTTCGGCGAGCGGACCGGATAACGTTTCCGCCAAACGCGCCGTCGAGACGGATTCTATTATCGCGCCGTCCGGACCGATCCTCTCGTCGATTTCGTATGTGTCGCGGCGGCCGACGACCGGTGGCGGTTTGGCATAAAACAAATCGTAAATCTGTCGTCGGTTGTGGCGCTGCAGCAGCAGCAGGTCGCGAAAGCCCCTGGTGACGAGAAACGCGATCGGCGCGCCCTTGCGTTCCAGGATCGCGTTGATCGCGACAGTCGAGCCGTGAATGAGATCCTCGACCTTGTCCATGGGGAGTTTGGCGGCATTCAGCGCGGCGAGCGCGCCTTCGTCGGGGGCGGATGGAACGCTCGGAACTTTCGCGATTCTTACTCGATCGCCGTCGATGGCGACCAAGTCCGTGAATGTTCCGCCTACTTCGACCCCTACACGCATACTCGTCCCTTCGTCGATTGGATACGCTCGTGACCTAACACCAATGCGGTTTGCGGGGCAAATGATCCAGCCTTCAACAATATAACGGCTTTGCGCGCATTCGGTTGACCCGGGATGCGCTTAGGGATTGAATAGTTGGTCACTAAATGTGCGCTTTGCGCAATCGGTGGGGAGATCAGAACCCATTCGTATTAAGTGTCGTGATTTGCGATTGAGAATGGTAATCCGAATTCCGGCAGAGAATGGCAGGGAAATTTCAGTGAAACAGGGAGGCTTAGAGCTTATGCGAAAACGTATTCCCATTGCGATAGCGGCCGCGCTTACCGGTGCGGCGATGCTTGCGAGTCCGGTACTTGCCGGTAAAGCCAATGACACGCTGGTGTGGTCGACCGACCGCGAGATCAATGCGCCGCTGCCGTATTACGAACAGGTGCGTGAAATCGTGGTGATGAACTTCCACACTTTCGACACGCTGCTGTATCGCGATCCGAAGACGAACGAGATTGGACCGCTTTTGGCGAAGTCGTACAAATGGATCGACGACGTGACGATGGAGTTCGAACTCCGCACGGATGTGGTCTTCCATAATGGCAAGAAATTCAACGCCGATGACGTGGTCAGCACCTTCAATCATGTATCCAGCCCCGACAGCGGTGTTCTCACGAAGCGCAATGTGAGCTGGATCAAAAACGCCGAGAAACTTGGCGAACATAAGGTGCGTTTGAATCTGAAGGCGCCGTTTCCTGCCGCGCTGCAATACCTTTCCGGACCGACCGGTATTCTTCCGGCTGGCATTTGGGAAACCGCAAAAAAAGACGCCAGCGGTAAACCGGACTATGGCACCGTTAAGCCAATTGGTACCGGCCCCTACAAGGTCGTTGAATTCGTGCCCGGCGAATCTATGTCGCTCGAGCGGAATAAGAATTATTTCAACGGACCGAAAGGTCAGGCGTCAATTAGCAAGATCAAATTCCGTACGGTATCCGACCCCGAGGCGCAGGTCGCTGAACTACTGACCGGCAGTCTCGATTGGATTTGGGACGTGCCGAAAGACAAATCCGAAGAGATGAAGGCCAGCGGCCTGGTTCAGGTGGTCAACGCGCCGACTATGCGCATCAGCTATCTGTCGATGGACAAGGTCGGCCGCAGCGGCAAGGACAATCCTTGGACGAAGTTGAAGGTCCGTCAGGCAGTGTCGCACGCGATTGACCGTTCGGCGATTGCCAAGAACCTTGTTGGCGGCGCTTCTATCGCCATCGCCTCGGCTTGTTTCCCGTCGCAGTTCGGTTGCACACAGGACGTGCCGAAATACCCCTACGACCCGGCCAAGGCAAAGAAACTTCTGGCGGAAGCCGGCTATCCGAATGGTTTCGAATCGGACATCTACGCCTATCGTCAGCGCGAATATACCGAAGCCGTGATGGGGTATCTGCATAAGGTCGGGATTAAGACCAAGCTGAAATATATGCAGTACAAGGCGCTGCGCGGGTTGGTCTGGAATGGAACCGGCACGCCGAACATGATGACCTGGGGGTCGTATTCGATGAACGACGTCTCTGCCATCACCAGCCATTTCTTCAAGCACGGCAAGGACGATTTTTGCCGCGATCCAGATGTTAAAAAATGGCTCGAGACCGGAGATACCAACACCGATCCCGCGGTACGCAAGGACGCCTATGCCAAGGCGCTGAACCGTATCCAGGAAAGTGCGTGCTGGGTACCGCTGTTCACGTATGCCAAATATTACGTGTTCGCGAACGAGCTCGACTTTACGCCGACGTCGGATGAAATTCCGCGCTTCTTTACCGCGAAGTGGAAATAGTCTGAACGACGTCACAGGGACGCGGTCCGCTAGTGTGATGATTCTGAAGTTTGTCGCATTTCGTGCGACGAACTTTGGGATCTGAATCACACTAGTCCGTTAGGTAATGTGCTGATTCACGTGAAATTCAGAATTCTGAATTTCACGATCAGCACATTGACTGCGTCCCGTTTTGTCTCGGGCATGGGGGTAGGCGATGCTTATTTACACGCTTAAGCGTTTCGGGGTGGCCTTGCTCGTCCTTGTGACCGTCTCGCTCGTCACCTTCACGCTGCTGCGTTTTTCGGGCGATCCGGCGGCGGCCATGGCCGGGGAATCGGCGACCGAGGAAGATATTGAATACGTCCGCAAACATTACGGTTTCGATAAGCCGCTCCCCGTGCAGTACTGGGCCTGGGCCACGAAAGCGCTGCAGGGCGATTTCGGAAGATCGGTCTACCTGAAGCGGCCGGTCGCGGAAATTGTCGCCGAAAAAGCGCCGATCACGATGATGCTGGGCGCCTGCTCGCTGCTTTTCGCCCTGGTATTGTCTATTCCGCTCGGCGTGCTGGCGGCGATGCGGCCGAATACGATTACGGACCGGACCGCGCTGACAATCGCGGTGATCGGGCAGGCGTTTCCAAGTTTCTTTTTCGCCTTGATTCTAATTCTCATATTTGGTGTAAATTTGCGCCTGTTGCCGATCACCGGCAACGATACC
>Ga0315338_1002229_pt1 | contig 19968 bp, 14 predicted proteins | sample ASW8metaG_FD_204518 | JGI IMG/M metagenome (GOLD analysis project Ga0315338, IMG submission 204518) | Ammonia-oxidizing marine archaeal communities from Monterey Bay, California, United States - ASW #8 | ecosystem: Environmental > Aquatic > Marine > Coastal | place: USA: California | collected... | reverse complement strand
AGCGCGTCGAGCTCATCGGGAGTGGCCGGTCGAAACGCTACAAACGAGGACGACACGACAAGGGTCACCGGCAAGAGATGGCACATTTCTTTCGTGCCCTTCAACATGGCGGAGATCTCGCTGAAGCGTTCTGGCGCAGCGTCGAGTCGACCTTGGCCACGCTGAGATTGGTGGATTCTCTGCAGGTGGACATGGCCATAGACGTGCAAGATCTGCGAGGAGCTTGAGTGGAAGTCAGCGAACTGGCATGGAAATACCATCGCCTCAAGTCCATGTCTCTAGCGGAGGTCCCCTATAGGATTTTCAACAGCATACGAGGTCGTTTTCGCCGGAATGCGGCCAAAGCACGGCGCACCGTGGATCAATTTCCCGTACGTTTTTCGCATCCGAGGTTTCGTCCCGAGACCTTTCTTGCTCATCTGCGAAGTCGCAGTGCCCCGAACTTTTACGTCGATGTCAACTCACGAGTGTCAGCCGAGGCCGGGTCTGATCGAAACCTGAGCAGGCAAACGCTTGAGAAGGCGCAGCGTGTGCTCGATGGCCATATCGACATCGGAGCTCTCGTTTTTAGAGGGACGCCACCCGACTGGCACGTCGACCCGACGACACACCTCGCGTGGCCGACTGTATTCCATGGTGATATCCGAGTACGAGACCGTGACGAGATTGGTGATGTTCGGGCGGTTTGGGAAGTGAATCGGATGCAGTGGCTTTTCGACGTGGCCAAATGCTACTGGGTCACAGAGAATGACCGTTACGCCGAGTTTGCCGAGAAGATCATCGAACATTGGATTGAGGCAAATCCGATCGATCTCGGCGTCAATTGGAAGAGCGGTATGGAAGCGGCCATAAGGGCACAGACCTGGCTCTGGCTCGCCTTCCTGCTGTGTTTCTCGGATCGACCGCGACTGAGTGCCGTTCTGGTTCATGGAATCTGGTCTCACATCATTCATGTTGAAGCGAACCTGTCACGGTTTTCGTCCGCCAACAATCATCTCATGATCGAGGCGGCGACGTTGTTCATTGCCGGCGTGCTGTTTCCGGAATTCGAAGCGAGCGCACGATGGCGTCGCACGGGTGAACGAGTTATCGCGCACGAAGCCCTCCGTCAAATCAGGCCAGATGGAGTGAGCGCGGAACAGTCGATTCACTATCACGCTTTCGTGCTCGAGGCACTTCTGATGATGGCCCTCCTGGCTGAAAGGAATGGAATTTATCTGGCACCAAGTGTTCTTGAACGCATCAGAGGAATGCTACGGTTCCTGGGAGCCGTGACGGACAGCAATGGCCGGGTGCCGGCAATCGGTGACTCTGATGACGGCCGGGTTTCACCGCTCAGCCGAGAAGACGAGTCGTACTACACCTACTTGCTGACGCTTGGGAGCAAGTTTGGTGACGGTCTGAGGCCCGGCGACCACTTTTCTGAAAGAGCACGCTGGGTTGCCGGTGGCGATACTCGCACTGCGAGGGGCGCGTCGGAAGCACACCAGGACTCACTGGTGATGACGGTCTTTTCGGACAGCGGTTATGTGGCGATTCGTGAAGCGTCCAGCCACAGGCGGATGATCTTCGATGCCGGTCCGCACGGCCTTGATCGATTATGCGCACACGCGCATGCCGATGCGCTGAGCGTGACGCTATCTGTTTATGGGATCGACGTGCTAATCGATCCCGGAACCCATGTCTACAACATTCGCCGGGCAGAAAGGGACGCTCTCCGATCAACCGAGGCTCACAACACCGTCGTAGTGGATGAAAGGTCGCAATCCGAATCTGCAGGGTCCTTTGTCTGGCTGACCAAGACGGACGCCTTATTGGAGCACTCGGCAGCGAGGTCTTGGTTCGCATTTGCCGTCGGGTACCACGATGGCTACAAGCCCGTCAGGCATACGCGCATGGTCCTGGCTGTGGCTCATGACCTGTTGATCATGGTGGATAGGCTACATGGAGACAAAGGTGCGCACTCATATCTCCAGACTTTCAGTCTGGGAAAGGGCATGTGCCCCCGGGCAGTCAACGGAGGCTGGGTTCTGGAACAGGACGCTGAGACAATGGCAACTTTACTGATGTCCTCCTGGCCAGGTCTGTCTCTTGCAACAAGACCAGTTCCTGCCTCCAGGCGATTTCTCGAACTGCACACCACGCACCAACTGACATCCAGGACCGAGGCCGAGGGAGAATTCAGGATGATCACCGCCTGTCACACCGGGACCTTCTCACCCGTCCTCACAGAACGAGGCGAGGGAGTGCTGAGAGTCGAATACGGTGGACGTAGCAGATATGTACTCACGGGGAAATATCAATCGGACGAGCTTCAATTCGAGGGTGATTTACTCTATCTGGAGTACACGGACCAAGGAGGGATCGAGAGGTTGTTCGCTCACGGATGTCGCTCTCTGTCGTTCCGCGGTCAAGACATGGAACGCCGTGTCACGGGTCCTTACAGCCAATTGATTGTGGATTGAGTAGCATGTTGCCACGCCGTATCGGTCACATATGCTTGGTGGCGATTATTGTCGCAGCCGTGGGAAACGCCTATCTGCTCAACTATGGTGAGCTCATGAGAATCGCTGCGATTGCCGTTGGCCTGGGCGCGTACTATTGGTTCCATCTCCGTACGTTGCCGTGCGAGTCATCGGCGGTCCCGCGACAGATGGTCTCTATCCTGGCTTTGATTTCGGTCTTCTTCTTCGTGCAGTTCGATCCCGCTTATTCGGGTGTCAACCGGACGATACCGCAGGACTTCGCAAACTGGTACGCTATTGCCACCTCGATCCTTACGATTGTCGCCTTCGCGAGTGTAATTCTCGATGCGCGTCGCTGGAAGGAGGCTGGAGGCGAGCCCTTTGCTGCCCAATTCTCGAGATGGGACTGGTCGGTATTCTCAGCGTCAGCTATGGCGTTGGTTCTCATCGGTGTCACTTCCTTCAAGGCGGAAGTGCCTTCTGGTCCCGCGCTTTTTTCGAGTGCGAAGTTGGTTTTTGGCACATCGCTATACGCTGCCACAATCGGGATCTACCGAGGGAGGGCATCTTTGCCGACCACCCAAGACAGGACCGATGATAGTCGAAAGTGGGTGACCACCTGGAGAGTGCTGGCTGGGGCTTTCCTCGCGGTGCTCCTGATCGGCGTGGGGAAGGGCGTTTACGCACAAGTTCAGCTGCAAAATGGGACGGACCTGCTGCAACGGGGGCTCCATGCAGAGGCCATGACAACTCTCGAATCGGCACTGGAATTATCAGGTGGGCGCTCAGAGGAATGCCAGATCGCCCTGGCAGAGGCCTTGCTTGGCCTTGATGACATCACGGCGGCGCAGGCGCAGATCGCTTCCGCTCGCCACCTCTATGCCGGATCGCAGACTATCGAGAAGCGAATCGGCGATGCCTTGAGTCACACGGGGCACTGGGATTGGGCTATTTATGTATACCGTACCGAGGGAAACAAGAGAGGGGAGCTCTACGTCTTTGATGAGCTGGCTCGAGCCTATCTGGCCGATGGGCAGTTCCGAGAACTCACAGAGATGATCGAAAGACAAGACAGGGCGCCGGTTGTCAATCTCGGATCGACGGCCGATCGCGTCCGTATGGCGATATGCCTTACGGACGCGGGCAAGTTCGCTGACGCAAGAAGAGAACTGAATGATGCTACGGCGCAAAGTTCAGCCAACTGGTTGATCGAATATGGCAAGGGTGTTCTGGCCAACAGGACTCAAGACTGGGAGAACGGCGTAGAGTTTTTGCGGCGGGCAGTTGAGCTGGAGCCACAGCAACTGGAGCCACGGATGGAACTGGGAGAGGCACTAATCGAGCTCGGCGAGTTCGATGCGGCGGGAGAACAAGCGGTTCACGTACTGGAGAGAGATCCCGATCGAATTCTGGCTCTGGGGCAGTTGGCGTCGGTGCATACGGCCCATTCCGAGATGAACCGAGCCACCGATCTTGTGCGCCGAATGACCCTGCATGTTGCCGCCACCCAATGGCAGGGACCGCAGAAGGGGAGCCTTGGTGCAGCAGGCGCCTGCTGGTATGACTTTGAACTCTATCCAGGGGTCCTGTCCATATCAATAAAGGCGAGCGGGCACCAGGCCGTCGGTGTGTGGCCTCTGATGGTTGTTTCCCTCGACCAAGAGGAAATCGCCTCGGTAACAGTTGATCGGCTCGATACATACAAGTTTCAGACGCGAGTGGAAAGGGTCGGCAACTATCGCCTCTCTGTTTTTTTCCCTAACGACAGCACTGCCGATCAGCCGGGAGATAGAAACCTGTTTATCGACGTTGCGACCCTGCAGTATCTGAGTATCAACCGATGAAAATGAGCAGGTGATCCACAGGATGAGAAAGTCGAACGCCCTGTGGACAATTCTCGTTGCTGGCGACGCCGCTGCTCTTGTGACAGCCGTCATGGGTGCCTACTGGTTGCGATTTCAGACGGCCTTCTTCTGGGTGATGCCGCAACAGGACGAAGACATCTATCTGAGACTAGCGGCGTTGGTTGCCTTTGTTGGTGTGGTCATCCTGCATCTATCTGACAGCTATCGTATCAAAGGTCGGGATCTCGGTCTCGAAAGCATCTACTCTCTAGTGAAGTCGGTCACACTTACCTATGTAATCGCTCTTGTGGTGAGTTTCTCCCTACGTGGAGTGATGACCTCGAGTGATGTGGATGCTCAGTCGAGGCTCATCCTAGGGATGGCTTGGATGTTCTCGACGGCATTGGTTCTCCTGTGGCGGGCCGTTGTGGGCTACATCATCCGAAACTATCGTATGAGAGGACTCGGACTCAATCAGGTCTTGATCGTTGGGGCCGATGCAGGGGCTCGTCGGTTCATGAAAGTTCTCGATGACAATCCCAGACTTGGTTTTAGGGCCGTGGGGTGTCTTCAGTTGCAACCTGCGAGCCTCCTCGAAAGAGAGGACAGATGCCTCGGTTCAATTGAGGACTTCTCCAGAATTATCAAGGAGCACTGGATAGACCAGGTTGTGGTAGCGTTATCCGATGTCGACCCGGAGCGGCTGACATCATTGCTGGATATCAGCGAGCGTGCCGATATCCAGTTTTCGATGATTCCCCACCATCTCGAGATGCTGACGAGCAAAGGTCACCTCAGCGAGATTGGGGGAGTGCCAATCGTCACAATGGAGGAGCCCCGCCATCTGCGCCGCAACCGAACCGTTCGGCGGGTCCTGAATGTTGCACTTTCGGGTGCAATGCTGGTGCTGTGTTTTCCAGTGCTTCTTCCGCTCATCCTGATGATAACTCTGGCGATCAAGTTCGAGTCTTCTGGTCCGATCTTTTTTCGACAGCGCCGCGTCGGCAAGGGGGGACGGCCTTTCTGGCTGTACAAGTTTCGCTCCATGGTGGCGGACGCCGACGCCCTAAAGAACACGTTATTGCAGCATAATGAAGCGAAGGGAGCGCTGTTCAAGATCAGGAACGACCCGAGAGTTACTCGCACTGGAAGGTTAATTCGGCGACTGAGCCTCGACGAGTTGCCGCAGTTGATCAACGTATTCGCCGGTCATATGAATCTTGTCGGTCCCAGGCCTCCGCTGCTCAACGAGGTGGCGATGTATGAGGACTGGCAGATGAAGAGATTCGATGTGCTGCCGGGAATGGTCGGCCTGCCACAAGTTAGTGGTCGGAGCGATCTGACCTTCGATGAGGTAATACGTCTCGATCTTTACTACATCGAAAACTGGTCTCCTCTGCTGGATCTGAAGGTGCTGTTGAGGACCGTGCCGGTGGTCCTGTCGGGCAGGGGTGCGTATTGACGGACGGTCGTCCTGCGGATCGGTTCCTGACGGGAGGCGTCGTACTATTATTCGCCTGTGTGTCGCTCGTACCGTACCGCTTTCTCGCTTCCGACCTACCCTTTGGGAGCCTGGTAAACTACCTGCCTCTGGCACTGACGATGATACTCGTCGGTATAGTGATACTGTTCCGACGCGAGATTTTTCTGACGATGCTGAAGAAGGACGTCCTGCTTGGCGCCATTGTGGCGCTCGTAGCAGCGGATCTCCTGGCTGCCATTGGCGGCGTCAACAGCATGCACAGCACTTCTAGGAGTGTCTACTACTTCCTGACCGGGCCGCTGATGTATTGGGTCGTCGGCTATGCTTTTCTAAAGGAGGGGAACGCGAGGTTGTTGATCACCATGATCAGCGCATTTTCTGGCCTGGCAGCGTTGTATGGGATCAGCGAGTATGCAAACGGAGGGAGTTGGCTATTTCAGTCTGCTCTGAGCATCGCCAATCCCAAGTATGCTGCCGCAACGGGCGGCGCCGAGTTCACTGGCCGGATTCTTGGCACGCTAGGCCATCCCGTGGCCTTTGGTGCGTTCCTCCTGCTCAGCCTACCGGCCAGCCTCTATCTGGCCCGCAGCCGTTCGCGCGCCCGACCTCTGGGGGTTTGTGCAGCAGGCGCTACGGTGGTGGCGATTGCCCTCACATTCAGCAGAGGAGCCTGGATCAGTCTGGCCGTCGCTGCCGCTGCCTGGGTCGCAATGCGCCCGCGGGCGCACGGTCGAGCTATCGTCTGGCGTGTCATGCTCGTGAGTATGTTCCTGGCGGTGGGAGTATCCCTGACACTGTCGACGAGGGGAACGTACTCACAGTACATTCAGAACTATGACAAGAATCCCAGGATTCTCGCGTATGTGTACTCGGCAATCCTGCTACCTGAACATCTTGTGGCCGGTAGTGGAACGGGTACGTTCCGCTGGCTAGGAAAGTCGCTTGGAAGCCGTCTCGATGCGGCAGACAGCATGTATCTAACGCGTCTGATCGAGGGTGGTGTCCTCGGATTGGCAACGTTTCTGTATCTGCTTGAGCGGATATACAATTGTCTAGCAACCTCGTCACGTCAGAGAGGGCAAATCAGGGCAAGTGTACTTTCCCCGCTGTTCCTCGCGGTTCTGCTCGGCGTAGCGGTTGATATGATGACCTTCGACCTGCTCTCTTGGCCCGCAACCCGCTCATGGTTCTGGATTCAGGTGGCCATCGCTGTGGGTGTCGCGCAGGAGCAGGTCTAAAGTGTCCTCACAAGTCGGATACAAGTCCAATTCAGCACGGCATGATGAACGGGACGTCATCGACATTCTGGGTGTCCCGGTAGATCGAATTGACATGGCCGAAACCCTCGCGCGAATCAAAGACTTCATTGCGTCGGGGCGACCCCATCGGCATGTGGTTGTCAACGCTTCAAAATTCGTGATGATGCGGCAAGATAATCGCCTGGCTCGCGCCATTCGATCCTGTGATCTCGTAAATGCAGACGGTCAATCAGTCGTATGGGCGTCGCGCTTCACAGGTACTCCACTACCCGAGCGAGTCACGGGGATCGATTTGATGTTGGAGCTGCTGCGACAGTCCTCCAACCAGGGGTACCGCGTCTACTTCCTCGGTGCTCACAAAGAGACCGTTGCCAAAGTTGTGGATAGCTGCCAGAGCAAATTTTCTGGACTGCAGGTCGCGGGGTGGCATTCGGGCTATTTCGATGCCTCCGAGGAGCAACTCATCCTAGCTGACATCCGGTCGACTCAGCCACACATCCTCTTTGTTGCCTTGGGGTCTCCTTACCAGGAATACTGGTTGGAGAGTCACCAGGCAGAGCTCGATGTACCTTTCAGCATGGGTGTAGGTGGCAGTTTCGACGTTCTGGCAGGAGAACTGCGTCGAGCGCCGCTGTGGATGCAGAAACGCGGCCTTGAGTGGCTGTTCAGGCTACTGCAGGAGCCGACACGGATGTGGCAGAGATACCTCACGACCAATCTAATGTTTGCCTGGCTTGTCTGGAAGGAGGTCATCCGATCTGGACACGACTCGCCAAAAGCTCAGTGAGCAGGGCAATCATCGTCGAGGAGCACCCATTGTTCGGCATCCGCAATAGTGACCGCAGGAAGCCCCTTCACTTCAACGCGCTCGCGCATTGCACTAGAGTGCGTAGTCATGGCTTCCACCCATGAAAATGGTTTCCTATGAAAATGATAGCAATGATTTTCTGTCCGTCTTGGTGGAAAGTAGTTTTCCCGAATCGCCCTCCCCTCAAGAATTTGAAATGGAATCACAATACAGGAAGGCTATCGCAGGAGACAAGTTCCTAAATGTTTCCTTTGCTATTCGAAACCAAGGCGAAATTGAGGCTATTATCCTCTGCCACAAAGAAGATCGTGGTCTGACTTATGCGGGGCGAACTCCCAAAATTATTACTCATAGAAACCATAAAAGAATCTATGAATATATACTTGACACTATTGACACAATTGCAGTGAGAGAAAATCTCGATTGTTACAAGATTTCCGATGATGATCTAGGAAACAAGTTATCAAACATTGGTAAAATGGCATATGACCGTGGCGGTCTACCTACATGCCGTTTTGAAGGACTAATTGATCTCATGGAAGCCAAGGAAGTAATTCACCAAAACATAAGAAAAAGCTTCAAGTCCTTAGTAAATCAAGGTGATCGTGAAATCAATCATATTATCATTAATAAAATGAATCCGGATAAAGAAAAGTTCGACCTATTTCGACAATTTCATAAACAAGTCGCCGGGCGCATAACCCGCCCACTGGAAAGCTGGGAAGCTCAGTTTGATATGATAAAAGCCGGATGCGCCGAATTGATATTGGGCAAAATAGCCACGCACGGCTTGGTTTCAGCAGCTCTCTGCATTGATCACGGTAATACAACACATTATGGTGTCGCTGTTTACGATAGGGATCTATTTGATAAACCACTCGGGCATGCCAGCGTCTATAAATCTGTCATGAGCGCAAAGGATAGGGGTCAGGGTATTTTTAGCCTGGGCATCATATCCCAAAGAGGAACTGTTAGTGACAAAGAGCATAGTATCGGCACCTTCAAAAAGGGATTTTGTGATAGATTATCGAATTTTCTCGAGTGGAAAATAGAGGTTGGTAAGGGGTAGATAATGTCACATTTTGATGTCTATGGAAGAATGGCTGCAGCTGGCGTTACAGAGGTCCTACAAAACGGTCGATATGTGTCACAGCAAAAAGCAGAGCAGTCTATTCCAGCAGATGTCATAGAAAAACTTAAGATAAATTCCAGAGATAGTTTTTTGGACGTTGGCTGCGGTCTTGGGCTTAATCTGATTCCCGTTAGTAAGATTGTAAAATCTGTAATGGCTTGCGATCACCCTAATGTGATTAGGGTTCTCAAACAAAAGACAATGCCCCCTAGTATAGAATTTTATGAAGGGGATTTTCTAAACTTTCAGACAGAAAAGAGATTTACGAAAATATTGTCATATAGTGTTTTGCCCACACTGCCGAATGAAGAAGTGGTGTTTGCTTTTATCAATAAGGCATTATCCGTGGTAAGCCAAGATGGCCGTATCCTTTTAGGTGATATTGCGAATGTAGATAAGAAATCGCGGTTTACTTCTTCAAAGAGAGGCAAAAAATTCCAAAGAGAATGGGATCTGTGCAATAGTAAGAGTGAAGCGGAAGATGTAACAATATACCAGAAGGAAGGGGATACGGCGGTCACTTTTTGTGATGTGTTAGTTCTCAAAATGGTGGAGCATATTCGTCGACAAGGTTTCAATGCTTACGTTCTGAATCAGCCCCAAAACCTGCCTTTTGGTAATACCCGCGAAGACATTCTTGTAGTTGGACCTGAATACGAAGACACGGACAGGTAGTGGCAGACACCTATGTTATAGTGGGCGCAGGATTGGCCGGGCTATTTGCAGCCAGAACGTTGCACCATTTCGGAATTCAAGACATCCACATCATAGAGAAATCCAACAGTGTAGGCGGCTTATTGCAAAGTACGATTGCAGTGAGTCCATTAGGCGACGGAGTTGATTATAATTTTGATATCGGAACACACTTTGTCTTGAGTACGGCCCAGCCGGAGATTGATTGTGTTTTGTCGCGAGACATCAGAAGTGAGGATTACTATGAGTATCATAATAGTCTTCAAGAAGGCCATTTCATCAATGGGAAGCTGTACGAAAGAAGCGGGTGTATCAACATCGCGCACTTTGTTGAAAAAATACAGTCACAGATCAAGAGCGAAATCTGCAGGCGGGTTGAAAACAATAGCGATGAAATTCAAGACTTCTTAAGTGATACCTGCGTTGAGAAGTATGGAGTCACAGCGACTGCGTTGATATATGACCCGATTTTTAGAAAACTGACCGGGCAGCCTTGCAAGGCACTATCATCAAAAATGGAAACGACATTATTTCCATCACGTTTGATCATAGACGACAGGGCACAGAGTAAAATACTTAAGAAGGCCCCTGCATGGGACAAAAGAATTGCCTTTGCTGATTGCAGCGATGGCAGCTCCGACATTCTTAAGAGATATCCCAAACATGGTGGCATTGGCAAATGGCTATGCAGTATGGCGAAAAATTTGGTGGGAGATGGCATCCAAATTCATACTGATTGCAGAGTGAGTGCTATCAATGAGATTCAGGGCACATTGAAGTCGATTTCTTTGTCAAAGGGCCCTACAATAGACTGCGGTCACCTTATCTGGACACTCCCACCCACATTTTTGGCACTCACGGCGAATATAGAAGTGCCCTCACTAAGACCATCTATCCGTAATGTTTGCATTATCAATTTTTTGGTTGATCAAAGGCCAATTGGGCGTCCGTATTGGATAAATGTTTATGATGCAAAGTTCTTTACCTATCGCGTTACGGTATATGGCAATTTTGCGAAATATGAATCAGGAACAGAAGCATATAAGGTGACGGTAGAGGTTCTTCATGACGGGTCTTTTGCAGGATCAAGAGAAGATCAAGACGTGATTTTGGAGGAATTGAGAACCATGGGCATTGTACCGAAAAATTGCAGGGCATTATGGTCTGACGCAGGCAATGCATCTCAGGGGTTTCCTATATTGACACCGACAATTATCAAAACCACACTGAGACAGATTGAAATTTTGGAAGGGCATTTCAAGAATGTATCTATGGTTGGACGACGGCCGGATAGAGGCCATGGCCAAATTCCAGTGGTGATGGACATCTATGAAACGATTAAGAAATTATTATCAATTACACCATAGAGCGCCGGCGGGCGGTCGTCATCAATTGCTTTGCATAGTTCTGAAGCATGTGCCTATCCACGTGCAAATTTGGCACCATTTGCTTGAGCGTGCCCATTGCAACGTCAAGCTGACGCAGACGTCGTGCGTCTGTCACCCCATCTCGGAGAAGCAACCCTCCGACCGTGAATGTGGCCTCAATGACGTCCAACACGCGGCGGCTATCCACGACGTCCGGGCTGCCGTCGGCCTGCTGCAAATGAATAGGCGATCTGTGATTCCCTGCACCGTTTTTGTTTCATCGTCTGGTTTTCCTGGCCTCAAGATGTGGAAAAAATTTCTTCGCCTCCCAAGTGGATCAGTTGCAGGGGGAAGAATAGTGCATGCGAATTAGAGAGTGCAGATAGCCAATCTGTGGTCGAGGCGTCACGTCTGTTAGGTTGTCCGCTGCCAGTTCGGGTCACGGGGATCGATCCGATGACTGGAGTGCTGCGGCTCTCATTAGACATAGTATTCGGTGTGTAATCTGAGGCTAGGAGAGTGGCCAGAGTCGGCAATCGATGGCTCCGTGATTTCGCATGGATTAATGATCTCCGGATAACATTCCGGCTATTGCAATCCTCCTGAGGAACAACAGATCCTTAAAGGGATTTGATAAACGATACCACACATTCTTTTGTGGCCTGGGGCTCTGCGGGTCTGGAGCATGGGATAGAGCGCAATCAAACCATACTTGCAGTAACTTTATTGTATGGGAGTGGATAGCAGTTACGAGTTTCTGCAAGGATTCTGTTGCGCGCTCCATTTCGGATGAAGAAGGATGGACTCGAATGTCTGTTTCGACTGTTACAGGAAAGAAACCTTGGCTGTGGCAGAGTCATCTCACTTCCAACTTGGTGTTTGCCTGGCTAGTGTGGAAGGAGATCATTCGGACCGCATCCGGATAACTGGGGAAAAGGCACGGATCTGGCGACAGCTATTTCGATCGATGTCTGAGAATTCAACCCGATGTGCGAAAGCGTTCGGTTTTCGCTGTGTCAAGGGGCACTACAGCCAACCATGATCTCCATTGTCTCACCCGTCTTCAACGAAAAAGAGAGTGTGGAGGAACTTGTGTCTCGTATTGCAAGTTCGCTCCGAGACGAGCAGGAGCCGTATGAGATTCTGTTAGTAGACGACAACAGTAGCGATGGAACTCTGGACATCATCAAACGACTTCGAGAAGTAGACCCTCGGGTCAAGTACATCAGTCTCTCCAGAAATTTCGGGCACCAGGGCGCATTGTGGGCGGGGATTTGTGCCGCTGCGGGGGATGCCGTTTTGACAATGGATGGGGATCTGCAGCACCCCCCGGAGCTATTGCCGAAGATGATCGGAGCCTGGAGGAAGGGGAACCATGTCGTGTTTATGACCAAGCAACGGCGGAACACGCAGCGTCACTGGATTTTCTATCCCTCTCTCGCTTTCTACTGGGCATTCAACAAGTTATCGGATGTGAAGCTTTCCTTTGGACAGTCAGACTTTCGGTTACTGGATCGGAAGGTCGTAAACGTGCTTACCAACATCCCTGAGAAGGGGCAATTTTTGCGAGGAATGGTCGAATGGGTTGGGTTCAAACAAACTGGGTTCGAGTACAAAGTTGCTCCGCGGAGACATGGCGTATCCAAGTGGGCGCTGATTCACCGATTCAATTTTGCTTTTGACGGCCTATTTTCCTTCTCTACTCTGCCGCTGCGGGTGGTTCTAGTCATCGGCGTGATCATGGCTGTCGCGTCGACGCTTTACTCAGGATATGAGTTCGTGCGTGGGATTCTCGCCACCTATTACTCTGGATATGTCTCTCAGGAATCTGGGTATGCGACACTAGTCGTCGCAATTTTCTTCCTGGGTGCAGTCCAGTTGATCGGTATTGGCGTTTTGGGTGAATACATAGGGAGGATATATAGCCAGACCAAGGGACGCCCGGATTTTATCATTAGAGAACAGGAACTACAAGAGCCTGACGACTCCGAATGAATTGGATTACAAGGTGGATCTCGTGCTAGAACTCCGCCTCCGGAGTTTTGCGAGACTCCTACAAAGGTAGAGCGTCAAGTGGATGATTCAGGGTCCCGAACGATTCATGATTTCGGAGAACAGTGGGCATTCCATAGCCAGAACACTGGGTACTACGTCTCCGTGGAACTTCTGCAAGATATGTTCGGGCCCTTGCTTGCCACGACGGATCTCGCCGGTACTCGGTGTGGTGACATTGGGAGTGGTACCGGACGAATCGTTCGGATGTTGTTAGAGGCCGGAGCAGAGCATGTGGTGGCTGTTGAGCCGTCTGACGGGGTGGAGCAACTGAGACGTAACACAGCCGACGTTGCGGACCGGGTTCGGATCATTCATGGCCCCGGCGATGACCTCCCACCAGATATAAATCTGGACTGTGTCACTGCCATTGGAGTTCTGCAATTCATCCCACAACCAGGAGTGGTTGTGAGAGCGGCCTATCGAGCACTCAGACCGGGGGGGAGGTTCGTGATCTGGGTGTACTCGATTGAGGGCATGCACCTTTTTGTTTACCTGATCACAGCTCTTCGCGCGATTACCACCCGACTTCCACACGTCGTGCTCTCCGGAATCTGCGAAGTCCTCACCACAGGCCTCGATCTATATGTGTGGATGTGCAGATGGTTTCCCCTTCCTTTGAGGAGTTACGCCAGCGGTGTTCTCGCCCGGACGACACGCGATGTCCGCAAGGTCACAATCTACGACCAGCTCAATCCAACGTACGTGCGTTACCATCGACAACAAGAAGTCGAAGCGCTGCTAGCGGATGCAGGTTTCACTGATATTCAGCTTCACCATCGACGAGGCTACAGCTGGTCAGCCATTGGAACAAAGCCTTCTTGATCGAACGTGATCCGTGTGAGTTGCTCGCTTCCTATCCGCGACACCGCTTACCGCTCAGTGAGGCCCACCAGGCAATTTACATAAAGGAGTACCAGAGAAACCGAAGCGCCAGAGGCTTCCTTCCAAGACTCCTATCGTGGTTAGAATCCTGGTCGCACCGGCGTATCGCGGCCAAGGGACGTCCTGGGGAGACGGTCTTGGAACTGGGGGCGGGGACCCTCAATCATCTGAAGTACGAGAAGTACTCCGACGCGTACGACGTCGTAGAGCCCTTCGAAGAGTTGCTTTCGCATGGTACAGAGCGTGGCAGGGTGCGTGAGGTGTTCACCGATTTGTTCGACTGCCCATCAGATCGTCGCTATGATCGTATTTTCTCCCAATTTACCCTAGAACACCTGACCGACCTGCCGCGGCTCGTTGCACGATCCGGTCGACTCCTGAAAGGTGACGGGATATTCCAGGGGGGAATCCCCAGCGAAGGAGGATTTCTATGGGGAATGTCCTGGAAGCTCACGACGGGGATTTCCTACCGACTTCGTACTGGGCTGGATTACGGTGATCTGTTGCGTCACGAGCATGTCAACTCTGCCTCCGACATCGAGTGTGTCCTCCGTTACTTCTTCGACAGTGTCGAGGTTCACTGGTTTCCAACGCCGTTTTTTCAATGCAGCTTTCATGGGTACATCGAGGCAACGAGGCCACGTGTCGACCGTTGTGACTGTTTTCTTGAGTGAGAGCCACAGACTTTGGAAACGGGAGATGGATGCGCTCGGCCACCGTGAACGTTCCGACCTGGAGGGGGTGGTTGGTACTCGGTGTCCTGGGAGTCGTTTTCCTGGTTCTGGTTGTTCACGGTATACATCCGTTCCTGGCGCCCACTGATCCAAAGGGAGAGGGGTATCTGGTAGTTGAAGGGTGGCTGCACGACGATGCCGTGCCCGTCGTTCTCAGTTGGTTTGGTCGGGGCAAATACCAAAGCATCGTGACAACTGGGGGAAACCTTTCGCGCGGCAGCCTTTTGGTCGACTACGGCAGTTTCGCGAAGTTGGCCGCTGAAACCCTGATCCGTGCCGGCGTGCCGTCGGAGCTGGTGAAGCCAGTTCCAGCACAAGCGGTTTCCAGAAACCGTACATATTCCTCGGCTGTGGCAGTAAGGAACTGGCTAAGTCATGCCGGAGTTGTTGGTGCGAGACTGGATGTTGTAACAAGTGGGCCCCATGCTCGTCGCTCGCGCCTACTGTTCGAGATGGCTCTGGGAGCAGACGTTGATGTGGGGATAATTGCGCTGCCGCCTACGGCATACGACCAGGACGCCTGGTGGAGAACCAGTTCTGGTGTGCGTACCGTAATCGGAGAGACAATCGCGTATCTCTACGCTAAGATTCTGTTTTGGCCCTGAGGCCACAAAATTGCCGGTGAGAGAATCTCAATCCTAGCAGATCCTCATCATCGCCGAGCACAAAGCGCGCACCCGCGGAACGAAAGCGAGAGCAAAATCAAGGCATCGTTTCCTCGCCTGACCAAATTCTAATTCGCCGATCCCTTTCTTGAAATGACCGCCGCTTGCGGATTCAGCACGCCCCATAGAAAGGTGATGGAAGATACGGCGTACCCTCCATGCCTTCCTTTCGCCTGTAAGCGCATTTCGCAGGAGTATCATTGAGCCGATTCTTGAGAAACATGAGCGTCCGACGTATTGAAATCAGTGTGACGATGCTGTTCTGTGGCGCTATCGCGTTCATCCCATACCTGCCACTTTTAGGAGAATGGGAAGCGAATACCGTCCTGTACACGTTTGCACCCGAAGAAATCTGGATGAATACGATCATCCATCCTCGGGCCAATACTGGTGGTTACGAGTATTTCCCCATGGACCTGGCCAGATACGTGGTGGCAGTCTTGGGTTATTCTCTGTTTTCTCTGCGGTTGTTGCCCATTCTGTACGGATTTCTATCTCTCTGGACGTTTTTCTCAATCCTGAGGACGTGGTGCAGCATAAGAGAGAGTCTTCTCGCGACGCTACTGCTTGCGACCAATTCCGTATTTCTGGTATTTCAACACCAATTGACAATTATTGGGTTCGATATTTTCTGCATTCTGCTCTGCATCAAGACATATCTCCTTGCAAGGGACTCAAGTCGTAGACACGTGATCATGTTCGCGGGAGCCTTTGCACTGACGTCCCTGATGTACCATACAGGACGTTATGTTGGACTGGCGATCATCGCTTTCTGGATAGTCGAGCTCTGGTGGAAAAAAAATAGCGAACAAAACAAGGCATCAGATCCTTTGGTTCCTTTAAAAGTGTTTGGATCCGCATTTATTGTTGTAGTTGTCGCACTCAATCCATTCAACCTGATTCGTTTTTTTAGCACGACATTCCTAATCCCAGAGGAGGGTGGCGCCCAAAATAATGAGTTTGCCATGACGGCGGGCGACCTACTGCAGAACTTGAAGGTCAACATGGTGCTGATCGCCAACTCCTTCGTCGGGGGGCATCCGTTTTATGGCGACTTTTCAAGTGAAATTGTCCTAGGCTCTCCTTACCCTCTCACAAATTGGCCAGGATTAGCCCTAGCACTCATAGGGATGATTGCGGCGCTGGCGTCTCGTAATCTATTCATCTTGATGCTCACTGGAGTGATTACCCTTGTGCCCTCTATATCTCAAGTGTGGGCACACCTCTGGACTAGCCTTTCTATCTATCGCCAGTCATTCACAATTATTCCCCTCTTTCTTCTCGTCGGATTGGGGATCAATTTTCTGGGAGGGCTTCGTGGATGTAAGTGGGTCGTATATGCTGGGTGTCTGGGCCTCACAATTTTTCAGGCACAGAAGTACGTTTCAGATATAAGTCACTTTTCTGAGGACATTCAAAGGGCCACCTGTGGTTTCAAAGAAGTGAGTTCAGTGGAAAGGAAGTTTCTCTGTACCTCCCACAGCGAGCGCTATGATGTGGAAAGGGAAAGGGGGCGAGATCAGTTCGAGGAGACAGGCTGGTACTTTTCTCCGTATGCCAACGCATACCATATATTCGAACATACTCTCCTACCGCACAGGCGATATGCTACTCTGCTCGCCGCAGAGATCCGATCCGTCAAGTACACCGTAGACAGCCGCCCTGTTCTTGTCTATGCGCCCACCAAGGACTTCGTCACTTCTAAGACGAGCCACTTATATCTGTATAACTATCATCAATTATTCATAGCTCTCTATCTGCAAGAGGAGGGCATAGCTGTCAACTACATTGTGCCTTATGCGAGATCGTTGTCGTGGACGGAGAGAGCCGCTGGCTTTTTTCTTACGCGTCTAGCCACTTCACAACCCTCTGGAGGCGGCTTACGGATTTCTCGACATCTGAATTTTCCCTACCCGCTCAGGGACGGGGAGTACGATCTCGAATGGGCCAGCATGTGGGAGAAGCTGGCTGACATGATTATACCGCAGTTGCCTGAATGGTTAGGACCAGCACTAGTTCCAAAGGCCCAACCGTTTGCACAATTCCGACAAACTAAAGGCACATCCAATATCTATCTAGTTACCACAGAACTGGAGCGGGAATATTTCCTGAAGGAATTCCAATCGTATACAGAGATCAAACTGTGATTAGGATTAGGGATTAAGTCATATGTGCGGCATTTTTGGATTTTCTGTCCTAAACGGGGGCATTTCGTACGCGAGTTTTGAGAAGAGTGTAAAACTCTTCTTCAAGTATTCTCAGGATCGAGGGAGGGATTCGGCGGGCGTTATTGTGCTTGGTGACGAAGCCCTCTACAGCCACAAGGAAGTAGTTTTACCCTCAGAAATGATGAAATCTCCGGGGTTTCTGCGGACGCTGAGAGCCGGTTTCCAGGCCAGTTCGAAAGCACTTTCTATAATCGGACACTGCCGTCTCGTCACCAACGGTTCGTTCTTTGACAATGAAAATAACCACCCTATCGAGATGGAGAATCTTGTTGGGACCCATAATGGGATTGTGCTGAATGCTGAGGAAATGGAGGGCATTGAACACAACGCGATTACAAGAGAACACTGGAGTGCAGCCAGCGACACCAAGCTGTTCTTCAAGAAGCTCAACGAACTGACGGAGGCGTCGGGGGACCTCCGATCCGCGATCGCCGAGGGTTTTGGGATCATGGAGGGTACCGCTTCCATCGCATTGATCAATAGGAAGAGCCGTGCCATCAATCTGGCAACTAATACAGGATCTCTGTATTTCCTGATCGATGAGGAGACTGGCAACTTCGCCTTTGCCTCGGAGCGTTTGTTTCTGGAGAAGTTTGTTACTCGAAGCGAGTTCGTTTTTGGGAGTGCAAAGATCCGGCAACTCGCCCCTGGGCACCTGGTTGAGTACAGCGAGGGAGGGTGCGCGGAGCTAGAATTTGACAAGGTCGCTGCTCGTTCTGATATGGCAAAGAATCTGACCTCCATTCCCATTATTACCAAACAGAACGATGTCTCCAATCTGCGGAGATGCTCTAAGTGCATCCTACCGGAGACATATCCTTTCATTGAGTTTGATGGTCAAGGCGTCTGTAATTTTTGCCGACACCATAAGCGGCAAGAGTTCCGTGGGCGGGAGCAATTGGAAATTCTACTTAGTCAGTACCGTTCAAAGGATGGGTCTCCGGATTGCCTGGTGGGTCTTAGTGGCGGGAGGGATAGCTGTTATGGGCTCCACGTATTGGTCGACGAATTTGGCATGCATCCCGTGACTTACACCTATGACTGGGGCCTGACTACCGATGTTTCTCGGCGGAACCAGGCGAAGGTCTTGGGAAAACTAGGGTTGGAGAATGTGCTTCGCGCGGCACCTATTCAAACGAAGCGTAGGTATGTTGAAGGCAATATTCGAGCATGGTTGAAGCGGCCTGAAATGGGCATGGTACCTCTATTCATGGCTGGCGACAAAGAGTTTTACCACTACGGCCGCACGCTTCGTAAGGAGTTCCACCTCGATCTAACAGTATTCTGCAGTGGGCAACTGCTGGAACAACGAGAGTTTTTTGTAGGATTCTGTGGAGTCAACAGGAATGTGTCAACCACGGCCCGCGCCTATGATTATCAACCATTGGCAAAGTTGCAACTTGCATTCTACTACGTCGCGCAATATCTGCGAAATCCTGCATACATAAACAAGTCATTCTTCGATTCCATCAGATCATTCCTGGTCACGTTCCTATGGAAAGACGACTTCCTCTATCTGTATGAATATCTTCCGTGGGATGAAGAGGTGATGGAGGGGGTGTTGCAGGAACACTACGACTGGGAGAATTCTACCCAATTTGGCAAAAATCAGTGGCGCATGGGTGATGGCCAGACTGCCTTCACAAACTACATCTGGCATACGGTCGCGGGTTTTTCGGAGTTCGACAATTTTCGTTCCAATCAAGTTCGAGAAGGGTTGTTGGGACGGGACGAAGCTCTGAAGTTGGCAAGGGAAGACAACCAACCCAAGATGGAGTCACTTGAGTATTTTGCCTATCTGATCGGATTTAATCTCGATGATGTTCTGGCGCAGATTAACACCATTCCGAAGATGTACTGAGGGCTGTCACCCCAAGGTTGCAAGAGCGTGAATGGATAAAAAATACACCGGCGATGTGGGGTGGACCGGTGGGTCGTTCGTAATCCAGGTCATTGCCGGTGCCCTGATAAATTTCTCTATCCTGTATTTCTTGAATGCGGAAGCGTTGGGAGTTTTCAATCAGATTTACGCAATTTATGCGATCGTCGGTCAATTGACCGTCTTCGGAATTCACGATTCAGTGCTCAAGCACGTGGCCGAATTTTCCGATAATGAGGCCTCACTGGCCGATTTCAGGAGCAGCGAGCTCCTCAACACAATCAGTGTTGCGGGAGTGATGTGTGGTATGGGTCTGGGGCTCATGGGTGCGCTATTACTCGGAGGGGTAAGCAGTATAGCAGGGGAAGTGTTTGACAGTCGGTTTATCAGCGTGGGTACCCTCTACTTGGCGCCGGGTATCTTCTTGTTTGTGACGAACAAGGTCCTGATCTCTGTGCTCAACGGACAGCGTCA
>Ga0315338_1002228_pt1 | contig 19971 bp, 11 predicted proteins | sample ASW8metaG_FD_204518 | JGI IMG/M metagenome (GOLD analysis project Ga0315338, IMG submission 204518) | Ammonia-oxidizing marine archaeal communities from Monterey Bay, California, United States - ASW #8 | ecosystem: Environmental > Aquatic > Marine > Coastal | place: USA: California | collected... | reverse complement strand
GCAATCCCCTCGTACTTCTCCTCCGCCCGGACCCAGTCCCCGAAACGGAACCTCATCTCCTGCCCGTAAACCGATTTATTCCAATCGAGTACATGGACTTCGACGAGGGGGCGACCGGACTCTTCCACCGTCGGTCGGATCCCCACATTGGCCACGGCGGGAAGCCACTCCGGCTCGGAATCTGAGCCCAAAGCGGCCCAGCCGACATAGATTCCGAACTTGGGCAGGACCTGCTCGGCCCGGAGGTCCAGATTTGCTGTCGGCACGAGATCGGAGGTGCCGATCCCTCGTCCCCGAATCACTTCTCCCTGGATTTCGAAAGGGTGCCCAAGGATTCGATTGGCTGAACGGATGTTTCCCTCACCGAGAAGCTCACGAACCCAGGTCGAGCTGAAAATCCGCCCGACTCCGGGTTGGCCCTGGCCGGAGCCACGTTCCGAGGCGACTGCGTCAAAGACGTGCAGCGTGAATCCCGCGCTCAACGAACGGGCCTCGAGAAAGGCTGCGTCCCCTGCTCGTCCCTTCCCGAATCGAAAGTCGTAGCCGATCCAGAGTTCGTGCAGATCGAGGTGTTCGGTGAGGTAGTCGAGAAACTGTTCCGGGGGCCACTCCGACATCGGTCTGGAAAAGGGAATGAACCAGGCGTGGTCCACTCCAGTTGCCTCGAGCCAGCGCTCCTCGACCGGACGAGAACCGAGCCGCTGTGGAGGCAGGTGAGCCGCGAGAACGACGACGGGATGCGGATCGAAGGTGATGACCATCGAGTCGACTCCCAAGACCCCCGCTCGCTTTCGAACCGAAGAAATAAGGCCTTGATGACCACGATGAACTCCGTCGAACACCCCAATCGTAGCCACGACACCTGGCTTGGTCTTCGCGGTCGAATCGAACTGGATTCCCGAGCTACTCACTCTTCCCGACTCCCGTCCCTCGCGGCCGAAGCTGCCACGAAGGGCAGACTATGGCCCACCTCAAAAGACCTTTTCCAAACGCAGGACCGAAGCGGCCAGGCGATCGATCGGATCTTGGGTAAGGCCTTCTTCGATCCGACCGAGACCCAAGAGTTCCTCCTCTGGCCCGAGCAGCCGAACGCACGATCCTTGCAGAGCTGGATCGAGTTCGAACTCGGACTGAGGCGGCAACACCCCGTGCCGCAGTTTCTGGACCCAGGGCTCACGAATGGCAATCTGGGGCAGGTGGGCCAGGGCTTCTCCCATCGGAATGGCCGCGGCCTTGAGCCCAGCCCGCTGAGATCCGGGGCGAGAAATGAGTCGCGCGCTATCCTCCACCGTGAAGGGCCCAATCGCGATTCGGGTCAGTGACTCGATTGCGGCGACCGTTCCCAGTCGGTCCGCGAGGTCTTCGACGAGCGTGCGCACGTAGGTGCCTTTGCCGCACTTGACCTCGAAGTCGACGCGGGGAGAATCGTAGCGCAGGAGATCGAATCGTTCGATTTTTACGTAACGCGGGTCCCGCTGCACCGTCTTACCCTCTCGGGCGAGATCGTAGAGGCGCTTCCCCTTTTGTTTGACGGCGGACACCATGGGGGGAATCTGCTCGTAGCCGCCTGCAAACTCCCTGGCCACGGTTTGCAGCGCAGCCAGGTCGCGGTCGGGAATCGGACCCGTTTCGACGAGTCGACCACCCCCGTCCCCACTTGCGGTGCGGACACCAAACCGAAGGGTACCGCGATAGGTCTTGGGAAGCTCGACGAGGTGCTGAAGGAGCTTCGTTGCTCGCCCCACCCCCACGACGAGTACGCCATTGGCCAGCGGATCGAGGGTACCGGCATGTCCGACCCGACGAGTGTCGAGGATCTTCCGGATCCTCGCGACCGCGTCGTGACTCGTCCAGGCAATCTCTTTGTAGACATTGAGGACAAAACCGCTCGGTGAGTTGGAGCGACGCCGAGGCTTGCCAGCTTCCCGCCGGACCGGAGATCGCTTTCCTGACTCCTGCGTCATCATCCCTGTCTCTCGTCCGTTTCGCCCTGAGTCCCGGCTTCCGATTCTCCGCTGCTTCCCTCTTCGGGAGGCGGTTCATCGCCAAGGTCGAGTTCACCGAGAATCTCGCTGACCCGAAGGCTGTGCAACAAACCCACGTCCGGAAGAAAGTGAAGCTCGGGAACCTTGCGGAGACGCATGCGACGACCCAGCTCGCGGCGCAACATCGGAGCGGCTTTCTCCAGCGCTTCGAGTGCCTCCTTGAGGGCGTCCTCCTCCCCCATTCTTGAAACATAGAGTTTGGCGTGGCTGAGATCGCGAGACACCTCGACCCGGGTCACGCTGACCCAGGTCACGCGCGGGTCGCTCAAACGATGTTGCAGGAGGTCGCCGACTTCGCGACGAAGTTCCTCTGCAACTCGAGCCATCCGATTCCCGCTCACCTCGTCTGCCTCCATTCACCCGAATACTATTTCGGAGTGTCCTCGAAAAACTCCCACTCGTCCTCGTCTCCGAGTTTAGCCACATGCTGGTCGGTATCCAGGACGATCACACGGTCTGCCTGTTCGAGCTCTCGGCGGATGGCAGCGATGGCATCCCGACCGGAGTCCATCCCCGATACGACGAGGGCGATTCCCAGAGCACTGCGTTGCCACAGGTCCTGGTGATCGACTTCAGCGATCGAGCAGTGATACCGATTCTGCACCCGAGCTTTGAGATGATTGAGGACCGCACGCTTGGCCTTGAGAGACTGACTCTCGGGAATCTGTAGATCGAAACGGGCCACAGCGTAGAACACGGTGGGAACTCCGGTGCGGGCCAGCGCTTTGGCGCAAAGACGCGGGACCTTCAGCGACTACTCGACGGTCCGCGCCTTCTCCGATACTCCATAGGCCTCGATGATGTCGCCCGCTTCCAGCGAGGTGAATCCTTCCAGCCCGATTCCGCATTCGAACCCACTCGCCACTTCCTTGGCATCGTCCTTGTGCCGCTTGAGAGAAGCCAGGGTACCGTCGAAAACGACGTCGTTGGCTCGGTAGACCTTGGCCCGATCGTTCCGTCCGATCACGCCCGAGACGACCATACAACCGGCGATCTGACCGACCTTGCTGATATCGAACACTTCGCGGACTTCAGCCGAACCCTTGACCTCGACGATCTCCTCCGGCGAGAGCATTCCACCCATCGCGGCCTTGATCTCCGACTCGACCTCGTAGATGACCTGGTAGAGGCGAATGTCGACGCCCTCGTTGATGGCCAGCTGCTGAGCCCGATTGTCCGGACGAGTATGGAAGCCGACGATAATCGCACCTGAGGCCATGGCCAGATTGACATCCGCTTCGCTGATCAGCCCGACACCCATATGGATGACTTTGACCTGAACTTCTTCGTGGGCAATCTTCTCGAGAGTGTCTCGCAACACCTCGACCGAACCGGCGACATCCGCCTTCACGATGACGTTGAGCTCAGCGAGCGCACCAGCCTGGATCCGCTCCTGCAACGTGTAGAGTGATGTCTTCTGTCCCATCAGACGATGTTCATGGGCACGGGTAATCTGGGAGCGGTGCGCGGCGATCTCTCGTGCCCGCGCCTCGTCCGACATGATCACGAACGACTCTCCGGCGAACGGTACGCCAGACCAACCGAGAACTTCGACTGGCGTCGAGGGCCCAGCTTCCGCCAACCGGGTCCCATGCTCATCGACCATGGCCCGAACGCGGCCGAACTGCGCACCACAAACGAAGGCGTCTCCGATTCGGAGCGTCCCGTCCTGGACGAGAACCGTAGCGACGATTCCCTTTCCGGAATCACGCCGAGACTCGATGATCGCTCCGCGGGCGGTCCGAGACGGAGCCGCCGTGAGTTCGAGTAACTCGGACTCGAGGACGATCATTTCGAGAAGCTTGTCGACGTTGGTTCCGTGCTTGGCCGAGATCTCGACATCGACGACCTTTCCACCCCAACTCTCGACTTGCACACCCGCGTCGGCGAGACCAGATCGTATGTTGTCCGGATTTGCACCGTTCACGTCGACCTTATTGATCGCGACGATGAGCGGCACGCCGGCCGCCTTCGCATGATTGATCGCTTCGATCGTCTGTGGACGAACCTGGTCATTGGCCGCCACGACCAGGACGACGGCATCGGTGATCTTCGCCCCGCGTGCACGCATGGCCGTAAACGCTTCATGCCCCGGCGTATCGAGGAAGGCAATTGTTCGTTTGGGCAACTCCACTCGGTAGGCACCAATGTGCTGCGTGATTCCGCCCGATTCCGACTCCGTAACCTGACTGTTTCGGATGAAGTCGAGCAGCGTCGTTTTACCGTGGTCAACATGCCCCATCACAGTCACGATAGGCGCGCGGGTGACGAGCTCGTGGTCGCCGGCATCGTCATTGATCTCTTCGAGAACCGTTTCGGTCGCGTACTCACTCTCGAATTCGGGTTCGTGCCCGAACTCGTCCATGATGAGAGTGATCTCTTCTTTCTCGAGTTGACGGTTGATGTTGGCGATAATGCCGAGCTGAAGACAAGCCGCAATGACTTCCGTTGGCTTCGCTTCGAGTACCGAAGCGAGCTCACCTACCGTCGCGTACTCGTGAATCTTCAGAGGCAGTACGGCCTGATCGGTATCCTCGGCTGCACCTCCCCGTCGGCGGCGTCGTGACTTCGAACGACCGTCTAAAGCAGTCAGAGTCTTACGCACATTCTGACGGACCGCCTGCACATCAACCTGACGGCCGCCTTTGCGCTTCTTCTTGCGCTCTTGACGCGAGCCCAAGGAACGAACTGCAGCGTTCGATCCGAATCCGCGGGTTCCGCGGGACTGCCCGACGTGCGGAGTACGCGAAGGTCCGAGCGGAGCATCACCGGTGTCTTGTGGAGTGGGAACGGGACGGGACGGGCCACGTCCTCCACCCGAACGGGCCGGCGGGCGATTTTCCGGCGGCCTCCCGGCTGGAGCGGACGAAGGCCGATTGGAGCCCCGATTCGATCCGGACCAGGTGTTTCCAGACTTCGCCGCTGGGCGCTCCTTGGCCGGTGGAGACACCGGAGGTTGTTTCTTTTCCGCCTGGGGCGGTTCGACGCGGGCCGGCTTGGGCGCCTTGGCGGCCGGAGCGGGCGTGGGCACCCTCGGGGCCGGCGGGGTCGCGGGCGCCTCTGGGATCGATGGTCGCGGAGTCTCGGGAGGAGAGGGCGCAGTTGTCGTCGGCGTCGGAGTCGGAGTCGACGTAGTCGCGGCGACAGCCCGGGAGACACGACGGTTCGGATCCCGTTTACTCCCAGATTTCTCCTGCGCGACCCGCTCCCGGACCTGCTGCACGATTCCCTCGTCTACAGAACTCATGTGATTCTTGACGTCGCCACCGACGGCCTGGATGACGGCAACGAGAGCGTCGTTTTCGACTCTGAGTTCTCTCGCCAACTGATACACGCGAACTTTCAAGCACCTGCCTCCGGATCGTCACTGTTATCTGGATTGTTGTTCTCGCTCGGGTCGTCGGAATCGTCTGCGCTGAGTTCGTCGCTCTCTGCCGCAGTTACGGCAACGAGACCGTCGTCCTCACTGTCCGCCTCGGAGTCTCCAGATCCCTCGACCTCGGAGTCTCCGTCCTCGCCCACATCACCTTGAGCGTCGCTTTCTACTTCGTTCGAAAGCGCTGCCACTTCCTCACCGTCGGCCCGCTCTTCCAGAATCTGGCCTCCCAGGCTCAAAAGCCTGCTCGCCGTCTTCTCCCCGATACCCGGAATCGCCATCAACTCGTCAACGGACGTCCGCATGACATCCTGAAGGGTTTCTTTTCCGGCCTTGATCAATCGTTCCACTGTCCGCGGTCCGAGATCCTTCTCGAGATCCTCGAGTTCGATCTCCTTGACGCCACCGGCTTCGCCAGTGGACGCCTGCATCTGAGACTGACTACGCAAATCGATGGCATAACCGGTCAGGCGATGGGCAAGACGCGCGTTCTGCCCGCGCGTTCCGATGGCCAAGCTCAGTTGATCGTCGCCGACAACCACCGTGACTCGCCTTTCGGTCTCATCAACCTCGACATCGAGAACACGGGCCGGCGAGAGGGCTCGACTGACAAAGACCTTCGGATCGGCGCTCCACGGCACGATGTCGATTCGCTCGCCTCCGAGTTCACGAACGATGGCCTGGACCCGTGACCCCTTCATTCCGACACAGGCACCGACCGGATCGACCCGATCGTCATGGGAGACGACGGAGATTTTCGTCCGTGACCCTGGTTCCCGCGCGATGTCGCGAATCTCGACGACCCGCTCGAAAATCTCCGGGACCTCGTTTTCGAAGAGGCGACGAACAAAGTCCGGATGGGTTCGAGAGAGGACGAGTTGAGGTCCCCTCTGATTCCGATCCACTTCCACAAGGACGGCCCGGACGGGATCACCAATCTTGAACCGATCCCGATTGATCACCTCACGCGGAGGAACGATCGCCTCGGTCCGACCGAGCTTGACGATAATACTTCCGCGGTCCACCTGAGAAACCGTGCCCGAAACGACCTGTCCGAGCTTGTCGATGAACTCCTCATACACATTCTCGCGCTCAGCTTCACGAACCCGTTGGACCAATACCTGCTTGGCCGCCTGAATCGCGTTGCGACCCATTTCGGCGATGGGAACTTCCACCGGAACCGTCGAACCGACTCGGGCCAACGGATCGATCGCGAGTGCTTCGTCGTAGTCGATTTCCCCCGAAAGGTCCATGGCCACGTGGAGAACACGCTTGTGCACCCGGACGCGAATCTCGCCGCTCAGTTCGTCGAAGCGAACCTCCACGTCGGCCGCGGCCGCATACTTCTTTTTGGCGGCACTGAGAAGGCCAGCCTGGAGGGTCTCGACCAGCATTTGCCGATCGACACTTTTCTCCCTCGAAATCAGCTTCAGCGCATCGAGAATTTGTTCAGTAGCCATCTTGTTCCCTGTCACGAAGCCCGCTGGCTTCTCGCTCGCACGGTCCGCTTATTTCTTCTGTTTGGGGCGCTTCTTCCACGGATCCATCCGCAGACGCGCTACTTCGATGTCCTCGACACAGATTTCTTCTTCGTCACCGTTCTCCAACACGAAGACAAAGCGATCGTCGCCCACCAGAGCTCCGATCGTCCCGATCCGCACTTTCGGATCGGCCGGCTCCCGCAGATCGATCTTCGCCCCCTCGCCCGCAAAACGGCGAAAGTGGGCCGCGTTCCAAATCTTCCGGTTCATCCCTGCGGAGGAAACCTCGATTTGGTAGCTTCCCTCCAGCATTGGGTTCTTGTCCAGCTCATCCGAGATCTGTCGGCTGAGCCGCCCACACGCATCCACGGGTACGCCACCATCCTCCGAGTCGACTAGGACTCGAAACACCTGGCTCCGGCGGAGTCGAGCCACGGAACATTCCACCAGCTCGAAGCCCTCAGTATCCGCAAGGGGTCGAACGAGTTGCTCGAACTCCTTCGTGTTCAGCGTTATCTCCTAAACTCGGTCCAAACACACAAATAGCGTGAACATAAAGTCCACGCCTCGCGAGACCGTACACAACAACGGACGGTGAGGCAAGAGGTTCCGCCGGAGCTACCGGGTGCCGTCCCCCGCTTCCGGACGCCGTTTCGGCCACCAAATCAGTAACTGCCGATGTAGCCGCCGTAGATGATCTCGAGAACCACCTCACCAACTCGGCGAAGACGCTCGGTCGAGATATTTTCCGGACGATCGGACTGGGTATGCCAGTGTGGGTCGTCGAATCCGATGATGTCGTTCGAGGGGATCCCCTGGTAGAGGAACGGAAGGTGATCGTCCGCTACCGCATAACTACGTTCCCGATCCCAATCCGGATACCCCTTCATCTCAGCGATTTGAAAAGGGAGTTCATTCCACTCTGGGAAGTAAGTCGCCGCGTAGAGTTCGCGGCCCAGAGGCACCTTCTCCGATCCGACCATATCGAGGACGAGCACGAAGTCCGGTTTCGGGCCGGTCCAGTGACTGGCCATCCAGGCCGATCCCAGAGCGAACTCCTCCGGATGGCCAGCGCGACCAAAGTCCTCGGCATCGAAAAAGGCCAAATCCACTCCGATGGGCGGGGGTGCCTGGGCGAAGATTTCCGCGAAGGTCAGCAGGATGGCCGTTCCCGACCCTCCATCGTTGGCTCCAAGCACTGGAAGGTGATGCAGGCTCGAGTCCGGGTCTTCGTCCGACCAGGGCCGCGTGTCCCAATGGGCCCCGATGAGCAGACGGGTCGATGCTTCCGGACGAAAACGGACGAGAAGATTTGTCGCATCGACGCTATCGGGGCCGAAAGTTGTGGCCACCCGGAAGGTCTGTCGTTCGACGACAGCACCAGTTGACTCGAGGTGGTGGCAAAGATACTCGAGACAGTTTCGATGCCCGTCGGACCCGGGAACGCGTGGGCCGAACTCACATTGTTCGACGATTCGGTCATAGGCCCGTTGGCCATCGAAGTAAGGGACATTCCCGGCTGAACCCCTCTCAGGCGTCGAGCACAGCAGGGCGAAGACGACACACAGGCCCGTGACAGAGGCTTCTATCCGCTGGGCGGCTCTAGAAGGCAAAGCCAGCCGTAACCGACAACTCGGTAAACCGGGTCGTTCGAGCTTGGTTCTTTCGATCTGCATCCTGTCCAAAGCCGAGCTGCGCATTTCCGTTGATCCGATCCGTAAAATTGTAAGTCGTTCCCATCGAGACCTTCAGTTTACTCGAGTCAATGGTCACGACGGGCGCGGTCGAGAAGTTCTCCGTTCCCCGAACCTGCGTGCTCCACTCCAACGAACCGTTCACGTCCATGCGGGTCGTCACCATCCGCGTCTTCGACGTCCCGGGGATACCGACCCGCTTGCGAAGGTTCAGAGTCTTCTTCACCGAAAAGGTCGAGCGAAACGAGTCGTCGGTCGTCCGGAGACGGCCACTGAGGAACCGGTCGGTGACAGACTTTGTCTTCGTCGAATTGAACGTAGCCGTCAGGCCACTTCGATGGGTCGCTTTGAAATTGAGCAGGGGTGCGAAGCTTGTCGTTTCGGTCGCCGAGTCGACCCGCGTTTCCCCTCTCCCGGATTCACGACTCGATTTTTTGTAACGGGTGCTCGCAGAAAACTGTTTCAACCGGAGAAGTCGCTCCAGCTGGAGTTTCTTGTGAGCAGAGCCCCAGTTGATATCCAGGTCCGGCCAGCTTCGATCCTGGCTTCGGGTCGCAGTGGTAGATATTGACTTCGAGTTCGATTGGGAGAACCGCGCCTTGACACTCATTTGGAGCGGGAGACGGACATTCGTGTCGAAACCGTAGTTCGTCGTTCGGTTCGTCGTCGACTCAGCCAGGCTGATCGCGCGGTTTTGATCCCCCGGCGAAGAGTCGAGACCGAGCTGGTAGAAGATCGAGGGAAGTCCGATCCGCCTCGAGTAGCTCGTCGACGTCGCGATCGAATAGGTCAGGTTGACTGGATCGAGAGTTATGCGACTCCGGGAGCTTCGACGCGACTTTGTCGTCGCCACCGAGTCCGCCTCGCCGATGCCAGGGAGAGAGTCGATCAGCTTCTTTAACTCGCCCGGAACGAGTCGCCCGGAAAGGCTGAGGGTCCGCGAGTTGCGAAACGCGTTGAACCGATCAGGTTCAGGATCATCGACATCCGTACCTCCTGTTCCACCCTGCGACAAGAGAGTCAGGTTCGAACTTCCCGACCAGTTGATCCGCGGGCTCAGGACGCGGGAGAGCACAGGCAAGGCGTAGTTGGCATCCAGTTTCTGATTGCGCGCAACCTCGCGACCGAGATTGAGCCCAAGCCAGTCCACCTGGTTCTTTTGCAAATTGAGGTTTCGGTTCGTACTGATGTCGTAAGACAGGGACTTGATCGGTTGAGCCTTGGCGGTGAGACTAAGCCCCCCACTTCGTCGATCTGTGTTCGGGTCTCGCTCATAAGGTTTACCAAGGTCGCTTCGAGAATAGCGGGTGGACTTGACGTCGGTGCCAGAGAGACTCGCTGACATTCCGGTGGGCAGGAGGTTCAGCTCCGGATTCTCGAACAGTCCAAAAAAGATTGCTGGAGAGAGGCGGAGTCGTCCTTCCTCGCGGAGGCCGAGCGACCAGTTAAGCGCCGCGGTCTGCGTCGTCGTGGTATCCCTTCTGGTCGGGGCCAGACCTACCTTTCGAGTGTAGCTGGTGCTGGCCGAAAACGGATCGATGACATACTTCGTCCAGCTCTCGGAACGACGGCGGTTGTAGCTGAATCGGAGTGAACGATCCTCGTTCTCCGTGATGTCTCGATCGGTTGCCGTGGTCAACTCCAGATCGGAGTTCGTTTGAAACTTCGGAACCCGACGCTGCTTCGAATAGCCGAACTTTACCGGCAGATTGATCCCTGTTCCCTCGATGAATTTGTGGAGCGATAGGTCGCCCCCGACGCTATAGCGGGTCTCGGTCACACCCGTCCCGCGGTCATCGTTGATCTTGAGGAAGTCAGCACCATCCCGGCTGAAGTTCGCGTTCATCGAAAGCAAGTCGGAGAACTTGACGTTGAGGTCAGCCCGGGAGGCAAGGCCCGTGTTTCTGCGGACGCCATTGAGCCGGAGCTCATCGATCCAGACAGCTCCCTCGCGGAGAGGTGCGCGTCCCACGTTCGAAACCGAAAAGACAACCTGTCGAATCGAGTTGAGAGACGGATTTCCCTTTCGAGTAATGACGACACCGTCATCGAGATACTGCGTTACAGCCCCACTCAAACTGTCGGGTTCCTCGAGTTGGAGCTGGCTCAGTTCGGCAAAGTCGATATCGAGGAGGTCCCAGTTTTCCGGCACCGGGAGCCGGTATTCGTAGTAATTCGTAGTATCAGAAGCCGCATCGGTCCCCATCCGAATGGAGAAGAGAAGATCGGCGTCACCCGAGACAAAGCGTCGGTTGAGATAGAGCTGCATTTTCTCATAGAGAGCAGAAAAGTTCTGAGCGGTCGGGAAAGTACGATAAATCGAGGCCTTGTGACCGGGTTGAAAATTCGAGAAGCCCATCGTAATCGACTGTTCGCGCTCGAGAGTGTTGTCCTCCGAACGTTTCCGAAGAGTAAACGGAGGCGTGTAGATAGCCGCATCGTCCTTGTTGTTGACGACACCGATCAAGAATTCTTCGCCGGGAGCAAGACTCGAGTCGGGGAGAGCGTTGTCGCGAAAATCGGAGATCTCTTTGGCGATCCAACGATTTCCGATGATCTCGATACCACCGATCTGGAGGCGTTGAAACTCCCCGGTAAACCCGGTTGCCCAGACGCGGGCATGGAAGATTTTTTTCCAGACGGGGTCGACCGCGGTCGGATCTTTGAAGATGCTGACCAGGTCCTCGTCGTCCAGGGAGAGCCGAATCCGACGCCAACCACTCGTATCGGCAGGGGTGACGGTTAGTCCCTGGCCCGGATCATTGATGACGAAGTCCCGGCGAACATCTGTCTCCCAGAGGGTCTCGTCGGCCAGATCGATCTCGAATTCAAAATACGAACTGAGATGATCGGGAGATAGATTTCCGTCGAGATCCTCCGAGTCGAGTTGTTGATTTCCTTCCGTTCCGTTGATCGAAAAGAAGTCCCTCGGTTGGTAGTTGTCTTCGTCAAATTCGCCTTCGTCGAACTCGAAGTTATCGAAGGGTTCGTCGCCGACGCTACCGTCGGGGACGGAGTCCAGTCCAATGTCTTCGTTTGTCGTCGAATTGCGATCGAGCTGGCCGTCACCACTCGCGTCTTCAGTGTCGTAAACGTTGTTCGGAGGCACCACCCGCCAGGTCGACTGATCGCCGGAGATGTCGTTTTGGTACCAGACGGCGTCCTCGCTCATCGTTCCAAAATCGAGATAGAGAGTCCCTTCGCGATCCTCTCTGTCCTCGTACGGAATGCCGTCATTAACCCAGATATCGATGAACTGAGCACGAGAGAGATCTGCTCCCGTTCGCGAGAGAGTCGTGGTAGCTCCGACCCAGGACTGCGCCCGGTCGGCTTCGCTATCGCCTCGCGGCGCAAAATACATCTCGAGCATCTGGCGGTTGTCGTCACCCTCCTGCTCATCGATGGTCGGTTTGAGATCGTACTCCTGCAGCGCCTGACGCGGACTGTACCAACGGAGTTCGCCCTTTCGCTCCGTAGCCATAGAGTCGGAAAAGACCTCTTCTTCGAGAATCTTGAGGGGGATGCTCGGCGCTTTGAAGGCTCGCCGATTCAGAGTCACCGATAGGACGTCCTTGGCTCCCTCGAAGTCGTCGATGTAGAGGAGATCGCGCGTGTTTGGATTGGGGATGGAAAGGCCAAGCCCCGCTTCGAAATCGATTCGGGAAGGTTCGCGGGCATCGAGAAACGGAAGTGCATCCACCCAATCGGTCATGAGCCACGAGTCGGTCTGATACTGACCGGCAAACTCACCAACGATGGTCCGCGAGGGCTCTTCACCGAGGCGGGGACGACGTCCCTCCAGCCCGGGCACGCCTCCCTTGCTACTATAGAGCCATGTCGATGAGACACTCCACTTCGATTCATCGGGCCGCACAAAGGCTGAAACACCGGCCAACGTCTTCTGCCCTCCGCCTCCGAAGGGAACGTAGGAGTAGCTCACGTTGATGTCATCGGTCTCCGTGACGTTGGCCGCGTCGAGAATCTCGACTTCTCCGAGCTCATAATCGATCTTGTAGTCTCGATCACGGCTCAAAGTCCGATTGTTGGCCGTAACGGACTCGCTTCCGGGAAGGATATTGAAGGCGTTGAGCCGGATACTCGAAACGGGGCTGAGAAAGGTCACTTCGAGCTCGTATTTGCTGAACTGAGCGATCAGGTCGGAATCGATGGTCTGGTCGTAGATTTCACCGGCGCGGTAGGCCGTCGAGTCGACCGGCCAGGCCGGCCGGTCCGCCAGAAGAGAGTTGCCGCTCGGGTCGAATCGACACCAACCAAAGTTCCCGCAATTGGCCGGGGCCAGACAGAGATCGGACGAGTCGGGGTCAAAGGGCCGGAGATCCGGAAAAAAAAGAATCCCCTGGGCGTAGTCAATGATGTTGGCATCGACCCGGGTATCACTCCCCGGCTCGACGCCCTGGTTGGTGTTGTTTTGCAGGTCGAGAGCCATGATCTGGAGAAATGTATCGTCTTCGAGACGATCAGGATCTGTCTCCCCTCCGAATGTTCCCTTGCGCCGAATGCGCATTTCGAAACCCTCGGGGATGATGTTCCGACCGCCCAGGTTGTAGGCGTTTTTGAGCTCGAGGTTACTGAGCGGCCCCCAGATGCCGGCGGTCAGATCTGTCTCGTCGACAGACTCGAGGGAACGCCGTGGGCGAATCATCTTGAGCCGGAGATCCGTGTTCCCGATGCCAAGGGGCAGTCCGATCTGAAGCGGTTGTCCCACGACGAGATCGGAGCCAGAGAGCTCCAGATAATTCCCGGAGAACGTGGCCGCCAAAGAATGACCTTCATTGAGTGAACGGGTCAGCTCAATGTAGATGTGGCCGGTGTATTTGTTGTCCCAGATGATGTAGTCCTGCTCTGCGACCAGAGGCGTCCAGGCCCCGGAGACGAAGAGACTGTCCTGCTCTCCATTGACCGTGGCGATTCCGGGGATGGCACCATCTTCTGTATTGTTTCGTCCGATATTATCGTCGATGAAGAGCTCGAGTGTGCCCTCATCCAACTGCCATGGACAATCGTCCGGATCGAGGAGAAAAAAGTACTTCGACCCGATGAATTTGTAGTCCTCGATCGTGATCGTCTGACGCTCGGCCGTTCGCGTAACCGATTTGGAATCGTTGCGCCCTTCCTGCTTGGTCAGAATCATGTTGAAGTCGACGTCGCCCACCTTGGCGAGGGCATTGATTCCGAAGAGCCCCTCGGTTCGACCACTGAAAGTCACATAGCGCGTTCCCGGTAGGCGAAGGGAAGTGTTTCCGAGATCGACGCGCTGGAGGATTTCGTCCTCGTAGCCTTTGTAGAATATCTTGATCCGGTTGGCGAGTGGAGTGGTGCTCTCACTGGACTGATCCACGTCGACGGTGACCTTGTCGCCGATCGTACCGGTCAATCGCAGATTGAGCTGCTGCTCCATATTGAGCTGGGGGAACTTCGACTGTCGGCCCCTCGCCTCATCGGCAAGCTGATTGGGATTCCACTGGCTCCGACCGCGGAAAGTGATTCTCTCGCTCCCCGTCACGGACAGATTGGGTTGCCCCTTTCCAAAAACGGATCCGAGGACACCACTCCCCAAATCGACCGGGAGGGTGAGGTTGACCGAGCCGCGCTGACGCCTCCCCTCGGTCTGGACTCCTTTGCTCCGGACGTCCGCCCAAACGGTATAGATCGTCTGGGAAGTGAGACGATCGAGATACTCATCGATCTCTACAGTGACCGGAGCATCGACAGGGGTTCCTTCGAATCGATGGGAGAGCTCGACGCGACCCAGGTCCAGGTCGACATCGACAGGATGCGAGAGCCGCTCGGTCACTTTCATCTCGAGGAAGTCAGGAGCCATCTGCCGAAAGACGAGGGTGTCGAGCCGGGTGCTTTGTTCGCCCCCGAGAAACGAACCCCGTTTCAACGTTTCATGAGCGCGCGCTCTTTCCGCCATCCGAAAGAGAAAGGCGTCGTGGGATGGCTCGGCCCCGGGGCGAGTGCTCCAGAGTCCAAAGTCCGATGGGGTCCGGGGAGCGGATCGGTAGTTCACCTCGCCACCGACATTCTGTGGAATGACGAACTCCGGTTCCGAAAGTTCCAGGGAGTCACGGGCGGCCGTACCCAGTGAGTCGGCCGTACCCAGTGTGTCGGCCGTAGCCAGTGAGTCAGCCGTGACCAGGGTATCGCTGGCGCGCAATGAATCAATCCGCGTCCCAAGCAGCGAATCGGCCGGAGGAACCGAACCGGGGTCGCGAAATTCGAGAGCCAGGCTATCCTGGTTGGCGGCGGTCAGGGAGTCGGCGATAGCCTCGCCGCCGCTGCGACCGGGACCCGAGTCGGGCCGGACCGGACCACGGGGGATCTCATCCTGGTCAGTCCGAACAATGTCCGGCTGGCGGTCGGCGTCCCCATCATCGGACGAAGTTCCCTTCGACAAACCGGGAGACGCCGCTGTCGGATCACTTCCCGCTTCGGTCGGGGCTCCCGTCGGAGGCGCGGTTAGAACAGCGGGGTCTTCTGGTCCGCGAACGACCGGTTCGGACGGTGCCTCCTTGGCAGCTGCCGCAGAGCGTTCCTTTGCCTCCCGAGCCGCCTTCGCTTCCTCGGTCTCCTTGGGCACGTCGGCGGCAAAGATGGAGTCCCCGGTCACGCCGCTCACGGTGCTGCTTCGGCTCGACCGCCCACAGCTCAGCCCCCCCACAGCCACGAGAATGGCCAGGGTCAGGAACAATCCGCGGCGATAGAGGATCGAAATGTCGAGGGAAGTGTTATGCAAGTCGATCCGACATCCTAGAGGGGTAGCCTCGTTGTAACTCCCTGTTCTGCGTGCGTATACTCCCGCGACCGCGGAGAAGTTCTCGGAAAAGGGTGTATCATACAAGGCTTTTGGTCTGCGGTCCTCTCCATCCGGGAGATTCCGAGTCAATTAGCAGCTGGAGGGGCTGGCGCTTCGGTTCGGCGGAACCGAAACTAAAGTAAGAAGGAGACGGATCGCTTAAATGATCCTGCAGAATTACATCCTCCGGTCCCTTATCCGTCCCTTTTTCATCGGATTTGGATTTGTGACCTTCCTTTTCTCGATGGAGCTCCTCCTCGACCTGCTCGACCTGTTTCTCGGAAAAGGTATCGGCCTATGGACCGTACTCCAGCTCTTTCTCCATGCCCTCGGTTGGATGATTGCTCTCTCCATCCCTTGCGGAGTCCTCGTTGCCGTCCTCATGGTCTTCGGCCGAATGAGTCAGGACAACGAAATCATTGCCCTCCGAGCGAGCGGCATCCATCTCTTTCGGCTCGTCCTCCCTGCCCTCGGGCTGTCCACCGCACTGGCGACCGGGATGATCATCTTCAACAACTTCATCCTTCCCGAAACGAACCATCGATATGCCAAACTGATTCGGGAGATCAAGTACTCCAACCCCACGGCACAGATCCGTGAGGGTGTCATCATCAACGACTTTCAGGGCTACACCATCCGAATCAACCGATTGGACGACCGAACCGGCGCGATGGAAGATGTCCTCATCCTCGATGCGTCGTCTCAACCCGAGTCCCCCCGCACCATCCTTGCTCGCCGCGGCGTACTCGAATACAACGAGCGGAGTCGCCGCCTCGCCCTAGAGCTGGAAGACGGAACGATTCACGAAGCGGACGCCCGCTCCAAAGAGGCGGAGTACCGCGTCGTCGGATTCGAGCACCAAACGCTGACCATCGAATCCGGAGAGGACAGGCTCGCCAATGCTCCTGAGCGAAAGCGAAGTGACCGCGAACTCTCCGTCGGCGCGATGCGCGAGAGAATCGAAGATCTCCGGAAAGAGCGAGCCGACCACGAAGAGAAAATCGCCCAGAATCTAAAGACTCTGGACCTCCCCGATCTGAACGCGCTCCGAGCAATCGAACCGACCATGCTCGCACCAACCGGTCTGGCCGTTCTTACGGCCAAGGTGTCCGCTTTTTTCGAGAAGGAGCCCGTCGCCTCGGAGTCCCGGGAGTGGACACGGGACGAAGAAAACGCGATCGGCCTGGTCCGCTCGCAGTACCGCGAATCCGCCAACGTCGACAAACAGATCCAGCGCTTCTACGTCGAGATCCACAAGAAATTCTCCATTCCTGTGGCCTGTATCGTTTTTGTCCTGGTCGGAGCTCCGCTCGGGGTGCTCTCAAAAAGAGGGGGCTTTGCGACCGGCCTGTTTAGTGCTGTCTTTTTCGTGTTCTACTATCTCTGCCTCATCGGGGGCGAACAGCTGGCCGACCGCTCTCTCTGCCCAACCTGGTTCGCGATGTGGTTTCCGAACATCCTCATCGGCTTCCTCGGCCTGCTGCTGCTGCGACGCGCGGTTCTCTCCGGCTTTTCCGGTTCGAATTCCGGGGAGGAAACCGTATGAGACTCCTCGACCGCTATCTTCTCGGACAGTTTCTTCTCTGGGCTGTCGGTGGCCTCCTTACTTTCGTCGGCCTCTTCGTCATCATCGATCTCTTCGAACGGATCGACACATTCGTCGACTACAAGACACCCGCCGCCATCATCCTGCGTTACTACGGCTACGGGTTGACCACGATCATTACGCAGGTTCTCCCCCTCGCGCTGCTCCTCGGAACACTCCTCTCTCTCGGTCAGCTGCGAAGCAACAACGAACTGACGGCCATGCAGGCGTCCGGACAGTCCCCGCTGCGACTGGCCGCGCCGCTCCTCGGTCTGGCGTTTTTCTTTTGTCTGATTCATTACTACATCAGTGAAGAGCATTCGGCTTCGCACTACGCCGAGCAGAAACGGATCCTCGTCGAGGACATCAAGCGGATATCGGAGGGTGATCGGCAAAGTCAGACCAACGTCCGACTCCTCGGGGGAGGAAATCGATTCTATGTCGCCCAATACTACGACGCGAAGCGATTCACGCTACGCTCCGTCTCCGTCCAGTTTGTCGACCCGCCCACTCTCGACCTTCGTATCGACGCCGCCCGAGCGGTCTACGATCGAGGTGTCTGGCGCTTCGAGAAGGGGTTCTATCGTTCCTTTGGAGACAGTACGGAAGTGACACTGGCTTTCGACGCCTTCGCCTCAACCCTTCTCTCAGAAGTTCCGACCGACTTTGCCCGCCGACGGATTGATCCGTTTCGGGCCGGAATGCGCGAGCTTTGGCGCTACGCGAAGCGGGTCGGGGAAAGTGGCGGCGAAACGCAAAAGTACATGACCAATTTTCATCTCCGGGCTTCGTACCCACTTTCCGGATTGATCATGGTGTTTTTGGGCGCGGGACTCTCCATGCGGGTCGTGCGCGGAAACAGTCTCGTCCTCGGCATCGGTCTTTCGATGGCCGTTGGCTTCGCGTACTTTTCCCTCATCCGCACGGGGCAGGCTCTCGGCTACAGCGGCACGCTGCCTCCTGCGCTGGCCGCCTGGCTCGGGAATCTCGTATTTATCCTGATTGGGATGATCGTCTTCCGGCGACTGGCCCGCTAGCTCAGCTTCTCAGGCGTCGGCGCCAGCGGCAGTAATGCGCCCGTCCTTGGCGACGGGAACGATCTCGAGGCCACTGACCTGAGCCGCCACCTCCACGTCAGGTTCTGCATCATGCTCGATGAGAAAGCGGCCGTGTGATGAGCTTCTTACCACGGAAGGCACATCCTGGGAATGCGCCCGATACAAGATCCAGGCTGCCCGGGCCGCATCGTTGAGCTGATCCTCGGTCTTGGGAGCGAGAAGTTCGAGGAGCATTCCTGCCGCCACGGTATCCTCCATACAGAACCGACCTTCCGTACCTGAGCAAATGATGGTCAGTTCCTCGTCCCGGGCCTTCTGGAGATAGGAGACAACCGCGTCCATGTTGACGAAGGCGAGGAGGAGCTTCTCCAGCGCTTCCATCGACCGGCTCATGATCGGTCCGCCATTGTCGGAAACGTAGACAATCGTCTTGCCGGTGAAGTCCTTCCCCTCGTAGTCGAGCGGCGAGTTCCCCAGGTTGAAGCCATCGATGTCGTTGCCATCCTGTTCGCCAGCCAGAAGCGAGCTCTCCCGATCGAGCGATTCGAGCAACTGTTTGGCGGCTTCGATCGAATCGACGGGAATGACCTGGGCTGCCCCTGCACAGAGTGCGTAGCTCAGGGTCGTGCAGGAACGGAGGACATCGACGATGACAACCCGTCGGCCCTTCGTATAGAAGATCGGGATCTCCTGAGGTGTCATGAAAAGATCGATGCGCATCAGGCGCCCGGCTGAGCCGATACCCCATCAGCCCGGCCGTTGCCCGACTTGATCCTCTCGATGAAGTGGGTGTCCACGTTGCCAGCGAGAAACTCCGGATGCGAGAGGAGTTCCAGGTGATAGTCGATCGTCGTATCGATTCCTTCGACTTTCATCTCGCGGAGCGCCCGGTCCATCCGCGCAATCGCCTCTTCGCGATCCCGTCCGTAGGAGATGAGCTTCCCGATCATGGAGTCGTAGAACGGCGGAATCGAATAGCCACCGTAGATGTGCGTGTCGACACGTATTCCTGGGCCGCCGGGAGCATGAAACGAAGTGATCTTCCCTGGAGAGGGACGGAAGTTATGGTAAGGAGATTCCGCATTGATCCGACACTCGATCGAGTGGCCGCTGACTTCGATGTCCTTCTGTTTCATTGGAATCGGCTCGCCAGCCGCGATCATGATCTGGAGCTTGACCAAATCGCAGCCCGTGATCAGTTCTGAGACCGGATGTTCGACCTGGAGACGAGTGTTCATCTCCATGAAATAGAACTTACCGTCCTCGTAGAGAAACTCCATGGTCCCCACACTGCGATACCCGATCTTGCGGGCGCCTTCGACGGCAACTTTCCCCATCTTGTCGCGAATCTTGTGGTCGAGTCCGGCGGAAGGGGCCTCCTCGAGAAGCTTCTGATGTCGCCTTTGGATGGAGCAGTCACGCTCATAGAAGTGGACCACGTTGCCGTGATTGTCGGCGGCGAGCTGGATTTCGATGTGGCGCGGATGGGAGAGAAACTTCTCCATGTAGAGGGCGCTACTCGAAAACGCGGCCAGCGACTCCGCCTCGGCCAGCTGATACTGACGCTCGAGCTGGTCGGCCGACTCGACGACTCGCATCCCCTTCCCGCCCCCACCGTCGCGAGCCTTGACGATAACGGGATAGCCGAGCTTTTCCGCAACACCCCGAGCCTCGTCGACTGACTTGAGCACGCCGTCGTTGCCCGGCAGCACTGGGACGCCAGCCTTCTTCATGGACAGCTTCGCCTCGGTCTTGTCGCCCATGACTCGAATCGAATCAGCGGACGGACCGACGAAGGTGATCCCACTCGCTTCGCAGGCATCGGCAAACTGGTGGTTTTCGGAAAGGAATCCGTAGCCAGGATGAATAGCATCAGCGCCCGTAATCTCGGCCGCGCTGATCGTCTGGGGAA
>Ga0315338_1002227_pt1 | contig 19979 bp, 10 predicted proteins | sample ASW8metaG_FD_204518 | JGI IMG/M metagenome (GOLD analysis project Ga0315338, IMG submission 204518) | Ammonia-oxidizing marine archaeal communities from Monterey Bay, California, United States - ASW #8 | ecosystem: Environmental > Aquatic > Marine > Coastal | place: USA: California | collected... | reverse complement strand
GAACGTTAGCCCCCTTTCGTCGGTCGGCGATAGATGAGGTGATCGTCATGATCTCCCAGCAATGCCTTCAGAGCGGCTGGAATGGTCGACACTCCGAGGCACAAGGGATAGGGTCCCCGCCATGAAATCTTCCGCCTGGCAATGGTCCATCCTGTCGAGTTTCGTGGTCTTGTCCCTCTCTTCGGCGCTCGCCTTCTCTGCGACTGCGGAGACTTCCGACTCTCCCGACGCTCGCGAAGATGCGCAGACCGGTTCTTCATCGAACAGTGTTCGAGATCCCGTCGAGGGTCTAGTCGAGACGACTCTCGACAACGGCCTCCGCGTCGTCTTGCTGGAAGATCATCGAACACCCGTCGTCGCCTTCCAGATCTGGGTCAACGCGGGCTCCGCAGACGAATCGTTCTACACGGGCATTGCCCATCTATTCGAGCACATGATGTTCAAAGGCTCGAAGAACATCGAGCCAGAAGTCCATGCGCAATTGATCAACGAGCGAGGCGGTCGGATCAACGCCTACACGAGTCGAGACGTGACCGTCTATCACGAAGACGTCACCGCCGAGTCGCTCCCGCTCGTGATCGACCTCGAGGCTGAACGCTTCGCCCATCTGGACATCTCCCAGTCGACGCTCGACAGCGAGCGCGAGGTCGTTCTCGAAGAACGCAGGCTTCGCACCGAGGACAGCCCGGACGGCCTCGGTTTCGAGGCGCTCGCGGCCCTCGTCTGGAAGGCTCATCCCTATCGCTGGCCGACGATCGGTTGGCGCAGCGACGTCGAGAGCGTGACCGTCGCCGCGTGTCAGGCGTTCTTCGACACCTACTATGCGGCGAACAATCTCACGATCGTGATCGTGGGCGACTTCGAACTCGAACCGACGCTCGCCCACGTGCAGCGAGCCTTCGGTTCCCTCGCGGCCGCGAAGGAGATTCCCCGAAATCCGACGACCGTCGTCGAGCAGCGAGGCGAGCGACGCGCCGACGTGATCTTCGAAGTCCAGATCCCGCTGCTCTTCGCGGGATGGCATGCGCCGGCGACCGGCCACGCAGACGGGGAAGCACTCGACCTCGCGAGCCAGATTCTGTCCGGCGGACGTTCGAGTCGTCTGTATCGATCTCTCGTCTACGAACAAGAGAAAGCGCTCTACGCCTATGGCGGCTACATGGAGTTCAACGACGCGGGCATGTTCTACGCGATCGCCGGCGCCCGCCCGGGTGTCCCCCTCGACGAGGTCGAGGCCCAGTTCATGTCACAGATCGAGAAGATCGGATCCGAGGGCGTGAGCGACGAAGAGGTCGCGCGCGCCAAGCGCCAGATGGAGGTCGCCCTCGTGAATGGCCTCGGAACGAATCATGCCCTGGCGAGCCGGGTCGGACGCGAGATCATCGCCTTCGGCCGTGTCCGGCCCCTCGAAGAGAGGATCGACGCGATTCGCGCCGTGACGGCGGCGGACATCCAGAGGGTGGTTCGCACGTATCTCCAGCCCACATCCCGAAGCGTCGTTCATGTGATCGCTCCGGCCCCCGCTGCCACACCAGATTCGGCGGCGGACAAGGAGGTGACGCAATGAGCGATCGTCTTCACGTAGGACAGACGTTCATCTTCGCGGTGGCATTGGCGTTCGCGGTCGCCGGCTGCAGCGTGCTCGAACCCAAGCGCGCTTGGGAGCAGCCGCCGCCGAGCCCGATCGAGAATCCGATCGTCCCCGCCGCGGACCTGCATCGGTCGACCCTTCCGAACGGTCTCGAAGTCATCGTCCTCGAAGACACGCGACTTCCCCGCATTTCGCAGGGCTTCACGCTGCGTCGCGGTGCGGGCAGTGTCGATCCCACGTATGCGGGCGTCGCCGAGCTCGCCGCGGAGGTGATGCAGCGGGGCGCCGGTGATCGGGACGCGCTCGCGCTCGCGAAGGTCGTGGAGGACCTCGGTGCGTCACTCGCGGTCGGTTCGGATTGGGACACGACGGACGTCGCGATTTCGGGCCTGTCGCAAGATCGGCGAGTGCTCTTCGAGATCCTGGCCGATGTCGTGCGCCGACCGGTCTTCGACGCGGTCGAGTTCTCGAAGGCTCGTTCGGAACAGCAGGCTGCGATCGTCGCAGCGCAGGACGATCCCGCGACGCTGATCCAGTGGCATGCTCTCGAAACGATCTATGCGGGCCATCGCTACGGTCTACCCCAGAGCGGAACCGCGGAGACGATCGCGGCGATCGATGTCGAGCGGGCGCGAGCCTATTGGGAAGATCGATTCGTCCCGCGGAACGCGATCTTCTGGGCCGTCGGAGATTTCGATGCCGAGGAATTGCTCGCTCAGGTGCAGCGTGAATTCGGTGATCTCGAGGACGGCCCCGTCCCGCCCGGAACGCCTACGCCTCCGACGCCGACCCCCGACGCGCGTCGCATCGTCGTCGTCGACAAGCCCGACCTCGTGCAGGCGCGCATCGTGGTCGCTCACGAAGGCATCTCGCGAACCGAGCCTACGCGGATCGCCGTCGACCTGATGAACGATGCGCTCGGCGGGAGTGGCTTCTCCTCGCGCTTGATGCAGAAGATCCGATCCGACGAGGGGCTGACCTACGGCGTGGGCTCCGGCTTCTCGCTGCGCGGTCAACCCGGTCCGTTCTCGGTCTCGACCTTCACCCGTGTGCCGATGGTGCGACGGGTCGTCGACCTGATTCTCGCCGAGTTGGAGGCGATCCAGGGTGACGAACCGATTCGCGAGAAGGAACTCGCAAAGTTCGTCAGCTACAACGTCGGCCGGTTCGGTCTGTCGCTCGAGACCTCGGGCGCCGTGCTGGCCTCGTTGGTCGACCTCGATGTTCACGATCTGCCCGACGACGCCCTCGATACCTACCGAAGTCGCGTGCGCGCGATCACGCTCGAGGACGTCGAGTCTGCGGCGGAATTACGATTGCATCCGGAGCGCGCGGCCATCATCGTGCTAGGCCCCGCCGACGCGCTCGTCCCGGAACTCGAATCCCTCCTGGACGCGGGAGAAGGCGCGGGCGAGATCGAGGTCCGCGAGCCCTGATCGCTTCGCGGAGCGATCGTCTATTCGCCGAAGATGTCGAGGATGTCGCTGCCGCGTACGTAACGCGACGGATGGATCGCCTCGGACAGTTCGTCCAGGGTAATGCCTTCGGGCTGAATGCGCCTGAGCCAGCTCAGCTGGATACGTCGATACTCGCCCGGGGAGAGTCCGATTCGTCGGTGATACCGGAAGAGCGTGTCGAGAGACTCGAGCGTCTTGTAGGCATCGAGGAGCGTGCTCGGTCGGTTCTTCACGAAGCGCCGCAGTTCGAAGCCGATGACACGGCGCGCGCGCGTATTGAGTAGATACTTGTCGAGCGCGTCCTGCAAGACGGCGTGCACCTCGTCCGTCTTCTCTCCTTCCGGTCCGAAGAGCTCGTCGTAGAGGGCGATCGCTGCCAGGGCGTCGGTCGCATCGAGTCTCGCCGTCGTGACCTCGGCGTTCTCGTCGATCCACCCGAGTTCGAGATCGTCGATCACGCCGGCCTCCGCCAGGCGAGCGAGCCGGAAGCGGTTCGGCGTCGGAACGGCGTCGATCGAGAGTTCGAGGAGCGGGGACGTGTCCACGGGCTCCTGGGGCTCGGGAATCAAACTGGTGGGGCCCGGCTCCTCCTTCGGTCCGAAGGCGCCAGAGAGCTCCGAGCGCGAAGAGCCGTTGGGTCGCAGGCTCGGCACGCGCGTCGCGAGCTCGCCCGTCGTGTCGTCGAATCGGAAATCGCTCGTGTCGAGCGGTGAGCCATCGGCATTGATCTCGAAGAGCGGGAGACTGCCGAGAAAGGCGGGGAGGTTCGCGGTGTCCCAGGGATCCGGGACCCCGAACCGGAAGCCGCGTCCCGAGCCGAACTGCGTCGGCGCGATCGGCCCAAAGTCGATCGTGTTCGCCAGGATCGTCGCGCCCGCGTCTTGTTGCGTTTCGCCCCTGTGGTCGAGGTTCACGCCGTTCTGGCGTCGCACCAGACCGATGTCGCTCGCGGTGACGGTCAGTCCGAGCGCGGAGACATCGCCGAGGGTCGCGAGTCCATCGCTCGTGTTGGTCGTGATGGATGCGTCGCCGCCCACGGAGAGCTTCTCGCCCGAGGCCATGATGAAATGGCCGTTCGTGACGTTGATCGCGAGGTCGCCGAGCGCCTTGCCGATCGTGGCGAACCCGGCCGCACGGTCTCGGCCGAGGCCGAGATCGTCGAGGAAGGACTCGACGCTGTCGACTCCCGTGAGCTGGGTGATGGCATCGAGGCCCAGCGAGATTTCCATCTCAGTCAGATCCGAGAAGAAGTCGTACGCCGTAAAGAGGACATGCTCGAGGACGTGGATTTCCTGGTCGGAGTCGATCGGCGCGTCGTCATTCATCGCGTCGCGACGTCCGAACTGGACGCTCGGCGTCGTATCGTCGATGCGGGTGTCGAAGCCGATCCAGAAATGGTTGATCGGTGCGGCGACGCTGCCAATGTTCCCTTCGAAGCCAACCTGTCCGCGCGTCGATACGCGCAGCCCCGCGTCGGGTGCACCCGCTTGCATCACATCGTTCTTGAACGTGATGTCCCGGCCCGCGGTCGAGAATGTCTTGTCGAGGTCGATGAATCCGTTGAACTCCTGGTCGCCGGTGGTCGAGAGGGTCAAGGGGTTGGTGCCGCCGCCCTGGCGGATCGCGATCGTGCCGTCGCCGACACCATCTTCCAAGCCGGGCGGTGCGCCATCCGGGGTCGTCGCTCGCAGCGAGGTGAGCTGGAGCTCGGCGTAGTCGAGGCCGTCGTATCCGGGCGTTGCCCCATTCAGCACGATGTCGATGTCGCCGCCCGAGTCGAGGATGAGGTTCGAGAAGCTGACGCGCGCGCGAACGTCGTCGTCGACGGTCAGGATGGTTCCCGTCGTCTTCAGCCGGATGTCGATCCCGGACAGATCCGAGCGCGTCAGTCGCTGGCCGAATTCGTTGATGACGATGTACTGATCGGGGTGCGGGAGATCCAGGCCGTCGAAGTCCGCTGCTTGCTCGATGGTCACAATCGGGCGGTTTTCGATGTCGGGGTCTCCATCGCGCAAGGTCCCGAGCTCGTCGTCGGGCGTGCCGAACGCCGTCTGCGCGAAACTCAGAAGGACGAGGTTGTCCGTGGCGAGATCGATCGAGGTGTTCGGATCCGTGCTGACGAAGGTGATGTCGTTGGAGTCGAATTCGACCATGCCGTCGAAGTCGTCGAAGGGACTCGACGTCACGGCAGCATCCGGCACGTTCACCGTGATCTGCGCATCGCCGAGCGTCGTATTCCGGCCCGTCAGGGTCTCCGTCACGTCCTTGAGAATGTCGAGATCGTCGATCTCGAGATTTCCCTGGATGACATCGAGGATCAGGGATGACCATTTGTCGGCGCCCATGCCCGCTACGACCGGCGTCAGGAAGTCGCCCTCGGCATCGGTCATCAGAAGGTTGGCGCTCTGTTTGATGTCGAGGAGTGACGTTTCGGGATCGCCGGTCAGCACGATCTGGTCGAGATTCTGGAAGTCGATCCTCGGCAGCAGGATGTCGGGAATCGGGATCGGGTCGTCGTCGGGCGTCGCCCCGGGCGAATCCAGTTGGAACGAAGGCCCCGCTGTGAGTCGCACAGTGTTTCCAGTCAACGATGTCGTCAGCCCGCCGGCCTCGAAGGTGAGCTTCCCGAACACCAATCCCGGATCGTCGGCGTCCGTGGGAAAGACGCCGGCCGCGATCGAGAGAGTGTCGGTCGCAGAGAGCTGGGTTCCGTCGGCGATGGTGATCGAACTCTCGGTCGACGCGAAGAGTGAATCGAAGTCGAAGACGCCGGGCGCGGGCCCCTCGCCGAAAGTGATTCCGTCGAGGAGCGGGGACGAGGCCAGGCCGAAGAGCGAGAGCCGGCTGGCGTTCACGTTCTCCGGCTCGATCGTGACGGGGTTGAACCGGCTCGTGATCAGGTAGGTCGTCGCGACCGGATTCCCGTCCTCGTCGTCGAAGCTCGATTGGGCGAAGAGGCCGGCGACCGAAGTGCGCAGGAAGAGGTCGCTCGGCACGACTTCGCCATCCTGCGCGAGTGCGATGGTGGTCGGGCCGCGTGCCTGGTTCAGATCGAATTGTCCCGGCATGTTCGGGTCGGCCGAGAGCACGCTCAGATTCGCCGACGTCGCGATCGTCGCGTCGCGATCGAAGGCTTCGATCAAGAGGGATTCGTCGTCGAAGTCGCTGTCCATGCCGACGGTGACCTGCGTATCTCCGGTCTGGGGGCCGACCAGGACGAGAGCGGTTCCGTCAGTGTCGACGCCGGGCGTCAGGGAAATGTCGGTGGCGCGGAACGTCAGGTTGTTCGTGCGGAAGCGGAGCTTGAGATTCGGGACGTCGGTGAGGACGAGGTCGTCGCCGTCGCTCTGGGTAAGCGTGATCGACTCCGCTTCCAGAACGAGGCGTCCCGGGTCGTCGGTCAGGTCCAGGGGCAGCAGCGTGGCGTCGAAATCGTCGAACTCGATCGCCGCGAGATCGGTACGCATGACGAGCACGTCGGGCAGACCCGCGTTCCCGCCGATGAATTGGCTGGCGTCGGGCAGATCGCTGACATCGAGTTGTGAATCCGTGTGATAGACGAAGGTCGGTGTGGACCCGGCTGGACCGAGGAGGTCGAAGGATGCGTTCGCCACGTCGATCGTCGATTCGAACTGCGCCTCATCGCCGAGCTCGAAGCCGTTGCCCGCGACGAGATTGACGGTCGGGGCCTTGACGATCACGGAAGTCTGGCTGCCGCGATCGAAGCGCAGGACGCCGGCCGAGCCGACGCCGGCACGAAGCGTCATCTCCTCGTCGACATCCGTGCCCGATCGGTTGAAGGCGGTCGCGAGGATCTGGGTGAAGGTGAAGTCGGAGACGCCACCGAGTTCGATGCGCTTGCCGACGAAACTGAACTCGTCCGACACGTCGATGGCCGGTCCGGCCGAACTCTGCAGGCCGATCAACGAGAGCGCCGCGTTCATGAAGCGCTCGCCTTCGTTGGTGCCGGGCGTCTCGTCGTCGAGGTCGATGCTGCCCTGGTCGGATCGAACTGCGTAGGCGAGGTCGCCCGCGGAGCGGAAGCCGGTGCCCGGCATGAGGCCGAACTGGGTGAGATCCGGGAGGTCGGTCTGCGCATCGATCGCGGCGTCCTGGCGATAGCTGAACGCGGTCGCGCTCGAGGCCGCGTCGCCAAAGGTGGCGCCGAGGGCATCCTGCATCGTCACGTTCGCCTGGAGCCCGGTGATGCGCGATCGAGCGGCGGTGTCGGTATTCACCGAGTCGACGCCTGCGCCTGCCCGGAGGTCGATGTCGTTCGCGACCAGGGTCGTCGAAGGACCGGAGAAGACGAGATCACCGAAGCCCTCGGCGCCGGCCCACAGAGCGAGTCGTTCTCCCGCTTGCAGCGTGAGTCCCGGGTCGATGGTGAGTGTGCCGCGGTCGCCCTGGGAGGGCAGGGGGATGGGCCGACCGGCTTGGAAGACCAGCTCGTTGGCGCTCGAGATGCTGTCCACGATTTGCTGTGAGACCGTGAAGTTGCCCGCGGTCGAAACGGTCAGGCTCTCGAGGTCGAACGCGGTCGTGCCTCCCATGCCGAGCGGAGTGACGCCGTCTCCGAACACGACCGTGTCGTCGACGGGGGTCGGCACGGTGAGTGGATCGGGAAGGAAGACGCCGCCGTTCAGCACGACGAAGCTCTTGTCATCATCGGAGCCGGGAACGACCCCCGCATTGACGCCGTTGTTCAGCGCCGCCGCGTCTTCGATCGTGAGGACGCCGTCCGAGGACTCGAGGGTTGCGTGCATCCCGTTCGATCCGATCGTCGCCGTATCGAATGCGCCCCCGAGATCGAGCTGGCCGTCACCGGTCGGTGCCGAGTTCGTGATCGTGAGGTCTGCGTCCTGCGCGAGACTGAATTCCTCGGGCCGCAGGGAGGAATCGTCGACGGAGCGCAGCTGCAGCCCGTCGTATGCGCCAGTGGTGAGGCGTATCAGTCCGAAATCGGTCGGGTCCGCCGCCGTTCCCGTGTCCTGTGACAAGCCGTCGAAGGTATTCGTCGACCCGTCACCGACGGTCAGTTCGATCGTCGTTCCGTTCAGTCGAACTCCGTCGGCTGCTGTTTGGCCCGCGCCGTTCGTTCCGCCGAAGACGAGTCGGGTCTCGCTGTTCGGCCGCTCGCTCATGGCCGGCGGGTCGGGGTCGCTCAGCGCGAGCGGCTGTATGCCGGCATCGACCCGGATCGTCTCGCCCGTGATCTCCGTATTCTGGTTGAAGATGACCTCGCGCACGCCCGTGATCTCGACGATCCCGGCTTCGGCGCGCTCGACGACGGTGGCGCCTTCGTCCGGGATGAAGTTGAGCGGTGTCGCGGTGGAAGATCCGCTGGCGACGACGGTGACCGCATTCGCGCCCGCGCCGTCCGAGAACGTGACGTTGCGAGAGACGATCGAGAGGCCGGCGGTATCGATCGTCGTCGTGCCACGGGCCCCGATCACGACCTCGCCCTGTCCATACTTCGCGTCGGCGGTGTCCACGGCGGTCGCATCTTCCGCAACGATTCGGATCAATCCATTCTCGCTGGTGTCGACCTGAAGGATGTCGGCGCGCGTGTCGAAGGTCCCGTCGAGCTGGACGGACTGCGTGATTTCGCTCCCGATCGAGAGGTATCCGCCCTCTGTCGTGAGACTCCGGCCCGCGGCGTGCTGCACGTCGATCACGCCGCCTTCGCCGAGGACCGGATCCAGGAAGACGACGTCGAAATCACCGGTATCCCCGCTCGGGTCTACCCGGAACGCATCGATCATCACGTCGCCACCACCGGAGAAGAGATCGCCGGCGATCGAGACGTTGCCGGCGAAATTTTCGCCGAAGAACGTGACGGGGCTGCCGGCGTTCATGCGAATGTCGCCACCGCCGGTCTGGATCTGTCCCGTCGAAGTGATCTCGAGCAGTCCCGTCACGACATCGAGCAGATCGTTCCCGCTCTGCGACGTGCTGACGTTGATCGAGCTGGCCAGCAGGTCGACGCTGCCGCCCGTGTCCGCTCCGCCGTTCGTATCGCGCGTATCGATCGTGCCGCCGATCTGGAGGATGGGCTGCGGCGTCGCGGGGTCGATGACGGGATCACTGTCGCGGCGACTGATGATGGCGGGGTTGCCGAAGGTCTCGATGGTGCCGGTTCGAATGTCGACACTGCCGCCGTCGGTATCGATCGTCAGGTTCTGTTGCTGAACGACGGAGATGCCATAGAGCGTGACGTCGCCGCCACCCGTTCGGATGTCGGCGTTGACGTTGACGTCGCCCTGGATGAGGTCGTTGTCGTAGTCGCGATCGGACTGGACCTGGCCGAGATCGTTGGCACGCAGCTCGACGGAGAGGGCGAGGTTCGTGCGCCCGTCGACCACGCCATCGGCCTCGACTGATTCGATTCGACTGTTGACGTTGATGTTCCGGGCGGCGAGCAGCGTCAACTTGGCGCTCGTCCCTTCGAGCGCCTCCGAGTTGTCGATCTGGATCAATTCGTTGACGTCGATGTTGCCGTCTTCGGTGCCGGTGTCCGTGCCGAATGCCTGGGTGGAGAGAGTGACGTCCGTACCGGTCGCGAGGGCGTCTTCGATCAAGCTCGCGGAGACGTTGTTGGGATTCCCGATCGTGCCGGTGTTGCTCGCCGGGTCGATCGTGCGAAGAATGCCATCGAAGCCCGCCTGGTCGAAGTTGGGCTCGAGGATCGCTTCGATGGCCTTGTTGAAGCACGAGTCGCCTTCGGTCGTGCAGTCGGTCGCGTTGGCGACGATCTGGATGTTCCAGGGATCGATGAGCCAGCTGCCCGAATCGCCGCTCGGGGCCGTGACATCGGGGACGCTGTTGATGACGAAGCTCCGCAGGCCGGAGGTTTCGACGAAGCCGCCGTCTCCGCCTTCGCTTCCGCCCCGCGCGCTGACCTCGCCGTCGACGTTCGTCAGGTCTTCAGCGAAGAGGATGACGCGGCCCCCATCGCCGTCGACGGTCGCGTCGGCGCGGATCTGCGTGTCCTCGTCGACGTAGACGACGCGCGCGCGCTGGAGGTCGCCCGTTCCCTGCTGCTCGCCGCCGATGTGGATCGTGCCGCCCGCGGTCGAACCGGAGGCCTCGATCGTCGCGCCGTCGAGCACGATCATCGAACCCGTGATGTCGATCGCTCCGCCGACGCCGTCGTCGGAGAAGTCGTTCGCGGCGACCGATCCTTCGAGATGGAGTCGACCGGTCTCGCCGCCTTCGAGTTCTATCCGATGGGCCGCGATCGAAGCGGGCGCCTCGGCCGAGCCGCTGCCCTGGCGGATCGCGAAGCCGAGCGGATCGGAAGCGGCGAGGCGTACATGCCCGAGCCCCGCGTCGACGCGCCCATGGTTCTCGATCGCATAGATGGGGTCGGCGCCCCCGTCTCCGTCAGCGCTCCCGCCGGTCTCGCCGTTCGTGGCGGCGGGTTCGCTGTAGTTCGGGACCTTGATCAGGACCGGGTTGTCGAACTCGGTGATCCAGACCGAATCCGCGCCGACCATCATGAGGCTGCCGTCGGCGATCTCGATCTCGCCGAAGTTCATGATCCGGTTGCCGATGAGGGCCGCGCTCGAAGCGGACATCGAGCCATGGTTCTCGACGCTGTCGCCGATCAGTGAATCGAGGAAGTTCCCGCTTCCCTGGAAGTCCGCGCGGACGCCATCCCAATCCTCGAGATGCAGGGTGCGGCCGGCGATCGCGAGGATGTGGCCGCTTCGCGCGATGATCTCACCGTTGTTGATCACGTTTCGGCCGAGCAGCGCGACGTTCCCGTCGGCGAGGATCAGTCCGTCGTTCTGCACGGTGCCCGAAAGGGGAACGAGCATGGCTTCGGAGGTCAGGAAGGCGTCGCGAGCGGCGCTGCCTCCGATGGCAACGAGATTGCCGACGTCGATGACGGCGGTGTCGCCGATGAAGACGCCGAAGGGATTCGCGAACGCGACCGTGCCATTGGAGAGCACGGTTCCGTTCAGCTGACTGGCGTGTTGGGAGCCGATGTCGTTCAGAACCATCGAGTTGGGATCGCTGAAGTTGAACTCGAGGGTGTTGCCTTCCGGCTGTTGCAGATCCTCCCAGCCGATCGTCGTGCTGTTCGTGTCGATGTCGAAGGTGGTTTGTCCGGCCTGGCTGTTGTCGAGCGTGACGACCGAACCGTCGAAGGTCGTGTTGTTGGCATCCTCGAACTCGTCGCCGCCCGAGGCGGTGATCGGCGTCATCGCGAGCAATGCGACGACGAGCAGACGAGCGAGCACCCGGTCGCACCGACCGTATCGGCTCGGAATCGTCCCGCTCGGGCTCGTCGCCCCGCTCGGACTAATAGAGGATGCTGAAGAGCACATAGAGTTCGTTGTCCCAGACCTCGGTCGGGTTGGAGATGGGTCCGTGGGTTCCTTTCAGCGCGGTGGCCCAGTCGACCCGGGCGCGGAAGTTCGACTTGATCATGAGCTCGGCGCCGACGCCGGCTCCGATCAGAGTCTGGTTGTATTCGTTCGACCCCGCCGGCGTCGAGGAGCGATCGTTCCGGATCGCGCGTCCCACATCGAGGAATGCGCGCAGAGTGAAATCCCAATCCGCGCGACCGTAGACCTGCTGCGGAGCGGCGCGAAAGCCGCCGAGGTACGGGATGCGGAGCGGTTCGCGAGCGAGGGGCAGGGCGCGCGGAAGGTGGAAGCGGTACTCGAACGAACCGATGACGATCGTATCGCCGACCGCGACCGACTGGTCGTATCCACGCACGCTGTAGAGGCCACCTAGCGTCTGCGAAGCCTGGGGCACGAGTCGGTAGTCGAAGGCGTATTGCCCGCGCACGCCGAGGGCGACTTCATGGGCCAGAGTCGAAGAGGACTCGGTCGATGGATCCCGCCAGGCTTCGGGTCGCAGCAGCGGCTCGAGGAAGGTCGTGTAGCCGAGGGCGAAGTCGAGGATCATGTACTTGTCGTCGGTCGAGTCCCGGCCCAGACCGTCGAGGTTGGCCTCGCTGACGCTCGTGACCGAGCCCTGTAGCGCCAGGTCGACATTGAGAGTCGAGACCTGATTGATGCGCTCGGCATGCACGCCGCCAACGGGAATCACGAAGAGAGCGTCGCCGGAACTCGATCCGGTCTGGAAGCTGTTGCGAACGTCGACATCGCGCAGGCGAAGTCCCGCCCACGTGTCGACGAAGAAGTTGCCGAATTGCAGCGTCTCGTAGATGAAGCGCCCGCCGTACTGGAACTGGCTGCTCCGCACCGGGTCGTTCGCCAGTCCCTGCAGCGTCGAGGAACGGCCGGCCCGCGCCTTCCCCCAACCGAAATCGACTTCCCAGCGGAGTCGGTCGACGCCCCACCACGGGAGCTCGTCCCGCGGTACCCAGTCGAGCCACGCGGGATCGCCCTTTCGGCGATTCATCCAGTCCGGCCGTTTGGGGCCGAAGAAGGGAGCCTGGTAGCGCGCGCGCAAACCGTTGACGTCGTCCCAGCCCGCGTTCAGATACTCGATCGACAGGGTGTCGTCGCGGCCGGTGAACTGGTTGTGCACGACGCCCAGCCGCGCCTGCCAGGGGCTCGAGCGGCGGGTGCCCGTGTTCGCGACCTGGGAATAGACGTACCAGGGCTTCGATTCGGCGACGCGATAGTCGAGCACGATGCCACCGGGTTCGGAGGCCGGAGACAGCGCCGCTTCGACGCGCCGGCCGGGATGTCGGTTGAGTCGGTAGAGGTAGTCCTCGAGGCGCTCTCGATCGAGCAGATCGGTCCGCTCGCCATCCGCCACGCCCGTCGGCTGGATCGGAGACCCATCGCGAATCTGGGTATGGATCTCGTTGTCGATCTTCCAATCGTCCTTGACCCGATTGCCGACCGCGATCGTGCGGAGCTGCTTGATGCGGCCGACCGTGACGACGATCTGCAGCGCGGTCTCACCATCCGGGCGAAGATCGCGTTCGGCCTCGAGGTCGATGTCGGTGGCCGCCGGCCGTACGTCGACGCCGTAGAGTCCTTTTTCGTGCAGCGCCGCGACGATCTCGCGCAGGATGCGTCCGAGGCCGCTGGCTTCGAGGCGAATCGATTCGCTCCCGGCGCCACCGATGCTCCGCATCTCGCCGATCTCGCCCGCGCGAGGGCCGGCCCAGCCCCCCTCCGTCTCCACGAGCTCGACCTCGATGGGGAGGAGAGGATCGAGCGCGGGCTGGTCGGGATGGGCTTCGGCGTAGCCCAGATGGATCTCGCCGACCGGGAAAGCGGGGCTGGGGAGATCGTCGGGCAACAGGACCTGCGCCGATGCGTCCAGGCCGATGAGGCCGACCGCGAGGCCAATTCCGAGGTGGAGGGGCAGTCTCATTCGGGCGGGACGGGCAAAGCGCGCCGCCGGGCTCTGAGAACGATCGGCTCTGGCGGCTGGCCCGAGCCGAGACCGGCGGGCGCAAGAAGCGCCGGCGCGTCGCGGCTGAGAACGGGTCTTTCGCGGCCAGTGCATTCTCGGAGTCACTCGTCGTTGCAAAAAGATGTGATTTTCCGGGCGAGTGCGTGAGGAAGGGACACACGCGCCCAGAGTCGTGAACTCGTCGAATCCAGTCGAGGCTGGCGCCTCCGCGATGGGGCCCGATCGCGACCCGTCCCCGGTCCGCAGGCGACGCCGGACCATAGCGAGATCCGTCGATCCCCTCCCCCTCGAAACCGGCGAATCCACAAGGAAATTACGGCTGTACCGAGAACGTACGCACCCCTATGAGTTGGAGCGGAGCGGGGTCGGAATGGTTCCCGATCGGTCCGAGTGAGACGCTTCGCCAATCCGAGAATTCAAGCGATCGGACTTGCCGACCGATCGGTCGGTCTGTAGATTCCGCCCGATTTCGATGCCGAGGAACAGACTTGACCGAGTATCCCGACAACCTCGATTCACCCGTCCTCGAGCCTCCGAGCAGTCGCGAGAAGATCCTCGAGGTGGCGGAGGCGCTGTTCGCAGCCAATGGCTATAGCGGCGTCGGGATGCGTCAGATCGCGTCGGCCGTCGAGCTTGGCAAGTCGTCGCTCTTCCATCACTTCCCGAGCAAGCTCGACCTGTACGGCGAGGTGCTCGATCGCGTGCTAGAGCGGCTCGAAGTCGCGCTCGGCGAAGATGACGAAGTCCGGGGCCGCGTGACCGAACGGCTCGAGCATTGGATCGAATCGGCGGTCGCGACGATGGCCGAGGATCCGCCCGCGGCTCGTTTGTTGCTTCGCTCGCTGGTCGACGAGGAACCCTTCCCTCCGCTCGAACTCGCGCCGGCGGGTCGAGAGGCGCTGCCCTTCGAGAGGCGGCTCGATCGGGTGATCAATCGGTTTCGCGCGCTGCTCGAAGAGGGCATTTCGGAAGGGGTCTTCCGGACGGTGTCCATCGGCGACGCCATCCAGACGGTGATCGGCGTCATCGTCTTCCACTTTGCGTCAGGCGATCTCGGCGAGACGCTGATCGGCGAGGAGATCTTCTCGGGGGTCGCCGTCGAACGACGGCGCCGGGAGGTCTCGGAGTTCATCCGTCGCGGGCTGATGGCCTGAACTGCGACACGCCGGAAGGCCGCGATGGCGGTCTTCCGAATCGACATTCGAATCGGATTGCGAATCCGAATCAGAGGAGAACGAGTTGGACAAGATCCTTTCAGACTATCGGCGCAACCTCGGCGACTTCGAGATCGTGGACTTCGAGACCGACGACAAGATCGAATCGCTTCGAGAGCAGGTCGATCTCGACATTCCTGTCAATCTGCATTGGACCTGGAGCTACGACTCGGAGATCGACGAGCTTCGCCGCCTCTACGAAAAGGGCAAGGACGGACAGTGGAACGCGCAGACGGATCTCGACTGGAGTATCCCCTTCACGCCCGATGAATGGACCGTTAGTCCCGAAGGCTCGATGATGGCTTCGATCTGTCAGATGATGGGCAAGGACGAGGCGACCCAGAAGGCCGCTGCCTTCGACGAGCTCGGATACAACCTCTCGCAGCTCCTGCATGGCGAACAGGCCGCGCTCCAGCTCTGCGGCCAGCTCACCAACGTCTGCGAAGAGATCGATCAGAAGTACTACGCCGCGAGCCAGGTCATCGACGAAGCGCGGCATATCGAGGTCTTCGCCAAGTTCCTGAAGGAGAAGGTCGGCACGATCCATCCGATCGGTGGCGGGTTGAAGACGCTGCTCGAGATCCTGCTCAAGGCGGAGGGGATGCAGAAGAAGGTGCTCGGCATGCAGACCCTCTTCGAGGGCATGGCCGTCGGGATCATGGACATGATGGTGCAGGAGAGCCGGAACGAGCTGCTCTCCACGATGTTGCGTCGGGTGGCTCAGGACGAAGCGCGCCACGCGGCCTTCGGGGTGCTCAACATGCGGCGGATCGTGCGGGATGCGTCGAACCAGAGCATGAACGACATGGAGGATTGGGCGTTCGAGATTCTCGAGACCCTGAACGCCGACCAGCAGCTCGAGATGCTGCGCACCCTCGGCCCGAAGTACGACATCGACCCCGAAGCCGTGATCGCGATGACGACGACGCTGCCGAACTTCGCCGAGCTGAACAGCCCGATCTATATGCATACGGTCGTGCCGAACCTGCGCAATCTCGGGCTGATCACGAAGCGCACCGAGGATCACTGGCGCCGCCTCGGCATGATCTACGACGCCTAGCGAGATGCGAAGAGTTCGGGCCCCGCGAGCGCCTGCGGCAGACCCGTGGCGGTTCGATAGGGTCCGGCCGGGTTTCCGTATTCAACCGGGCATCTGTAGCAACTCGACGATCAAGGGATCGTTCTCGCGCTCGAGGTAGGCGAACACGATCTCTTCCGTGAGTTTCTTGTACCAGATCGGGGCGTAGCCGATTCCGGCGAGCTTCTCGATCCATGCGTCTGTGTCGTCGACGCGATGGCGGAGATGATGGAGTCCCTCGCGTCCCGCCTCGATGAACTCGCGATGAGGGCTCTCGCCGCCCCGCCACTCGATGAACTCGATCTCGAGGTCGCCCGAATGGCCGAAGAGGATTCCGAGCTCGACGTCGCATCGGCGGCCACGATAGTCGGCGTCGCGTACCGACCCGTCGAGCGATGTGAATGGTCCGAAGAGGGCGCCGTAGCGGCGTTCGGCTTCGTCGAGAGAACGGACGACGAAGCCGACCTGGTCGATGGGTGGCAAGCCGAGCGTCTCGAGGTCGGAGGCCGCCGACCGCGTCATACAGGGGCTCCCGCGTCCTTCGCTTCCTGCCCGGCCATTTCGACGATCACCTTGCCCGACACGGAAGGATCCTGGGCCGTAGAGAGCGCCTCGTCGAAGCGCTCGAGCGGAAATCGATGGGTGATCATCGGGCTGAGGTCGTCGCGCTCGAGGATCTCGAGGCCACGTCCGAAATCCTCGGGATATTCGATCGCCCCGGTGATCTGAAGCTCGCGGATCAGCACCAGCAGGAAGTTCACCTCGACCGGCGCCCGATGCACGGCGACGACGGAGAGTCGCGCGCCTCGGCGGGCATGGCCGATGACCCCCTCGATCACGGAGGGCGCGCCGGACGCCTCGATGTAGGCGTCCGTCGCGGGAACGGGCATGCGCATGAGTTCGGCCTCGCCCTGGAGCTCACGAATGCGCGACCAGACGTCTTCCTTGCCAGCGTCGAGGGTCGCTCGTGCACCGAGCGACCGGGCGATCGCGAGGCGTCGCGCGGAGAGGTCGACCGCGATGATGTCCTCGACGCCGCGCGCCCGCAGAGCGGCGACGGAGGCGAGTCCGATGGGCCCGGCCCCGAAGACGACGGCCTTCTCGTGGGGCTCGATCGCGACCTTGTCGACGGCGTTGATGCCCACGCCGAGTGGCTCGGCGAGTGCGGCGATCTCGAGTGGCATCGACTCGGGGAGTCGGTGCAGTCGTCTTCCGCTGGACACCTCGCGCACGAGAAGCTGCGGCGCGAAGCCGCCTTCGTCCGAACCGTTGCCGATGATCGGACCGCCGGTCGGGTCGCTCGGGTCGAGGGCGACCCGGTCGCCGACGGCCAGCCCTTCGACCTCGTTGCCGATCGATTCGACCACCCCGGCGAGTTCGTGCCCGATCGGCATCGGTTGGTCGGTCGGTCCGACGAGGCCGCCAAGCCGTACGTAGCCGAGATCGCTTCCGCAGATGCCACAGGCCGAGACGCGGACGACCGCGTCGCGCGGGCCCGGCTCGGGCTCCGGCACCTCGTCGAGGCGGACGTCGTCGGGTCCGTGGATTCTCGCTTGCAGCATGGGTCGATACTCCGTGGCGTGTTGCAGTCCGCGCGCGTCTCTGGTGGTCAGCTCGCCGAGAATCCGCCGTCGACGCAGAACGTCTGGCCGGTGATGAAGCGCGCCTCTTCGCTGGCCAGGAAGAGATAAGTGGCCGCGACGTCGCCAGGCGTGCCCCATCGGCCCATGGGGACTCGGTCGAGTTCGGACTTCTCGATCGCCTCCATCCCTTTCGCCTTCATGACCGCGGTCATCTCGGTTTCGATGAGGCCGGGCGCCACGGCGTTCACGCGAACGCCTTCCCTGGCCCAGGCGACGCCCATGTTGCGCGTCATCTGTACGAGTCCGGCCTTGGCCGCGCCGTAGCCGGGCACGAGCGGGACCGCGCGGAAAGCCGACATGCTGACCGTGCTGAGCACGCTACCGCCACCCTCGAGCTTGCTCTTGGCGAGCAGTGGCTTGCAGCCGACCGAGAGCTGGAAGGCGCTCACCAGATGCATCTGGAGGGCGCTCGCAAAGGTCTCGGGCTTCCACTCGTCGAGTTCGACCAGCGTACTTCCGGCGTTGTTGACGAGCACGTCGAGGCCTTCGAGTCGCGCGACGAGGCCGTCGAGCGAGACCTGGTCGGTCATCTCTGCTCGTTCGTATTCGAACGCCGAGAGATCGGCGGCATACTCGCTCGCCGCGGTTCGGCGTCCGGTGACGATCACGTTGGCCCCGGCGTCGGCGAAGGCGCGCGCCACGCCGAGCCCGATTCCCGAGCTGCCCCCGGTCACGAGGATGCGTCGCCCCGCGAAGTCGAACGTCGTCGTCGCCATCTCAGTCCGAGGCCTCCAGCGCGCGTTTCAAACGCTCGATCTCGTGTCGAAGCCAGCCGCTCTCCCAGAAACTCTCGTCCCCGGTCTCGAGGAGGATCTCGTGGGCGTCGAGGAGGAGACGCTTCGCCTCGCGATCGTCGTCGTTCGAAAGGATCGCTTCGGCGAGTCGGATCGCCGTCGGGGTCTCCCCGGCCTCGAGCTTCTTCCGCGCGAGGGCCAGGATCTCGGCTGGATCCGCAAGCGAGGCCAGGGCAGCAGACGCGTCGGCAGGGTCGGCGCTGTAGAGCTCCGCGCTCGAGCGGCGCTGGAACCAACCCGTATAGGACTCGAAGATCGTGCGGGCCGCCCACTCGACCTTGCCGTAGCCCTGGCCGACCCGGAGCTCCGGGGGCAGCGCGACGCTGCGCATGATCTCGTAGGGATTCCTGCCCTCGTTGATCATCTCGAGCGTGCGCTCGTGCACGTACTCGACGGCGCCGCGCAGGCGCCCGAAACAGGCGTCGATCAGGCGGTTTCCTTCGATCGGAAGATGGCGTCCCGTCACGAGGGTCTCGGCACCAAGCGCACGGACGCGATCGACGTTCTCGATGTACGGGGCGGGGAAGCGATAGAGGTCGCCACGCAGCGTGTTGAAGTTCGGGAAATGCGGAAAGAGGGGACCGAAGAGGTTGCTGACGATCGCCGTGCGATGTTCGGGCAGCCAGACGACGAGACTGTCGATCGTCTCTCCGCCGGGTGCGTGGATCAGTTCGATCTCGAGGTCGCCGACTCGAAGCGACATCCGATCTTCGAAGACGACGTCGGGGGTCGGTACGTCCTGGACCGGGTTCGCGTCTGGATACTTCTTCATCAACGCGGCGATCCTGGCGGGCAGTTCGGGAAACCAGGTGAGCGCCGTCTGGCCGCGAAAGGTCTGGATGCGCTTGTCGTCGGTCTGGCAGCGGGGATTGTTCGCATGGGCGACGTAGCGCGTGCCCGGCTCGCGAAATTGCGAGACGCCACCGACGTGGTCGACGTGGCCCTGGGTCGTGATCACGGTCGACGTCGGTCCCTTGTCGAGGGGGGCGAAGAGGGCGAGATGATGCGGGGCCTCGAAGCCCATGCCGCAATTCACGATGACGCGTTCGCCGCCGGCGTCGACCAGGTAGCTCGCCGTCAGGCCCGCCGAGCGATGGATCCGCTCGTGGATCTGGACCGCCTTCTCGTCGTAGGGGACGTCGAGCAGCTCGCGTCCCGGTCGTTCGTCGATGAGTCGGTCGACCTCGGCCTCGATACTCAATTCAGTCGACCTCCGTCGGGATCCCGAATCGCTCGAGATAGGTTTCGAAGCCTTCGCGCACCCGCTTCGGCTCGGCACCGAAGTCGGCCCGGAGATCGTAGACGACCTGACCGTGCTGACCGCGGCGGTGTGCGGCGAGATGAGCCTCGATCTCGGAACGGGCTGTCCGGGTCATCGGGAGCCCGGCGACCTCGTAGACGCGTTCGATCATCGCGAAGTCGTCCTGCATGAACTCGTGGAAGGGCACGTCGACGACGCGCTCGGCAGGAAGCAGGGCGCGGTCGCGCATCGAGGCCGAGAGCAGTTGATGCACCCGGGTCCGCCAATGCTCCAGATACCATTCGGGATCGCTCGTGCGATAGCTCATGCGTGCGCCGTAGCAGGTCATCGTCGCGGCCGATTGGATCACGGCAACCGGGTCGCGATGGGTGACGACGAAGGTCGCGTCGGGGAAGGTCTCGACGAGGGGCCCGAGCTGTTCGAGATGTTGCGGGCATTTCAGGATCCAGCGGTCCCGCGGCAGGATCCATTGGAGGATCTTGAGGGCCGTCTTCATGTAGGCGTAGTGGGGTCGCTGGTCGTGGCCGAGGTAGTAGTCGACCCATTTCGGCACGCGAGCGATCCACTCATTCTGGTAGCTCGAGA
>Ga0315338_1002226_pt1 | contig 19979 bp, 15 predicted proteins | sample ASW8metaG_FD_204518 | JGI IMG/M metagenome (GOLD analysis project Ga0315338, IMG submission 204518) | Ammonia-oxidizing marine archaeal communities from Monterey Bay, California, United States - ASW #8 | ecosystem: Environmental > Aquatic > Marine > Coastal | place: USA: California | collected... | reverse complement strand
AGTTTCAGGCTATTGTAGAGAAAGCAGAGTTTACGGATCATGATGGCAATCCGTTGGGTTATGAAAGTGGTGTCCAGAAAAACCTTGAGATGCTGGGAAACCTGAGAGACCGAGGCGGAAACTTGTTTCTCGTGGGCAATGGAGGAAGTGCGGGGGTCGTTAGTCATATTCTTACGGATTACATTAATGTCAATAAACTGAATGCCCGAACCTTGCATGAATCTTCACTCCTGTCTTGTATGAGTAATGACTATGGATATGAAAATTCATTTTCAGAGCCACTTTCCACTCTGGCTCGGGAAAAGGATTTGCTGATTGCGGTTAGTAGCTCAGGGCGTTCTCCAAATATCCACAATGCCGTTAAGAGCGTTCAAAAAGCTGGGGGAGAAGCCATCACTCTTAGCGGATTCGGTCATGATAATCCATTAAGGTCAATGGGAGATCTCAATATCTGGCTGGATTCTAAGAGTTATGGCTTGGTGGAAATTGGCCACCTCTTTTACCTTCATTATCTTTCTGGACGTCTCAAACCAAAAGGGCTATAAATGCAAGTAACCTCTAAGAAAATCCTCACTCTTGATGAATTGTTTACTAAGGCAGAAGAATACAGAGACTCCGGGAAAAAAGTGGTTCTGTGTCATGGTATTTTCGATTTAATTCATGCCGGTCATATCAGGTACTTGAAGAGCGCCCGTGAAGAAGGAGACGTTCTGTTTGTTACCTTAACGGCGGATGAGTTTATAAATAAAGGCCCCGGACGACCTGTGTTTCCGCAAGAGTTGCGAGCGGAAAACTTGGGGTATTTGAGTCTTGTGGATTTCGTTGCCGTGAACAATGCTGCCACTGCTGTTAACGTGCTTTCTGAAATCAAACCTCATGCCTATGTCAAAGGTCCTGACTATAAAAAAATGGAGGATGACATAACCGGGGGTATCTATGCCGAAAAAAAAACCGTCGAGGCTCATGGTGGAAAAATAGTTTTTACGGATGATATCACCTTCAGTTCTACCAGTCTTTTAAATGAGCATTTTGGTGTTTTCCCTCCCAAAACCAAAGACTATCTGAAAAGTTTCAGACAAGAACATAGCCACGAGGAAATCATTAGCAAGCTTCAAGGGTTGAAGAATTTGAACGTTTTGGTGGTCGGCGATGCAATTGTGGATGAATATCATTATGTAGATACCTTAGGCCAGTCCAGTAAAGGTGCAAATCTGTCAGTAAAATTCAACTCGAAGGAACAATTTGCTGGGGGTTCTTTAGCGGTTGCAAATCATATCGCAGGTTTTGTTAATGGCGTCACCGTTTTAGCGGGGCTGGGGAAGCAAGACAGTCACGAGGAATTTATTCGCTCTAAGCTGCATAAGAATGCGACCCTAGAATCGTTCTATTTCAAGGATGCTCCTACCGTTGTAAAAAGACGTTATGTGGATGGGGATTTGCTAAAGCTTTTTGAGGTTTATTTTTATAATGATCATCCTTCCTCAGAACATATTGACCCCGAGGTTTGCTCATGGTTGGATAAAAATGCGGCAGAATTTGATGTGGTGATTGTTCCCGATTTTGGTAATGGGTTTATCTCTTCTGGAATGATCCAAAAACTGTGCACCCATGCTCGTTTCTTAGCAGTTAACACCCAAGTGAATAGTGGAAATCGCGGATATCACTCGATCAACCAATACCCTCGAGCAGATTTTGTTTCACTGAATGGACCTGAGATCAGAATCGCTACCCACGATCGCCATGATTCTTATGAAAATCTTGCAAAAACACTACTTGAGAAAACTGGAGCTAAACATTTTGCGGTAACCTTGGGAAGCGAGGGAGCTCTTCTCTTGGATCAAAGCCCGGAAGCTACTCACAAAACGCCCATTCTTTCAACTAAAGTTTTGGACCGTATTGGTGCTGGGGATGCATTTCTGTCTTTAGCGGGATTATGTCTCGGGGGAGGCATAGCTTCAGATATTGCCCTGTTTGTGGGAAGTGCCGCTGCCGCATTGGATGTGCAGGTGGTTTGTAATAGAGAGTCCATCACCCCTGTTAATTTATATAAATATATTAACACTCTATTAAAGTCATGAAGTATCATCATATTATTTTTGATTTTGATGGAGTGCTTGTTGAATCAAATGAAATACGATTCAATGGTTTTAGAAAGCTCTTTGAGAAATACCCCCAAGAGCAGGTCGAAAGACTGGTGAAATATGCAAAAGCTAATGGAGGGGTTTCACGGTATAAAAAAATCGAGTACTTTTTCAACGTGATACGTCAGGAGCCAATCACAAATGGACTGGTCAATCAGTGGGCGGCGCAATTTTCCGAATTGGTTGAGCAGGATATTGTAGAAGCTAAACCTGTCGAAGGCTCCTTAAAGTTCTTGGAGGATTATTTCAGTCATTTCGATTTTGCAATTGTCTCAGGCTCTGATCAGGCAGAGTTGAGAAGAATCTGTGAGAAACGAAAAATAGATCGTTTTTTTAAAATGATATTAGGTTCCCCAACTGAAAAAAAAGATAATATTGCCACTTTATTATCTAATCTAAACTGGAGTCATGATAAATCTTTATATGTAGGGGATTCCAATAATGATTTGGAAGCCGCAAAATCCAATAATCTGGACTTTGTGGGACGTTGCTCAGGCTTGATAGATTGGCAAAACTTCGATACTAGATTTGTTTTGGATTTATCTTCTCTAGATAAGATTCTTCGTTAACTTGATTTTCCTTAGCCTTGTTTTAAAAAAACCATTTTCTGCTTAGGTTATTAATGAAAATAAAAGAAATTCACGTTCATCTACTTCAGAAAAAACTTACTTCCTCCATGAGGATTTCCCGTGGAGGATTTGATGTTCGGAACCATCTCATCGTTGAGGTTATTACTAATGAGGGGATTACGGGCCTAGGAGAAGGAGTCGGTAATGCTCGTCTAATCCAGCAGATCCTTACCGGTTCAATGATTGAGCAAGCTGTGGGGCTGGACCCTATGAATATAGAAGCAGTTAGAGATAAACTGATAGACAGCGATGTTTATATGGAACTAAAAGGTTCCGTAGTTTGCGCTGCTAGTGCCATTGAAATGGCCTGCTGGGACATTAAGGGCAAGGCTTTTAATGTGCCTGTATTCCAACTGTTGGGAGGGTTATATAGAGATAAAATAGAAGCCTATGCCAGCGATATTTACTGGGAGGAAGAACCTAAAAAGATGGGAGAAAATGCTTCGCGCGTAAAAAGTTTGGGCTATCGAACTATCAAAGCCCATTTAGGTTGCAAGTCACCCGAGGAAGATACTCCTAGGGTTCAAGCTTTGCGAGACGCGATAGGTCCGGATACTGGTTTGATGATTGATTTAAATGGAGGCTATAATAAACTCCAAGCATTTCAGGCTGTAAAATTATGGGAACCGTATGATCTTACTTGGTTGGAAGAACCTGTAAGCCCTAATCAGGTAGATTGTTTGGCGGACTTGCGAAGTAGAACCTCTGTGTCTCTAGCGGCAGGAGAAAATGAATTTCGCGTGTATGGCTTTAAACATCTTTTTGATAAAAACGCGGTCGACGTTGCTATGCCAGATATTGGTCGTGCTGGAGGTATTCAGGAGGTACGAAATATTTGTGCTTTAGCTCAGAGCTATGGGATTCTGGTATCACCCCACAATTATTCCTCGGGGGTTTTGTTGGGGGCAACCATCCAATTGATGGCTAGCGTTCCAAATGCTCATCTATTAGAAATAGACACATCAGATAATGCTGTATATCAGGAATTGTTGATTGAACCTCTGCAGATAGAAAAAGGCTTTGTCAGAGTGCCGCAGTTTCCAGGTTTAGGGGTAAAGCTCGATAAGGAGGTTTTGAAAAAGTATTCTGTCCACTAACTATTTAACTACAGTCTAAGGTAAAGAGATGTCAAAAAAATGTGTAATTATTACTGCCCCTGGTTTTCAGGATGAGGAGGTTATCTACCCCTATTATCGGCTTATGGAAGAAGGTCATTCTGTAGAAGTGGCCACAAAAGATGGAGCCGTAGTTTATGGAAAATATGGAGTCCCGGCTCGAGCTACGATGGCCACGACCGATTTAAAGTCAAATAACTTTGATTGTGTAGTCTTGCCTGGAGGCTTTGAAGCTCCAGACCGGGTACGATTGCTTCCTGAAGTACAGGAATTTGTCCGGGAAATGGATCAGCAGAAAAAATTGGTGGCTGCAATCTGCCATGGCCCATGGATCATGATTTCTGCAGAAATCTGTAAGGGAAGAAAAATGACCGCATTTTGGAGCATTGAGGCAGATATAAAAAATGCCGGCGCTGATTACCAGCATAAAGTTCCTGTAGTCGTTGACGGTAATTTTATTACATCTCCGCATTATAACAATAATGGAGACTTTATGAAGGCCACTATAAATTATTTAAATAATAAATAATTGTAACAGTTTTTCTCATCCTTCTTCTTTTGGGGTAAAATAAAGAAAGCCTATTAATTTTAAAAGATTTATGCTACGTTAGCGAAAAGAATTATCATAAGATTCATCATGTTTTGTTAGTTTGGTGGGCACTGTGCCGAGTGCCATAATTGGCAAAAAATGTCTTAATCGGCAAAATAATCTGCGTTATGATCAACTCTTCATTGATAGCAATGCAATCACCCCAAATTTGCAAAAAAAATGTTCTTTTCAGGGAATACCTCGATTCTTTAAGCAAAGCTTTCCCTTTTAACAAAAAACTTACCCTAATTCATTGCCCCACCTTCAGTTTTACCTCTTTCAATATTAAAGTTGCTAAAAATAGAGCATTTTATGCTTATCCTCCAGTAGGTCTCCAATGCTTGAAATCTGCGTTAAGTCCTCTGGGAATAGATGTGGACATTCTTGATTTAAATTTTCTTTTACTGGAAAAGGCCCTAAATAGTCAAAACTCTGATCTAAAAAAGGATCTAAACTCGCTGCTTTCAGATTATTTTGATAGCCATGATGTATCTGTCGTAGGTGTATCTGCAGGTGTAACCGTTTCTAATATCTTTCAAGTTCAAAATCATCCTTTTGTCCAGACCTTGAAGTTTCTGATGTCTGAAAAGAAGCACATGGTTATTGCAGGAGGAATTATAGCAACCAATGAATGGAAGAATATATTACGCAAAGACTTATCTCATTTTGTTTTTGAAGGTGAAGCCGAAAACAAAATGACTTACTTTTTCAATCAGCTAATGGGTAAAGAGGGCAACTCAGAGTATTCAGGAGTCTATTTTAAATATGACGGGCAACTTGAAGAGACGATAGGTGAAAAGGATGTTGTGACATTTGAGGGGAGCCCTGCCTTAACTTATGAAAACATTGAGATTGAAAGATATCACGAAGTGGGTTGCCTGAGCCCGTTTTCAAGAATGGTGGGTCCTGATAAAATATACAGCACCTTGCAGCTTAATAGAGGTTGTCGCGCCCATTGCACTTTTTGCGGAGTTACCCCCTTTATGGGTTTGGGAGTTAGACAATACTCGATTGATTCAGTAATTTCAGAGTTACTTTATTTGGTTAATGAGAGGGGACTGACTCACTTTGAATGGTTGGACGACGATCTCCTAGAGGATAAGCCTAGTATTGTTGACGTTTTGACAAGGATTAGAGACCTTAATCTGGGTGTTACCTGGGCAGGCAATAATGGAATGATCGCTACTTCTCTGGATGAAGATTTGTTAAGGCTTATGGTTGAGTCGGGTTGTGTTGGATTTCGAATTGGGATCGAATCGGGCAATGATGAGATTCTCAAAAAAATAAAAAAGCCTGCTTCAACTAAAACTTTGGACAGGGCATCTAAGCTCTTGGCTAAATTTCCAGAATTATTTGTAGTGGGATGCTACATCATTGGCTTTGAAAATGAGCGTTTCGAGCAAATCCTCGACACCTTCCATCTTTGTCTAAAGATGAACCTATCGTGGTCGGGTTGGTCAATTTGTCAGATTGTTAGAGACTCAAATGCGGACCAGGAGTTGGAGGACTCATCCTCCGAGTATAAGTCTGTTTCACCGTTTGTCCCCTCTAAGGAGACCGAGGATGGGACTATTGTCTTTGATTCGCAATCTTCCCGTTTTAAAAACATCTTTTGTATGCCAAAAAATGTTGTCCCCACCCGGGACGAGTTGAAAGAAATCTGGTTCGTCTTTAACCTGGTAACCAATTACATTTTTAATAAGAATCTAACTTCAACAGGATCCCCAAAAAAATTTACGGCTTGGGTTAAGGTTCTTCAAATGGGGCACCCTTCTAATGCTGTGATCAGCTTATTTTTGTTCATCGCCTATCGCCTGCTGAACGATCATGAGGCTGCTGAAGAGCAGATTAACCTTACGCGTTCTATAATTGAGGAGTCCTTTTATTGGCGCAGCCGCTTTGAGCAATATGGCCTCATGGAAATTGCGCAGAGCCCGGGTAAAGATAGGTCCCAGACTCAAAAACAACTTCAGGACCTGAGAAGAGAATATGAGGTAAATTTTTCAATTTGATGAATGATGAAGATTTTTCAAACAAACGAATTTTGGTCACAGGAGCCTCCAAAGGGTTAGGTTGGATTATTGCGCAAGAGTTTGCCCAACGAAATGGTCGCTTAGTAATAAGTGGACGAAATGAGGACAAGCTTAATGAATTGAAATCTTTATTCTCTCACCCAGATCGTCATACTATTTTTGCTGGCGACCTATTGGAATTAGAATGCATAAAGCGGCTAGAAAAAAGGTGTAGAGATTTTTTGGGCGGTTTGGATATTATTATTCATGTCGCAGGTGGGGGGTATGGTTTTAGAGATCCTCTACTAAATTGGGAGCAATTTGACCGACTTCTTAAGATCAATGTGTCTTGTGCCGTTGAAATAAATAGAATGCTTGTCCCTGAAATGGTTGAAAATGGCTACGGTAGAGTAGTTCATATAGGATCAATTGCAGGTCAAGAGGCCACTGGTTCAGTAGGATATAATACAGTTAAAGCCGCTTTGTCAGGCTATGTTCGTAGCCTTGGTAGAGAATTGGCTAATAGTGGAGTTGTTGTTACTGGAATACTTCCTGGCGCATTTTACGCTCCAGGCAATTCATGGAGAAGACTCGAGGAAAACAAACCTGAGGTTGTTCAAAAGTTTATAAAGGACAATTTACCTAGGGGCGTGATTGCTGAGGCTGAAGAACTAATTCCCTTATTGATGTTACTGGCAGGCGGTGGCTCAACTATGTTGTCTGGGAGTTGTATTCCGATTGATGCAGGAGAAGGAAAAGCATACATACCTTAATTTAGCTTTAAATAAACACATAGTTATTATATACTCGGAAAGAATTAAATAATTTCGGCAGTAGATTGCTTACGTTTATTTTATCAATGTTTTTATTGAGTCCGTTATTAGATACTGCGAAAAAAATGGAGCAAGTTAGACAATAATGCCTACTGAACATGGATTAGTAAAAAAAGTCAAACGGGTGGTCTTGGTTCAGCCAAATATGAAGTGGCTAGATTGGAACTGGAAAACCAGTTGGGACATTCATCCCATGAATCTTTGCTTGATTGGGGCTATGATCAAGGGTGATTATGATGTCCATGTAGTAGATGCCAACCTCGAAGAGTATACTCCAGAACAATTTAAAAAAGTTATTGAGGATTTAAAACCTGATTTGGTTGGGCTTACCCTTTTGACGAATGAATACTCCGATGTTGCTCATTTAGGAGGAAAGCTTGTCAAAGAGGTGTCTTCGGACATCATCACGGTATTAGGGGGTGTCTATGCAACCGTTTCCTACAAGTCTATCCATAAGGATCTGAATTTTGACTATATATGTGTTGGAGAAGGGGAGTACACTTTCCAGCAATTGCTGAGTTATCTGAATGGCAATGGTGAATTTCCTCAAGAGGGGTTTCTGGGAAGAAAACAGGGGGAAATAACCAATCCGGAAAAAGTTCAACGTACCCTAATTGAAAATCTGGATGAGTTACCTTTTCCAGCGTGGGATCTGGTTGATTACAACCGTTATACCAAACGCGTAGGTAAGATTACCATCGATCACCCATATACTTTTCCTTATACGCGATTAATGACTTCCAGGGGTTGCCCGGTGGGTTGTACGTTTTGTGAAGTTGAAGTTATATCGGGAGGTCCCTTCCGAGATAAAAGTGCACAGGTGGTTATTGATGAGCTGAAGCTTTTTAAAGAGGAATATGGGATCAAAGCTTTCATGATCGATGATGATAATTTCTTCATTAACCGGAAGCGGGTAAGGGAGATTCTTGGAATGATGCTCGATCAGAATCTGCAAATGGAATGGAAAGCACACGCTGTTCCCGTATTTAACATTGACGAAGATATTGTTGATCTTATGAAGGCTTCTGGGTGTCGGTCTGTTGCTTTAGCGATTGAGTCTGGATCAGAGAGGGTGCTCAAAGATATCATTCGAAAACCCGTAAAGCTGGACCAAGTTAGGAGGATTTGTAAAAGGATAAGAGAAACCGGGATGGACCTTGTGGCGAATTTTATCATTGGTTTTCCAACTGAAACCTGGTCTGAAATCCGTCAAACGTTTGCCTTCGCTGAAGAGCTCCAAATTAATTACTCTAAATTTTTTATAGCTACCCCTCTGGAAGGCACCATTTTGCATGACATGGTTATGGATAATAACCTCCTTGCAGCGCATGCAGATACCTCTGGGCAAATGAAGGATTTGAACTGGTCAACCAGTAAAATTTTATCTGACGAGTGGACAGTTGATGATTTGACCATTCTAAGAGCTTATGAATGGGAAAGAATTAATTTTTCAACTCCAGAAAAAAGGGCTCGTGTGGCCACAATGATGGGTATTTCAGTTGAGGAATTGGACCAGCTTCGTAAAAATACCTTTGCTAGCGCAATTGATAATATTTTGGCCAATAAGGCTAAAAATATTGCTCCAGAACACCACGGAGATCATCGGTCGATCGGAGCCGAAAGTTATCCTGGCATCAAAGTAGATCGAGGTGAGCCGGTCAGTTTTGGTTTTTGAGCTCCTTGGTTCCCTGTGTTGATACCCCTTCGAATAAAATCTAAGAAACTATAGAAAATTATAATCGGATCAAGAGCATTAATCCGAGTGTTGAGTGTATCCATCATTTGATTTTGTTTCTTGCCGGTAATTCTGTTTCCATGATGTCCGGCAGTTGTGTTCCGATTGATGCAGGCGAGGGGAAAGCTTATTTGGTTTAACTAGACCTTTTAAAGAAAAAATGATTTTTTGATGTAACCTATATGATACCTTTTCTTCAAATCTAATTATGTTTTTAACTCAATTAGAACAACAACTTTCAGATGAATACCTAGCTCAGGGATACATCATTCGCCCGGTAGCAGACATTGAAGCACTTGAATGGGTGCGTAGTCAATTTATCCGATTAATATCCGATACGCTTGGGGTTAGGGCTGATGGAAGGCCTGAAGATACTTTGAATCAAGTTCATCAAAAGGTGCCAGTGTCTGAGCTTAACACCTTCCGTTTAAAAATTATTCACAGCTTCAATGCCATAGCGGATTTCCGTCAGATGTACTTTAGGGTTGCCCGCCCCTACTTGGAGACTTTAGTCGGTAATGAGCTGGCCATGCAATTGCGGGTGAGCCTAAGCATTCAGTTGCCGGGTGACGACAGCTCACTATTACCTGTGCACGCCGACACTTGGGCGGGTGATTCATCTTTTGAAGTCGTAGTCTGGTTACCTTTGGTGGACTGCTACGGCACCAAGACGATGTATATATTGCCGCCAGATGCATCTGAGCGGTTAAGCCAGCAGTTTATTGAAAAGGCCGGAAAAAGTTCCGAGGACCTCTATCATTCAATTCGGGACGAGGTTAAATGGCTGGAAGTGCCCTATGGTCATGTGGTCATTTTTGACCAAGCGCTGCCGCATGGCAACCGTGTTAACGAAGAACCTGAGACTCGCTGGACTATGAACTGTCGCTTCAAAGGAGTATTCAGTCCTTATGGAGAAAAAAAGTTAGGCGAGTTTTTTGAGCCGATTACTTTACGTGCTGCTTCCCGTACGGGAATGGCCTACCGATTTCCAAAAGTATTATGAACAAGGTGCGAGGTTATATTTTCAGTCGTTCTTTTATGGGCGAGCGCGTTCCACAGCATGTGCAGAATTTGGTGGTAAGGGATTACTGCGAGCGTAATAGTTTGCACTTTTTGCTCAGTGCTGCCGAGTACGCCATGCCCGGCTGCCACTTGGTTCTTGAACAAGCCTTGGATAAGTTAGCTGAAGTTAGTGGCTTGGTTTTCTATAGCTTGTTCCAACTTCCTGAAGAGAATTCGCGACGGCAAAGTATATATGAACAAATTCTAAGCCAGCAAAAGGATCTGCATTTTGCAGTAGAAGGATTGCGTGCCAATACCCAAAAAGAGTTTGAACGAATTGAAATATTATGGCGCACCCGTCTCACTTTGCCGCAATGTACACAGATTGACGTATAAATATTAAATATATGGCTACTTATAGCACCACACTCAAGCTAGGGAAAGGATGAGTTTTTATGAAAGAGTTTAATATTGGATATCCTCATTCTCAAACACCCCGCGTGTTGCTCGAGGGGGCCAGGACTATACAAAACAAAATTGCGGCTTGGGGGCTTGATCAGGAGTATTATGATGGGGCTCGAAACAGTGGATACGGTGGGTTTCGCTACGATGGCCGTTGGGCTAAAATTGTACCCAATATAATAAAGGAATACGGACTGAATGCCCAATCTGCAGTTCTTGATATTGGAAGTAAAAAAGGTTTTTTTATGCATGACTTGAAGGATGCTCTTCCTGGAATTAAATTGAAAGGCGTAGAAAACCATCCTTATCCGATTGAACAAGCTATGAAATCTGTAAAAGGCGATATTATTTTGTGTCCTTATGAAAAACTACCCTTTGAGGACAATGAGTTCGATTTTGTTATGGCTTTTGCTGCAATTTATATGTTGAACTTCGGGGATGTTCTCTCTGCTCTTCGCGAAATTCAGAGAGTTGGTAAGGGTAAAAGTTATGTCACGCTGGGGGCATATCAAACCAAGGAGGAAAAAGAATTATTCCTCGAATGGACTTTGCTGGGAACAACGGTTCTGCATGAGGATGAATGGCTGGAGGTATTCAAGGAAACAGGGTACACGGGTGATTATTTCTTTACCTCAGCTAAATCTTTGAATTTGGTGAGAGGTTATTGAGCTCTCTTTTTTCATTACTGTTGCCCTGAATAGGTGAATGTGGGAGAGGCTTTGAAGTGATGGATGAAAGTGTATACAAGAAAAATGTAATTATTTTTCTTCACAACAACTTCGACTCGTATCTCTTACAGCTCAGGGATTTTAAATCCTCTATAATATATCCGGGGCATTGGGGAGCTTTTGGGGGAGGTATAGAAGAAGGTGAGTCTCCAAGTTCTGCCCTAGGTCGTGAATTAATAGAGGAAATTGGCTACACGCCTGAAGCATTTAATTATTTTCGTGAGATTTCAATTTCAAAGGATGAAGACAAGCTGAAAATTCACGTGTTTTATTCTAAGTTGAATGTATCTCTTACCGAACTTTGCCTGATGGAAGGGGTCGATATGGGCTTGTTTACCAGAGAAGAAATATTATCTAAGAATCTATACTCTAATAAGCTTAAAAAAAAATTCCCCATGGTACCTCTGCTGTCAGAGCTGTTTGACGATTTTTTTGAATATATTGGTAGAAATAAAGTTCTTTGAATATTCTTGCCAAGAAAAATATGAATTAGGATGGCTTTATGATTAAAATTTTTAAACTTAAAGAATCTGATGAAAAGCTGATCTCTGACAACAGGGGAACTAAACTTGAGTCCGAAATGCGTGCAAAGAAGGATCCTTTTGACTATTCAGAGGTTATTGTCAAAAAACCATGGGGCTACGAATATCTAGTTTTTGAAAATGAGTTTGTCGCGATTTGGATGTTGCATATTGTCCGTAAGCGTAAAACATCTATGCACAGCCACCCAAAAAAGAAAACCTCTTTAATTTTGCTTGCTGGAAACGCCACCTGCTCCCATCTAGAGGGCGAGGAAAAAATAAACTCAATGGATGGCATTGTAATTGACGAAGGGGTTTTTCATCAAACAGAAGCTTCAAGCGAACTGCCGATTGACCCCCAGTCTGAAAATGGAATTTGGGTGATGGAGATTGAGTCACCGCCAAATAAAGCTGACCTTATACGCATGAAAGATAAATATGGGCGTTCTGGAAAAGCATACGAAGGTACAGAGAATATGGTCTTTGACCCTGTGAACTGCATCAAGTTTCAAGAGCCAGCACCCGAAAAATTCATTCAAGAAAAGTTTAATGATTTTATATTTACACTTGTTCGAGCTTCTGACCTTGTATTAACATCACCCTCCCCAGATGCCTTGGTGTCTGTTGTAGGGAGAAAAGGTACTGAAGTATCTACCAATCCCCACCTTAAAACAGGGGGGCTGGAGACATATAAGAATTTTCTTGAAAATACCAAAAATGAAAATTTGGGAAACTATACTATCTTAACCATTCAAAAGACATCTGTAACCATGAAAGTTTCTGATTATATTTTTTCAGAGTTGGCTGCCATAGGCGTTAAAGATGTATTTACTGTTTCCGGTGGAGCTGCAATGCATTTGCTGGATTCTCTGGGGACCAATAAAGATATAAATCATATCAGCACTCATCATGAACAGGCAGCGGCCATGGCAGCAGAAGGCAATGCTCGTATTACAGGTAAGCCGGGAGTTGCGTTGGTCACCTCAGGGCCTGGAGGAACCAATGCTATGACAGGAGTCTGCGGTGCTTGGATTGATTCCATACCTTCAATATACATTTCTGGCCAGGTGACCTCAAATAACCTGATTGAAGGCACTGGACTTCGACAATTTGGAATCCAGGAATCGGATATAGTCAGCATGGTCAAAAGTGTCACGAAATATGCTGTAACTATTAAAGATCCTAGCCAGGTAAAGTACCATTTGAAAAAAGCCATTCACCTTGCCACGACAGGTAGGCCAGGTCCGGTCTGGTTGGATATACCTCTGGATATTCAAAGTAAAATGATTACACCAGATGAATGCCCTTCATATGAACCTGAGGAAAGAAAGATACCTGAGAACGTCTTGTTAAATAAACAAGTCAGTGAGTGTATCGAATTAATAAAAAACTCTGAAAGACCTGTTTTGATAAGCGGTTATGGAATCCGACTTGCTAATGGAGAAAAAGAGTTTTTGCAGTTGGTTGAAAAGTTGGGAATCCCTGTGATTTCTTCATGGACCACTAGCGACTTAATTCCAAGCTCTCATGAGCTTTCCATTGGGCGTAGCGGAATCTTCGGTGACCGTGGTGGCAATTTTACAGTACAAAATTCAGACTTGATATTGAGCATAGGCTCCAGGTTGTCGGTGCCACAGGTGGGTTATAACTTCCCTTTGTTTGCCAGAGCTGCGAAGAAAATAATTGTGGATATAGACTCCGCCGAATTAAACAAACCTTCCTTGAAACCGGATCTTCCCATTCAGGCAGATGCCAAGGAGTTTATGGTTGAATTGCTGGCCCAGTTAAAAAATGCGCAGCCTTTTGAAATCTCTGATTGGCTTAAAAGGTGTCAGGGCTGGAAATTGAAATATCCTGTAGTTCTTCCTGAATATAAAGAGTGCAAGGATGCTGTGAATTCATTTTACTTTATCGGGACCTTGTCTGAGAAGCTGGATAAAAATGCAGTGATTGTGACCGACATGGGGACCAGCTTTACTTGCACCATGCAAACATTTAAAACGAAGTTAGGTCAAAGACTCTCCACATCCAGCGGTCATGCTTCAATGGGTTTTGGTCTGCCTGGGGCAATCGGTGCCTGTATAGGTAATAATCGAAAAGATACGATTTGCATCAGCGGTGATGGCGGTTTGCAAATGAATATTCAGGAACTGCAAACCATTGTCCATTACAACCTGCCTATCAAGTTATTTGTTTTAAATAATAATGGTTATCTGACTATAAAAGCTACTCAACAGAATCACTTTGGAAGATTTGTTGGCGCTGAACAAAGTTCCGGGGTGACTTGTCCCGACATAATTAAAGTCGCTACAGCCTACGGACTCCAAAATGTCCGAATTGCAAATACGGAAGAATTGAATTTGAAAATCGATTCTGTCCTGCAAGCGCAAGGGCCAATAGTATGTGAAATTATGATGGAGGAAAACCAGCCACTGATTCCAAGGGTTTCCTCGCTGAAAAAGCCAGACGGAACCATAATTTCCAAACCTATTGAAGACCTCTATCCCTTCCTAAGCCGTGAGGAGTTCAAGGAAAATATGATTATTGATCCAACAGAAATATTAAAGTAGAAAGTAGATTGTTGGTTTAAATAATTAAGCCTTATTATGATAGATGGAAAAGTTGTACAATTTGTTGATTTATATTAAAATCATTACCTGCAAAAGTTTGAGATTTATCAACTATATCGTTTGTCTTTTTTGTTTAATAAAATGTAACTCTAGTTTTAGCCAAGCTTTTGTCTTAGATTACCGAAATATCAATTAATTACTTTATATTAGTCCTAAAGGAATTTAAGAATTTGAAAACTCAAGTAAGTTTTTCAGATCTCACCCACACGGGGACAACGGTTGATGCGAATTATTTTCCATTGGGGAGTGCTTTCATAGCTGCCTATGCTATCGAAAACTTAGACAATATTGATGTCAAAATTTTCAAGTACCCAAAAGATTTTGCTAGCTATTTAGACGAAACTATCCCAAAAGTTGTCTGCTTTTCTAATTATCAATGGAATCTAAAGCTTCATTATCATTACGCCACCCGCATTAAGCAAAAGGCCCCTGGGACCATAACGATTTTTGGAGGACCAAACTACCCTGTTGACCTTGCCGAGCAGGAACAGTTTCTTCGAAAATACTCTGCGATTGACTTTTATATTAATGAAGAAGGAGAAATAGCTTTTACCGAGCTTTTCAAAATTATTACAGAGAGTAAATTCGATTTGGCAACCATTAAATCTAAAGCTCAAAAAGCCCCTAACTGTCATTATTTATTCAAGGAAAAAGTTGTTCATGGAGAGCCTCTGCCACGAATCGATGACGTAGATATTATTCCATCACCTTATTTATCAGGTTTAATGGATAAGTTTTTTGATCCCTATTTAAACCCCATGATTCAGACTCAACGTGGGTGTCCATATAGCTGCACATTTTGCTATGACGGAAACGAATCAATGACTAAATTGCGCCGTTTTAGCCAAAGTCGCATAAATGCAGAAATTGAATATATATCTGAGAGAAAAGTATGTTCTGGGCTTGCCATATGTGACGACAATTTTGGAATTTATAAAGAAGATTTAGATACGGCTCAACTTATCGCTGAAATGAAGGAAAAATACAATTGGCCGAAGTTTATAATGGCAGCCCCCGCTAAAAATAATAAAGACCGTGTTAAAGAGATAGCCAAAATCCTAAAAGATGGGTTTTTGGTTGGAGCAGCAGTTCAGCATTTAGACCCTGATGTTTTAAAAAATATAAAAAGAAGCAATATTTCGACTGAAAAAATAGTGGCGCTGACCCAAAGAACTGATGACCGTAAGACGACCAGCTTTTCTGAGGTTATTTTAAATCTCCCCGGTGACACAAAAGATAAACATTTTAAAGCAGTGTTAGAACTAATTGATGCAGGAATAGAAGAAATACGCATGTATCAGTTTATTGTTTTACCAGGAACTCCCGCCAGTAAGATCGAAACCCGAGAAACATATGGTTATCAAACTCGTTTTCGAGTCCTACCAAGGTGTTTTGGCCAATATACCGGATTTGGAGAAGAGTTCTGGGCTTATGAATACCATGAAGTCTGTGTGGCAAGCAAAACAATGCCTTTTGAGGATTACCTTGAATGCCGTAAATTTAACCTCCTTATTGAGGTGTTTAATAATGGAGGGATGTTTAAAGAGCTGATATTTTTATTGCAACGAATGAAAATTTTACCATCTACTCTATTTAAAAGAGTTTGGGAAACTTCTCACAATAATCCAGTATTTCAAAATCTGTATGAAGTTTTTAGTTCAGATGAAAAGAAAAACTTTTGGGAAAAGAGAGAAGATCTTGAGAGTTTTCTTGATCAACCAGGAGTGGCAGATCGTTATTTATCTGGAGAATACGGAAAAAACCAAATTATGCGCTGCCGTTCTATAGCATTGGTTGAACATATGGAGGCCATCGCCAAACACGCTTTCACAAATGCTAGACAGCTTCTTATTGAAAATAACAAAATGAACGAACAAGTAGATGTCTACCTACAAGAACTCGAGGATTTTATTGTATGTAAAAAAGGGGAACTTTTAACCCTTAATCAACCTGTGACCAAAATGTTTCACTTTGATTTTATAAAAATGGCTGAAAAAGGATTTAACGTCGATCCTTTTGATCACAAAGTTGATAGTGGTGTTAGCTTAAATTTTTATCACTCAAAAAAAACAGCTGATGACATAGGAACCTACTTTAAACAGTATGGGTATAGCATAGATGGATTGGGATATTTTCTTCAACGCCAAGGATCTATGAACCTTTTATTCAAACAGGTGGCTTACTCATAAAATCATTTAGATAATTTGAGTTTCCTTTTTGTTTCCTCTTTGCTTGGCAGTATTCTATTTTTTAATCGATTAATAACTCGAATGATAATGTCGTAACTGATAATTCTTAATCGTAAAAATAAATAGAGTTTCGTGGTTAACAATTGAACCCTGCTAAAAATTCGAACGCTAAGAAAATATAGATGATCTATTAAGTTGAGTCGATCTAGTGAGACTTTCAAACCTTCTAAAAAATCCTCATGTGACTGCCTAGCTTGGTTTAAGACTATAGCGCCATACAGATATAGGTGACGTCTTTTAACAACATTTCTTATCTTAGGTGGAAACTTGTCCGCATAGGCTGTGTCCATAAGTTTCCACGTGGGGGTGACGTCTCTCAAGTGCGCTTCCGGATAAACGTTTGAGTCGGCTGATACACTGTTAGGTTTAATTATTTGTACGTGAAGTTCTTCGGGAATAAAGCAAGCACCATATTGTAAAGACATTAATAGCATTGCAAACCCGTCTATATACCTTCCCGAGTCAAGTGTAAAGGCCTTAGCTTCATCTATAAGTTTACGGTTAAATACTATGGTAGGCGGAGTAAAGTCCCAGTTGTTTTTATTCATCATGTTGTTCTGTATTTCTTGAGCAGATACATAATGAGAATAATTTGCACTATAAGGCGGCTCAGGAACAGTATCAATATAGTCCCCACTCTCATTAAATCTGCGACTTAAACTCGAACAAAACCCCGCTTGAGGATGTTTGGCTAGTAATTTTAAAGACTTTTCGATAAACCCAGGCAACATATAGTCACCCGAATCGGCAAAATAAATATAATCACAAGTAGCTTTTTCCAAGCCTTTAATAATATTAATAAATACACCTAAGTTTTTTTCATTTAATATAAACTCAACTGAGGGATTTTGTTTTATAAATCCTGATATAACCTCAACACTATTGTCGGTGGAACCATCATCAATGATTATAATCTGCTGAGGTTTAACAGATTGATTGAATATTGCTTCTAAAGCATGGGGAAGATATTTGGCATCATTATAATTCGGAAGAACGACTGATAGAGATGGCAAAAACATCGTTTAAGTAAAAATAGATTTAGTATTAAGAAAAGTTAACTCTGTAATTAATTTACAAAGCTAAAACTCTGGAACTTCTCACATATTGGTATTGATCCACTTCGCTACTTTTTAGTTTAGATACCTTATTAGAGAAGAATTAGGCCCGGGATTTCAAAGCAGACAAACTTTACCATAAAAACCCTAGAGATTTAAAAAGCAACTTCCTCCAACTACTTATCCATCAATTCAGAAAGTGCGGATACCCTCTTAGTTAATGAATATGTTGCTTAATGCTTAAAATTCAGATATATAATTTAAATTCAAGCCATTCTAGAGTCTCTTGACGGAGCTTCCTAAGAGTATTTTATTCCAGATATTAACATAGCTAAGAGATTTACAATACTGGAAAATAAAGAAAAGCTAGAAGAATGAGAAGGCAGAGAAGACATAGACGTAGCCATTCGAAACTCTACTCAACTTACTTGTCTTTGTCAATTAGTGGCAACCTTAAGCTAATCCAATAGATTTTAAAAATCTAAGCCGTTATATGACCCATGATTCCTCAATGGAATCCTGGCTTGGGTAACTAACCAATAAGAGAGGTATCAAAGTTTCATGAGCTTCATTGATAAATTTTTAAAAGCAACCTCTGTTGATCAAGCTGTGAAATTTGCGCTATTGAGTAAAATATGGCTCCTATTCTCAGGTCCCATAACCTTATATTTAATATCTCTTTACCTAACACCAATAATTCAAGGCTTTTATTATACATTTTTGAGTCTAATTGCATTACAGGTGTTTATGGAGCTTGGATTTTATCTTGTAATCACACAATTTGCGAGTCACGAATGGGCAAATTTAGACATTGACGACTCAGGCTCTATTATTGGCAACCCATCCTCCCTTTCACGTTTAATTAGTCTCGGTCGTCTTGTTTTCAAATGGTATGCCGTTGCATCTGGATTATTCATAATTTTAATAGGCACTATCGGCTATTATTTTTTATCTAACAAGGCAGACACCTCTATTTCGTGGGTAGCGCCTTGGTTGACTCTTATGATTCTTTCTGGTCTACAACTATGGATGCTTCCTTTCCAGTCGATTTTAGAAGGCTGCAATCAAATTGCTAATGTTTATAAGTTTAGACTGATTCAATCTGTATTGAGTGCTTTAGCAATGTGGACAATATTGTATTTTGATGGTGGCCTATGGATTGTTGTGGCATCTACTGGGAGCGGACTAATTGTTAATATCACTTTTTTTTCAACCAAATACTTTAATTTTTTTAAGACCTTTTTTTCCTTCGAACCGGCAGAAAAGATTTTATGGCAAACAGAAATTTGGCCTATGCAATGGCGCTTAGCTCTCGGTGGCATAGTTGGTTATTTTATGTACTCTTTGTTTACCCCTATTGTATTTCATTATCATGGTCCGGTGGCCGCAGGGAAAATGGGTATGACCTGGCAAATAGTAGGGGCTCTGGGACCTTTGGCAATGGCGTGGATTGACACAAAAACGCCTATATGGGGGATGCTAATAGCAAAAAAAAGATATTCAGAACTTGATCAAAGTTTTTATCGGGCTAGTGGTGTTTCTATAGCAGTTATTTCTTTAGGAGCATTAATCGTTGGGTTTGCTGTATATGGACTTAACTATTATCAACATCCTCTGGCTCAACGAATACTTGCTCCATTTCCCTTTGCATTATTCTTACTTGGTATGGTTGTGATGCAGTTTTTAGGGTGTTGGTCGAGCTACATTCGTGCCCATAAAAAAGAACCTTTTTTATACGTTAATATTGGATCAGGAATGTTTACAGGCCTATTGCTTTGGATTTTAGTAAGTAAGTTTGGATCTAATGGGGCTGGGGCAACTTATTTATTAGTTGCGTTAGTTAGTTTACCTTTTACGTTAAACATCTTTCTTCGTTGTCGAAATGAGTGGCATAAAGAATAATTAATTTCATTTTGGTTTAGCTGAGTTTTTATCTTATACCTTATAACTATGATTTTATGATTTAATCAGTGTCTAAAGTTTTGCAAATCATTGTTTTTTATACTTTAACTTGTTATTATATCCAACATTAACTAAATTATTACCATTTCTCGAATCATTATGAAAGCCGTAATATTAGCAGGTGGATTGGGAACTCGACTTAGCGAGGAAACTGCCATTCGTCCAAAACCAATGGTAGAAATAGGAGGGAAACCCATTCTATGGCACATTATGAAAATTTATTCCTTTTATGGAATTCATGATTTTATCATCTGCCTTGGCTACAAGGGTTATATGATAAAAGAATATTTTGCCAATTATTTTCTCCACAGTTCTA
>Ga0315338_1002225_pt1 | contig 19983 bp, 13 predicted proteins | sample ASW8metaG_FD_204518 | JGI IMG/M metagenome (GOLD analysis project Ga0315338, IMG submission 204518) | Ammonia-oxidizing marine archaeal communities from Monterey Bay, California, United States - ASW #8 | ecosystem: Environmental > Aquatic > Marine > Coastal | place: USA: California | collected... | reverse complement strand
AACCACAAAATCCGCTTCAGCAAGCTGCTCACGTGTCGCCGTGCCAGTCAATGCAACGCTAGTCATCCCTGCCCGATTCGCGGCTTCTACACCGGCAGGCGCATCTTCGACCACTACGCATTGTTTAGGAGATACCCCTATCCGCTCGGCAGCAAGCTGAAATACCTGCGGGTCGGGCTTGCCACGCGTAACGTCGCCTCCAGTAACACGAGCAGCAAACAACTCTGCACGCCCCAAACATTCCAACGTCAACGCCACATTTTCAGGAGGACCAGAAGAACCAACCGCCATCGTCATGCCAGCCACAGCCAAGGCATCGACTAAGTCTGCTGCTCCATCAATTTCAGGAAATTCTTGTCGAATGATCTCTCGATACAGCGCTTCTTTGCGATCGTCTAAGACACGAATCTGATCATCAGACAGCTCCCCTTCGTAAAGCTCCGCAATAATATCGCGACTGGTCCGACCAAAGGTCGCACGGAACTCCGCTTCGGTGAACTCCACTCCCTTTTCAGCAAGCATCTGTCGCCAACTAAGAAAATGGGCCTGATAGGAATCGACAAGTACCCCATCAACATCAAATATCACGGCAGTATTCGACACGAGATTTAGATTCCCTGTACTTGGTTTGACATTCCTAATAGCAATCCTTCAAAAGTGTTGACTGCCGGTCTGCACTGGGCGATAACTGACCACACTCATGTGGAAAGTCCTTATTTTACCGTGCATTCAAAGAAAAGTAACTCCATGAATATTTTCCCAAGAACCTTGTTGTTTCTACTTGTGGCTAGTATCGTCAGCGCACAGGCTGCTAATACTGTTGCCGCAGACGCTGCGGGCCGCACCTTTGCCGAAGATGTAGCGCTGTTAAAACAGCATAATGACGTCATTGTTCTAAGTGACGTCTCTGGTAAGAACAAGCTTGCCATTGTGCCTGCCTATCAAGGGCGTGTGATGACCAGCACCAACAACGGCGACGATGCTCCGGGCTTTGGTTGGATAGATGAAGAAGCCGTGAAGCTCGGACCGGTTGCTCCGCACATGAATGCCTTCGGCGGAGAAGATCGGTTTTGGATTGCCCCCGAGGCTGGGCAGTATGCCATCTTCTTTAAAGCCGGCGAATCGTTTGATGTTGAGCATTGGCAAACCCCGCCACTGATCGATACCGTGCCGTACAAGGTAGTCGAAAAAACAGCACGCTCGGTTATTTTTCATCATACTGATAGCGTAACGAACTACTCCGGCACGAAGTTCGACGTCGAAATCGATCGACGCATCAGCCTCTTAGATCGCGAAGTGGCCTCCCACGATTTGGGAACAAAGATTCCGCCCAACGTCGACGCCGTAGTCTACCTCTCGCAGAACACACTTACCAACGCCGGCAAGCAGGCCTGGAAAAAAGAAAGCGGATTGCTATCGATTTGGATACTAGGCATGCTAAAAGCTTCACCCCAGGTAACCGTGGTGGCTCCGTTTAACAAGGGCGATGCGAATAAGTTGGGTGCAATCGTCAATGACAATTATTTCGGCAAAGTGCCAGCCGACCGACTCTCGGCAGACGAAGAGCACGGCGTGGTCTATTTCAAAGGCGACGGAGTATTTCGCTCGAAAATCGGTCTGTTGCCACAACGGGCTAAAGGAGTTATCGCCTGTTACGACCCAGTGATACCTCGGCTGACGATTGTGAAATACACGCAGCCCAAGGGAGCCACTCTCTACCCAAACTCGATGTGGGAGCTACAAGACAACCCCTACGGCGGCGATGCCATCAATAGCTACAATCACAAACCGACCGAAGACGGGTCAGGCACCTTCTACGAACTAGAAACCGCCTCCCCCGGTAAAGAACTGGCCCCCGGCGAAAGCATCCGTCACACCCATCAGACCATGCATTTTACAGGGCCGAAGGCGGAGCTTGATGCTATTGCCAAGCAGGTGCTGGGAGTGGGGGTGGATGAGATTGTGGGAGCGTTGCCTTAGTACACTCCGTAAAAAAACAAACCATTAAATCTGTTGTTCATTCATTGTCGCTTTAGTTATTTCCGCCGTTCTGCGTCATCAACGACACCACCACCAGCGTGACGAATCCCAACGGAATAGTCACAATACCAGGCTGGCTGAACGGCACGATGGCATCCTCAGCAGGCAACCCGTAGACCTTGGCGAAGGTGTCGGCACTCAGCAAAATCCAAGCCAACGAACTGGTCATACCGACGATAATCGCGGCAATGATGCCCTGCTTGGTCGTACTTTTCCAAAACAGCAACATCACTAGCGCTGGTAAATTGGCTGAGGCCGCTACACTAAACGCCCAACCGACTAAGTAGCTGACGTTGAGTTCTTTAAACAGAATTCCCAAGGCGATAGCAATTGCCCCGACAACAACGGACGCGATCTTTGCGATGCGTACCTGCTCGTGATCGGTGAGTTCTGTCGAGCTAAAGCTGCCCACCAAATCGTGTGCCACCGCACCGGCTGAGGCTAATATGAGCCCGCTTACCGTGCCCAGCACAGTCGTAAATGCGATCGCTGAGATGATGGCGAACAACAATTCACTCATGCTCAGCGCCAATAGTGGAGCAGCCATGTTGCTGTTGGTCACATCCATCGAACCGCTCGTCATCGCGCCCAAACCAAGATAAAGCGTCAGCACGTAGAAAAATCCAATGCAACCGATGCCGACGATTGTGCTTTTTCTGGCGGCAGCTTCATCTTTTACGGTGTAGTAACGAATGAGAATATGTGGCAGCGACGCCGTGCCGCAGAACAGAGCCAGCATCAGCGAAAGGAAATTCAGCTTGTCGATAAAGTTGTCGCCACGAATGCCTTGAAATTTTGGATGTTCACCAGGCCGCAGCACTTGGCTGCCGGGGGTCGGCTTTTGATAGTAAACTGTGGTGACCGAGCCGTTGTCGTTCGTAATCTTTCGATTGCCCCACAGCACCACTTCGCTTTCTTGCATCGTGCTGAAAAACTCCAGCGGGCCAAGCGGGCCGGTTTTTTCTTGACCGTCGGGCAACTTGCTCACACGGCCAATGGGGTGCAGCGAATTTTCTCCCTCGCCATCACCGAATGGCAGTCCGTCGATGATTTTTTTTCCGTCGGCTGTCTCGGTGACAGTTTGCGCTTCGTCGAGAAATGTGTTGCCGGCCTCGTCGATACGAGGCGTCCAGGTGATGGTTTCGCCAGTTTCTGCGTTCGTCGTTTGTGGGAAGCTGGTTGTGTCGTCTATCACCAGCAACGAGGCGTAACTGGCTTTCAAATCTTCAGGCAGATCGTCAGGAAAATTCGGGTTCTCGCCCAACGGTCCTACCGTGCGGAACTGATGGCCGTCGGCGCTGGGCTTGTCGACTTCAAAACCACGTTGGACGATCATCACCGTCAGCACTGCGCTGAAGATCACTAGCAGCGAACCTTTGAGAAACTGCACCCAGGTGGTCGACACCATGCCAGCGGTGACCACAATCATAATCACTACCGTACCGACAATCACCACCCCGGCCCAATGCGGCAGGCCCAGCAACGGTTGCACCAACACTCCGGCACCGACCATTTGCGGGATCAGATAAAACACGCTCACAGCCAGCGTGCTGATGCCGGCGGCAACCTTGATGCCAGTGGAATCGAATTTCGAGTTCAGCGCGTCGGCAAACGTAAACTTGCCCAACCGCTTCATCGGCTCGGCAACCACAAACAACGCCACGATCCAACCGGCCAAGTAGCCGATTGAATAAAGAAACCCATCGTAGCCATAAAAGGCAATCATCCCGCAGATACCGAGGAACGAAGCCGCCGATAGATAATCGCCAGCAAAGGCCACACCGTTCACAAACCAGGGGATCTGCCCATGGGCCGCGAAGTAACCCTGCGACGACTTGGCTTTTTTACCCAGAAAGAAACTCAGGCCGAGTGTGATGCCGACAAACAAAAAGAAGATAGCCACGGCCATCATCGAAGGTTCGTAAATCACTTTTCACCCTCCGCCGATCGGGAGAGTACGCCGTAGATTAAGGCCAGTACAAACGCGGCGATGATCAGCCCGAAGCCGTAGAGGATGGCGACGTTCACACCCATCCAGGGCGTCGCTTCCATAGTCTCGGGCGAAAAGGTGTTCAGAAATACAAAGCCGCCGTAGAGCAACAGGTAAAAAGTAAACAGCACCATGCCGATGCGTGAAGTGTTCGATTTCATGAATCCCCCGGTACAAATTTTTACCACAGAGGACACAGAGGTGTGGCTGCTATTGCTTCGCAATGAGCGAGCTTAAAAAAACGTCTCTGTGAACTCTGTGGCTAAATAAAATGGTTCTGACTAGGATAACCGCTGACAAGGCTTTGCACACCTACAATCGGCGGAAGATGTGGCAAAATACAGTGGTAAGACTCTCGCAGAGACAGCAGAGGAAAGAAAATTTTCGCCGTTCGCCGGCTTAGCGAGGAAATGTCCCCTCATTGATGCGACTCATGAAAGCTTGTTCGTCGCTGGCTCTTGATTTTTGGATAATAAATTTTCGATGATTGCTTGTTGTTCCATAGGTACTGTTATTGGTGACCAACGCCCGATTTTTCGAAGTTGTAATTGTCGTAAAAATCCGTCAGGGTCTCGTGAGACGACTACTTTATCCCATGGAATTAGCCCCTGTTGATAAACTAACCCTTGTTCGCATACCAACACATTGGAGTGAATCATATTGAAGAAAGTGACACTGAGGTGGCTGCTTGCTCCAGCACAGACCACTAACTGAACATGTCGAAAATCTGAAAAGCTAATCAGTAAGATCACAATTGCGAAACAAAATGCAAATTTCCAACTCACATCGGCAGACAGTTCTGTAGCAATAGGGCTTACCCTGCCTATTGTTCTTCGTCGCATCCATACAGACGTGACAAACATGCTGAAAGTAGTCGTCCCAAAAAAGATAATGATATGATTACCAACATACTGTGGCGGAATAGAGGAACCTTGAGTAGTAAACACACAGGCTGTTAAGCATATTGCAACGACAATATTAGCTAGCAGTAAATCGCGTAGCCGAAATCGCATCTCACTGCTCCAATGCCATATTCATGATGAGCTAAAATCCGGAACTGCGCAATGGCCTGTTCCGGCCTACACGCTCTCTGTGCACACCGTGTCCTCTGTGGTGATAATAAACCACCACTAGAACTGAAAGCAAGACAATTACACCACCTGCTGTGGCAGATTCAGCCCCGGGGCAGACAGCGTAGTCGTCTCCATCAGGAATTCATCGATCGCTCGGGCGGCGCCGCGGCCTTCGTTGATGGCCCAGACGACCAGGCTTTGGCCGCGTCGGCAGTCGCCGGCGGCGAACACGCCTTCGACGTTGGTAGTAAACTTGCCGTGCTCGGCGGCGAAGGTTTTCCAGTTGCCGCGAGGGTTTTGGGTGTCGAGGCCTAGCATGTCGCCCACAGCCAGTTCGGGCCCGACAAAACCGGTGGCGAGGAAAACGAAGTCAGCCGGCCAGATTTTTTCGCTGCCCTCGACCTCTGAGAACGGAGGGCCGTTTTCGACGGGCTTCGACCAATCGACGGTGACGGTCTTCACACCTTTGATGTGGCCGTTGCCATCGTCGACGAATTCCTTGGTCATCACCTTGTATTGACGTGGGTCGTCGCCGTGGGCGGCAGCGGTTTCGGCGTGGGAATAATCCACACGATAAATTCGCGGCCATTGCGGCCAAGGATTGTTGTCGGCCCGATCATCAGGCGGAGTATCAAGCAGTTCGAAGTTGACGATGCTGGTCGCGCCGTGACGTAGCGAAGTGCCAATGCAGTCGGCGCCAGTGTCACCGCCACCGATCACAATAACGTTCTTTCCTTTGGCCGAGATGTACTCGCCCTCGGCTTGCTGAGCCGTACGCATGTCGCCGTCCAGCAGGCTCTTGGTATTGCGAGTCAGAAAATCCATTGCCAGATGAATACCTTCCAGGTCGCGACCAGGACAACGACCGGTGGGGTCGAACGGCTTGGTAGCGCCTGTGGCCATCAGCACGGCATCGTTTTCGTCGATCAACTGTTGCGGATCGATAAACTTCATCTCGCAGCCGCGTTCTTGCATGATTTGGGTCATGTGGCCAGGCTGAAAATCTTCTTCCAAACCGATATGGGCACAGGTAACAAACTCGACGCCTTCTTCACGCAGAAGATTAACACGCCGCTCGACGACTTCTTTATCGAGCTTCATATTGGGGATGCCGTACATCAGCAAACCGCCGATACGGTCGGCCCGTTCGTAGACCGTGACCAAATGCCCCACCTTATTTAGCTGAGCCGCCGCAGCCAGACCTGCGGGGCCGCTACCAACGATCGCCACCTTACGCCCTGTACGCTCATTAGGTGGCTCGGCGACAACCCAACCTTCAGCAAACCCACGGTCGATAATGGCGTTTTCGATATTCTTGATCGTCACAGCTGGCTCGATGATCCCCAGTACGCACGAACCTTCGCAAGGCGCGGGGCAAGCACGACCAGTGAACTCGGGAAAGTTGTTCGTCTTGTGCAAACGATCGAGCGCGTCGCGCCAACGGCCTTGGTAAATCAAGTCGTTCCACTCAGGAATCAGGTTGTCGACCGGGCAGCCCGTGTTCGACTGACAGAACGGTACCCCGCAATCCATACAGCGCGCGCCCTGAGTGCGCAAGAGCTCCTCAGGCGGGTCCGTATAGATCTCCAGAAAATCGTTGGCCCTTTCGACGGGATCACGATAAGGGACAGCTTGACGTTCGTACTCTTTAAATCCGGTAGGTTTGCCCATGATATTTTCGGCGTAAATTGAGTTTCGGTTATTAGTTCTATCTGAAAAGTCTCACGCAAAGGCACTAAGACGCGAAGTAAAGAGGTTTATTCTTCTAGCAAACCATTTACAACTCGTGAGATCCCGCTTTTTATTAGTTCTTCGTTGAAGTTGATTAGTAAACCAAGTTTTTTGTCCATCAGTCGCAGGTAAGTTAACAATTGTTTCTTATGAACGGCTAAGACTTGTTCGATGGATTTAATCTCTACTACTACTTTGTTTTCTACAAGTAAGTCGAGTCGATAGCCCTCGTCAAATCAAATTCCTTCGTACTCAATAGGAACCGACACTTGGCGTTCAACCAATAGACCGCGATTTTTGAGTTCGTGTGCTAGTACTACCTCATAAACAGATTCCAACAATCCAGGTCCAAGTTTTGTATGTATTTTGAAAGCTGCATCAACAATTTCCTTAGATATCGGATTCTCGTGCATACACTTGCTATCTCTTTCTATGCGCCTTAGCGAGAGACATAGAAATGCAATTCAAACAACCGCCGGTTGCTCTTGCTGTTTCGCTTTTTGCTCCTCTAACACGCGTTTGTAATCGGTCGGCATCACTTTAACAAATTGGGGCAGTGTCTCGTCCCAGCGATCCAGCATGTCGGCAGCGACGTTCGACTCAGTGTAGTTTTGGTGTAGTTCAATAAGTTGCTTGAGCTCGGCGACGTCGTCCTCGTCTTCAACTTTTTCGAGTTCGACCATGCCGAGGTTGCAGTTGGCCAGTAGCTCGTCCTGAGGATCCCAGATGTAGGCACAACCACCGCTCATGCCAGCAGCAAAGTTCCGCCCTGTCGGTCCCAAAATCACCACGCGGCCACCAGTCATGTACTCGCAACCATGATCGCCGATGCCTTCAATCACTGTCTGAGCACCGCTATTGCGTACCGCAAACCGCTCGGCGGCTTGACCACGAATAAAAGCCTGTCCTTGGGTGGCCCCATACAGGCAAACATTGCCGACGATGATGTTCTCTTCGGCAGCGAAGCTAGAATTCTTTGGCGGGTAAATAACAACTCGACCGCCGGAGAGTCCTTTGCCGACATAGTCGTTGGCATCCCCCACCAATTCGAGCGACACACCCTGAGCCAAGAAGGCACCAAAGCTTTGCCCTGCCGAGCCGGTGAATTTAAATTGAATCGTATCGTCCGGCAAACAATCTGCACCGTATTTCTTGGCGATTTCATTGCTCAAAATTGTGCCGACCGTACGGTTGGTGTTAATAATCGGCAACTCTTCGCGAACCTTGGCACCGCTATCAAGTGCTGGCTTAGCCAGATTGAGCAGCTTGGTGATATCCAGCGAAATGTCCAAGCCGTGATCTTGGGTTTGCGTGCAATAGGTACCGGCATCGGGATACGGTTTGTCGATGGGCGAAAGCAATTGGGTGAGATCAAGTCCGTCAGCCTTCCAATGTTTGATGGCAGCATCTGTTTCCAGGCAATCTACACGGCCGACCATCTCGTCGATCGTGCGGAAGCCAAGCTCGGCCATCAACTGACGGGTTTCTTCGGCGACCATGAACAAATAGGTCACGACATGTTCGGGCTTGCCTTTGAACTTCTTGCGAAGCTCGGGATCTTGTGTGGCAATGCCGACCGGGCAGGTGTTGAGATGGCACTTTCGCATCATGATGCAGCCCATCGTGATGAGCGGCGCGGTCGAGAAGCCAAATTCTTCGGCACCCAGGCAGGCGGCGATGACTACATCGCGACCGGTTTTTAGTCCGCCATCGGTTTGCAGCACGACGCGGCTACGCAGATCGTTGAGCACTAGGGTTTGGTGGGTTTCGGCAATACCAAGTTCCCACGGCAAGCCGGCGTGCTTGATACTGGTAAGCGGCGAAGCACCTGTGCCACCGCCGTCGCCCGAAATCAGAATGTGGTCGGCAAAGCCTTTGGCTACACCAGCAGCAATCGTGCCGACGCCGACTTCCGAAACCAGTTTCACACTAATGCGAGAGCTCCGGTTGGCGTTCTTCAGATCGTGGATCAATTGCTTAAGATCTTCGATCGAATAAATATCGTGATGCGGCGGCGGGCTGATCAGGCCGACGCCAGGAGTCGAGTGACGGATACGAGCGATAGTGTCGTCTACCTTACGACCTGGCAATTCGCCACCTTCACCCGGCTTGGCACCTTGAGAAATCTTAATCTGCAATTCATCAGCGTTGGTTAGATAATTAATCGTTACGCCGAATCGTCCCGATGCGACCTGCTTGATGGACGAACGCTTCGAATCGCCATTGGGCAGCGGATTAAAACGCTCGGGATCTTCACCCCCTTCGCCCGTGTTGCTCTTGCCGCCCATACGGTTCATGGCGATAGCCAACGACTCATGGGCCTCGGCCGAGATCGAACCGAACGACATCGCCCCGGTGCAGAAACGTTTGACGATTTCCTCAGCGGGCATCACCTCTTCAATCGGAATCGAGCCACCGTTGGCTTCTTTCTTAAAGGTTAATAACCCTCGCAACTGACAACGAGTTGCCGAATCGAAGTTGATGTGATCGGAAAATCGTTGGTAGGCATCCTGGTCGCCTGCACGAGCAGCAACCTGAATATCGGCAATTGATTGCGGATCCCACATGTGGCGCTCGCCTTCGGCACGCCAGTGGAATTCACCCGGGTTGGGGAGTACGGGCAAACGATTGTTGTTTTGCTCAGGATAGCCGAGCTTATGACGTCGCATAGACTCTTCAGCCAGTATGTCGAAATTGACGCCTTGAATACGGCTAGCCGTGCCGACAAAGCTCAGGTCGATCACTTCGTCGCGGAGCCCGATCGCTTCGAAAATCTGAGCACCCTTGTAACTTTGCAGCGTAGAGATGCCGATCTTGGCCATCACCTTGAGCATACCTTTGGCAACTCCTGTGCGGTACTTCGACACGAGATCGTGATCTTCCTTAGTGACGGGGTCGTAAATCTCGCCATCAGCCGAAGGGTCGACCGCGGGGTGATTTCTACCCTCGCCCGATTCTTCGTCAGGTAGAGCCGGGTCGCCCATGTTGAGCAACCCTTCGCGACGAGCTTGCCATAACGATTCAAATGCCAAATAAGGATTGATGGCATCCGCTCCGTAGCCGATGAGCAAGCAGTGGTGATGCACTTCGCGAGCTTCGCCCGTTTCGAGCACGATGCCGATTCGGGTACGCTTAGTTTGCTTCACCAGATGATGATGCACGGCACCAGAAACAAGCAGCGCTGGTAGCGGAACACGATCGGCGGAAACTCCACGGTCGGAAAGCACAACCAATGAAAAACCTTCGTCCACAGCGGCTTCGGCTTCAGTACAGACTCGCTCAATCGCTTTGAGCATGCCCGACTTGCCTTCGCTACGTGCCCAAGTGGCGTCGAGAGTCTTGGTCTTCCAGCCACGGTGGTCCATGTGTTTGAGCGAAGCTAGCTGCTCGTTCGAAAGAATTGGATGCGGCAAACGCAGTCGGTGGGCGTGCTTGTCGGTGGTTTCCAGCAAGTTTTGTTCGGGGCCGATATAGCACTCCAACGACATCACCACTTCTTCGCGAATTGAATCGATGGCCGGGTTGGTCACTTGAGCAAACAATTGGCGGAAGTAATCGTAAAGCATCCGCGGCTTGTCGGAGAGACAGGCCAAGCACGAGTCGTTACCCATCGAGCCGATTGGGTCTTTCTCGACTTTAATTAATGGCAACAGCATGAACTTCATGGTTTCAGTAGTAAAACCGAAAGCCTGCATCCGTTCCAACAGCGTTTGGCTATTGAAACCATGGGGTTCTTTGTTGGGTTCTAAATCGTTGATATCGATCCGCTGATCTCGCAACCACTCTGCGTAAGGACGGCGTGAGGCAAAATCGGATTTCAACTCTTCATCGGGAATCAACCGCCCCTGCTCGACGTCCACCAGGAACATACGTCCTGGCTGCAGTCGGCCTTTGACTTTGACGTTATCAGCCTCAACCGTGGGCAGCACACCTGCTTCGCTGGCCATGATTACCCGATCGTCGTGGGTAATGTAGTACCGCGAGGGACGCAAACCGTTGCGGTCGAGCACGGCACCAATGTACTTGCCGTCGGTAAATGCCACCGAAGCCGGGCCATCCCAAGGCTCCATCAACGCGGAGTTGTACTCGTAGAAAGCCCGTTTTTCTTCCGACATGGTTTCGTGATTCTGCCACGCCTCGGGGATCATCATCATGACCGATTCTTGCAGCGTACGGCCACTCATCAGCAAGAATTCCAACACGTTGTCGAACGTGCCCGAGTCGCTACAGTCGGGTTCAACAACGGGGAAGAGCTTTCTGAGGTCGTTGCCAAACACATCACTGGCAACAACACCTTCGCGGGCGTGCATCCAGTTTTTATTGCCGCGGAGCGTGTTGATTTCGCCGTTGTGGCTCATGAAGCGGCAAGGTTGAGCACGGTCCCAGGAGGGGAACGTGTTGGTCGAAAACCGCGAGTGCACCATCGCTAGATGACTAGTAAATTCGGGGTCAGCCAGGTCGGGGAAGAAGTTGAACAACTGGTCGGTCGTGAGCATGCCCTTGTAGATGATCACCTTGGTCGACAAGGAACAGACATAGAACATCTTGCCTTGCGAGAGCGTCTCGTCGGTACGCAAACGATGGCTGGCCTGTTTGCGAATCAGGTAGAGTTGACGTTCGAACTCGTCGCCCTCAATGCCCTTTGCGGCGGCTACGATCGGTTGTTCAATTACAGGCTCAGCTGCCTTTGCTGTAGGACCAATGTCAGCAGCCTTGTTGTCAGTCGGCACAGCACGCCAGCCCAAAAGCTTTTGACCTTGCTCAGCAACTAATTCAGCAAAAACCGTTTTACACGTCTCTCGCTCGGCATCGATTTGTGGCAAGAAAACATTGCCCGCTGCGAACGAACCGGGTGCAGGCAGATCGACGCCCAAGTCGGCCTTCACCGCTTTTTTCAAAAACGCGTGTGGCAAGGCCGTCAGCATACCCGCCCCGTCACCCGTGTTGGCTTCGCAACCACAGGCACCACGGTGATCCATATTGCGCAGTATCTCCTCGGCATCGAGTAGAATCTGATGGCTGGGTTCACCTTTAATGTGAGCGACAAACCCAACACCACAGGCGTCGTGCTCGTTAGCCGGATCGTAAAGCCCCTGTTTCGGAGGCAAAGTAAAGCGTGGCTGTTTTTTTTCCATGACAATTTTCCAAGTTTTTATAACGACCTACTCAGGCCATCAATTCAGGCTTCTCGACTTGTTGCGATGAAGCCTTGTGAGTGTGATTCGATATTTAGAGTTTGCGGAATTGTTTCGTTAGCAGCTGTGAAATTGATCTCGGCTTGCAGCAACTGCACAAACTGTCGACCGATATGGCAAATATTTCGATCGCGGCGATGGACGATACCCAGCGGGCGTTCTAGCGGTTGGTCGAGTGGTACTTCGGCCAGAGTCCCCGAGGCGATTTCTTGAACCACAGTTGGTGCCGGTAAAATACTGATGCCTTCGCCGATTTCGATGGCTCGTTTCATGGTTTCGATATTGTCGAACTCAAGCGCTATGGGCGATTTCACTTTTGCGACCATCAGAGCACGGTCGATTTCTGCACGGATACGCAAACCCGCCTCGAAGGCGATAAAAGGGTGATCGGCTAAATCATTGAGCGCGACTGTTTTTCGCTTTGCAAAAGGATGGCTCGGATTGCAGACGACTACCAAAGGTTCACGTCGCCATGCGATAGCTGCCAATGTTCGAGATTCCTCGGGGTAGCTTACCAAGCCGAGGTCGACCTCACCGTTTTCAACAACCTCATACACACGATCGGGGTGTAGGTAATCGAGCTGCACTCGAGCGCTGGGATATTCGGCCGTGAAACGCTGCATGAACACGCTCATGTGTGCCAGACCCACCGAATAAATCGAGGCGACCGTCAATCGGCTGGCTGTCTCGTCGTAAAGGGTGCGAACTTCGTTTTCTAGTTGGTTGTACTGGCGGACCAATTGCAGACTGCCTTCGTAATAGCGGTCACCCTCGCGGGTAAGCACAAACGGCCGCTTCGATCGGTCTATCAGTTGAATGCCCAGATTCTCTTCGAGCTGGTGAACTACCTGACTAGCACTCGATTGCGAAATCCCATTGTCGGTGGCAGCGCGCGAGAAGCTACGCTGACGAACAACATCACAGAAAATTTTCAGGGATTTTAAATTCATAATGCTACTAGTAATTTTCTCTTTGCTCACCGGAGCGCGCTAATTCCACGACAACTGGCCGTAAAAATAGACGTCGCGATACATTTCGTCGACGTCTGCCATCTCCCCTGCGATAATTAACTGCCAGTGCTATAGCCACATTGGCTCAAGCATACAGATTATCTCTAGGTACGATCTCGACGGTGGGCTAACAACTCTCAGAGTAGGTAGTTGCGCGATGAAGCCGCTGTGGTAGCCCGCGAACTTTTTGCAGCTCAGATGCAGGCCCTTAATATCAGCGCCCGCAATATGATGGTCCGCCAAAATCGTAAATCGAAATACTAGGGTAGTCTTTTTGGGGCCCTGCTGTCAACCAGCCAATCTAGCTACAAAAAGGGCTTATTCCGCTATTTCACGAGTATTAGTCGAAAAACAAAGCCCTCAAGTGGACTTTTGAGGGCCTGGGAACCCATATTCATTAAGCTTAGAAAATGTGCCTAGCCGAAATAGCACCCGGACGGATTCCCTTATCTAGCGCGTTGTGCTCGTTGTGCCGTTGTGGTTAAAACAATCAGACACTAACAGCGAGTAGAAGCGACTAAGGAAAAATGAGTGGCCAAACGTAAAATCAAATCGAATCACACCGATGGTGCCCAGCCTACAGAACTACGCATCATTGGCGGACATTTTCGTGCGCGCAAGCTCCTTTACCATGGCGACCCCGTCACTCGACCGATGAAGCACCGAGTGCGAGAAGCAATATTTAATTTAGTTGGCATCGAAGCCAAAGGTCGACATGCCATCGACCTGTTCGCTGGCACCGGCGCTCTAGGCCTCGAAGCCCTCAGCCGCGGGGCGGCCAGCGCGACATTCATTGAACGGCATATCCCGACCTCGCGGATCGTGGCTGAAAACATCGCCTCGCTAGAAGTCGAAGATCGAACCGTGTTGCTCACCACTAGTGCATTCCTTTGGAGCAAACGCGATTTACCAAAGCTGAAAGCTGAAAGCGGTAAGCCGACAGATGCAGAAGCTTCTGCTCTCGGCTTTCCGCCTTCCGCTTTAACCCGCCCATGGCTGGTATTCTTCAGTCCGCCTTATTCATTCTTCATCGAGAAGGCTGATGAAATGCTCGAACTGATTGGTGCTATCAAAGATCAATCCCCTGCTGGCAGTACGCTGGTGGTCGAGGCGGACGAGCGATTCGATTTTGAAACACTGCCCGGCAATGTGGCACAAGATAAAAAAAGCGCAGGCTGGGATGTACGTAAGTACCACCCAGCATTCGTTGGCGTTTGGCGTACCTAAGTAAAAAACATTCTGGGAGTATTCAATAATGCGCGTTTTGAAATCTGTCATGACGTTTGTAGTTCTTGCCATCTTAGCTATGCAAGTAACCTGTGCAGCCGCGGAAGACTTGCCGGCGCCTACCGAAATGCCGCTGTGGGAAGGACCAGCCCCAGGCGGCCTCGACATTGCCGAACAAGAAAAAGCTACCAAACTTGGCAAAGGAAAAATGCGCAGCGGTTGGGTCACCGCGGTTACCCAGCCGACGCTGACGATTTACTCACCAACCAAAGAAAAACGTAACGGCACGGCTATCGTTATCTGTCCAGGCGGCGGCTACGGCGGCCTGGCCATCGATAAAGAAGGTCACGAATTCGCCCGCTGGTTTCAAGAACGTGGCGTTGTCGGTGCAGTGCTCAAATATCGACACAAACCGTTCAAGCACCCAGTCCCCTTAGACGATGCCCAACGAGCACTACGGATCCTCCGCAGCCATGCCGAGGAGTGGCACTTGGACGCAAATCGCCTAGGGATCATGGGCTTTTCAGCCGGGGGCCACCTAGCGGCCTCCGCTGGTACGCACGACGACCTTGGCGACCCAGCCGCGAAAGACCCGATCGATCGCGTCAGCTGCCACGCCGATTTTATGGTGCTGGTTTACCCCGTAATCTCGATGCAAGACGGCCTCACCCACGGCGGCTCGCGTAAAAATCTCTTAGGCGAGAATCCCAGCGAAGATTTGATCGAACTGCTCTCCAACGAACGACAAATCACCGACAAGACAGGGCAAACATTTTTAGTACACGCCGGCGACGACAAAGCCGTCGTCGTAGAAAACAGCTGGGAGTTCTACAGCTCGCTAAAAAAACACAACGTCCCAGCCGAGTTGCACATCTTCGAACGCGGTGGTCATGGTTTTGGCATGCGAACACTCGACCTACCGGTTGATGACTGGCCTCAGCTGTTGGAAGCGTGGCTAAAGAATCGCGGGTTGCTTCGTTGAGCAGTCTTTGCCGAGCAGCGTTCTCTCCTGAATCTCGCTCTCAAAACACACTTGCGGTTTAGCCGAACTCAATAACATGCGTTCGCTCTATTCCCCCTCTAGCAAATTAAAAACCTCCAGCCACTCTTCCTCCAATTGCTCAACCTCAATTCCGATGTCGGTTAGCCGTTGGTGAAGTTCCTGCGCCGCTTTGGCTGCGGTGGTGGTTGCCATCTCATCGTGGAGCGTTTTTTTGTCGTCGTCGAGCTTGGCGATTTTTCTTTCTACTGACTTGAGTTTCTTTTGCAATTCGCGTTCTTCTTTGCCGCCAAGTTTGCGTGAACCGTTACCGATGGGTGTGTCGGGTGTCCCTCGGGTCGTGTGCTCGGCACGTAAGCCTGCTTCGAGCTCTTTGCGTACCCGGTAGACATAGTCGTCGAAACTGGCCGGGTAACTAGCGACGCGACTGTCGCGTACTTCGATCACAGCCGTAGCCACCCGATGCATGAAGTGGCGATCATGGCTGGTAAAAATCACCGTGCCCTGATAACGGCACAACGCATCGGCGAGTGCCTCGATCGTCTCGACGTCCAAATGGTTGCCAGGTTCGTCCAGCACCAGCACATTATGCTTTTGCAACAGCAAGCCTGCCAATACCAGCCGAGCTCGTTCGCCACCGCTGAGCACCTTGATTTTTTTTTCGACCATATCGCCGCCAAACAAAAAACTGCCGGCAACATCTTTTATTTGTTGAATGGTGGTTCCAGGTGTGGCCTGGTAATGCAGATAGTCTTCAACCGTCTGGTTCTCGTCGAGGGTGGTATAAACATGCTGCGCATAAACGCCCACCTGACAGCCATAGCCCCATTTCATATTGCCTGCTAGTGGCTGGAGCGAATCGCAAACCGTACGCAGGAACGTGGTTTTGCCCTGACCGTTGTCGCCCACTACGCCAACTCGCGAGCCGTGATCGACCTCCAGCTGAATGCCGGTTGCTACCTGATGTTCTGGATAGCCAATGCTCAATTGCTCAGTTCGCAGAGCAGGCCCTTGCCGTGGTTCAATCTCAGGAAAGCTAAACCTCACAGCCGCCTCTTCGCCTTGCACATCGATCAGTTCCAACCGTTCGAGTTGTTTCACTTTACTGCGTGCTTGGCTGGCTGTGTTGGCATTGGCTCGGTTTTTGTTGATAAACGCTTCGAGTTGTTTCCGTTTCGTCAGTGTGGCTGCATTAACCCTTTGGTCGTGTTCGCGACGCTCGGCAATGTTCTCTAAAAAACGATCCACATCGCCTGGGTACATCGTCATCTGCCCGCGAGAAATCTCCAGCGTGCTATCGCAGGTCCGTTTCAAGAACGATCGATCATGCGAAACAATCAAGCAACCACCACGGAAGTTCCGTAGGAATTCTTCCAGCAACATCTGCGTACGCAAGTCGAGAAAGTTTGTCGGCTCGTCGAGAATCAGCAGATTGGGATCATGCAACAACAAGGCGGCCAACTTCACACGCGTTTGCCAACCACCCGAAAGCGACCGCACGGGTTGATCGAGCATCGCGTCGGGCAACTGAAACTGCCAGGCAATCTCGCCGCAGCGCCACTCAGGCTGGCCGCTGTCGCGACGTAAAAAATCGAGAACCGTTTCGCCCTCTTCAAACGGATCGTGCTGCCGCAGGTAACCGAGCCGCAGTTTTTTGCCGCGAATCACTTCGCCCTTATCAAGTTCTTCTTCGCCCAACAGCACTCGGCACAGCGTACTCTTGCCCGCCCCGTTGCGACCGATCAGGCCAATTTTTTGATCATCGGCTAGCGCACAGCTAGCCCCATCGAGCAATTCTTGCTCGCCGTAGCGTTTATGCGCATCTTGAAGTTGCAGAACGACAGCCATAGAGGGACGTTTGATGTGAGAATTTAGATTTTAGATATCAGAAGAACGTCGTCTGTCGCGGTAACCGACAACCGCCAAAACTATGCAGCATAGCACACATAGGCCAGCAAACCAGTCGCCCCAGACGACATAGAACGTAGGCTCACGGTTTAGAGGGGACTTACGGACATCCACCAGCAGGGCCTCGGGGCGTTGTCGCTGGCTCACGTCGAGCACCAAACCGCTGCGATCAACATGGGCGGATAGCCCACCATTGGCTGCAACCACCAAAGGAGTGCGAGTTTCGACGGCACGAAATATCCCGCAGGCCAAATGCATATCCAATTCGCTAGATCCCCAAAACCAAGCGTCGTTGGTCAGATTTACCAGCACGTCTGGCGGGGTATCGTTTTCGGTAAGTTCCAACACGTGTTGCCGAATCAGATGAGGCACCACTGTTTCATAACATATGTTTACTGCATAAGTAGTGCCGTCGAGTTGCATGGCCGTTGGCGACTGCCCAGCTTGGATCCCTCCGGTTAGCGGAGTGAGTCTGTATAGAATCGGAAACCAGTCTGCCAGCGGAATGTATTCGCCAAAGAGTACTCGATGCATTTTGTCGTAGGTGCCTATAAGTTTTCCCGTGTTGTCGACCAAGGCTGAGGAATTGTAATCGGCATAGTCGAAACCACCCGCGGTGACCGGGAAAATATGGGTTCGACTTACTCCGACAAGAACTGCAACAGAAAGCGGCTGCACCAGCTTCTCTTGAATAGTATTGAGCATCGACTGACGATCTGGATCTGGTGGGAGCATATAACCTTCTGCGGTTGTTAGCAGAGGGTGTCGAAAAGTGGTCTCAGGCCAAACGAGTAAATCAATTTTTTGAGAACCCGACTCTACAACGGCATCATGCGAAATTTTGATATATTCCCGCATGATTCGATCTTGTTTTTCAGAATCGGTTTTCCAGTCGGCTGAGTAATTGCCTTGGATCAAAGCAATTCGCGGACCCGTTGGTTTTGATGTGGGGCGATGTCCATCGAACTTTGCCTGACCGTAGATTAATGCAGCAGCCAAGGCGACAACCGCAGGACTCAATTGCAACAGTCTCGCGAGCATAGACGGAGTCCTGTCACGATAGCACACTCGAACAAAGCAAGACGCAACAAGCACGATCAAAAACGTCACCCCGTACTCGCCAAAAATATCAGCAAGCTGAATAACTCTAGGAAAGCCAATCTGCGTATGTGCCAGCGAGCCCATCAAAAAACCGGTCATCACATGCCCACGCAGCAGATCAAGCCCCGTCCAAACCACAGGTGCAGCTAGCCAGAGCGGAACTCGCAATCGGTGTACAGCCACTCGGCTCAACGCGACAAACAGAGGCAAGTAAATGCCCAAGTAGGCACTCAGCGTAGCCCAGGCCAGGTAGTTCATCGGATGAGGCAAACGAATCCAGTGCACTGCCAGCAGCCAAAACGCCATGCCAGCAACCCACAATTTCAGATAAGGCCGCTTTTCGTTCCACTTGGGGGGCAGTATCTGGTGAATCCACAGCCCGGGTGCCACCCAAGCCAGCAGGCCCCAGCCGACTGGCGGATAAGCTAGCCAAAGCACGACGCTACCAACGAGCGACCACCGCAGCAGGGCCGATTGGTAGCCAGCCAGTACTATTGTGCGAATTTTCTGGGTCGTGCGATGCAGCATGTCGAACAGGGTAGGTCGGTTGTGCATGTATTTCTAGTGCAGAATAACGAATCCAGCAGAGCCAATTCCGCTTGTGCTTGCAGCCAGCGACCGTTTATCCTCAGCAGTATGAACACTATCCCCACTGCTAGTTCTGAAGACCACTTGTACCTTGCTCTCGCCAGCCAATGGCAGACATGGCTGTGTGCCGCCAGCCTCCTGATGGCATGCACAGGCTGCTGGGACGAGATTCCATACGAACCGACCCAGGCATCTGCCACCCCTGCAAAAACGAAGCTCCCTCAGCAACCCGATCCACCTGAGCCACACTCATCCACCCAGCCAGATGAACCAGAGGTAACGACTGATAGCACAGAGATAAAACCAGAGGAGGAATCAACTGCACCGCCAGCTGAAGATTTCTTCGCAGACGACGATTCACCCACAGAGGATACAACGCCCCCCGGGCCTGAGCAGCCAGTTGCCGAAGACGCCTTAGCCGACTTAGAAGAACCATCAGCCAATGAAGCTCCGACTGAAACGACGCCCGAATCGACAAATTCAACTTCGCCACGCACAACAATCGCGATCTGGCAGATGGGCAGCAAATGGAGTTTAGCGGCTGCTTACTATGCTAAAGGCATAGGTATCGATCGGTATGGCAATCTGCTGGACGAAGCAAATTACGCAGCCCAATTGATAAGCCTTGAACTCCCAGGATTTTCTGATTTAGGTGACGATCCCAAGCGGCAAGCCCAGATCGCCACCTTTCTAATCAATAATGCAGGCCCCAAACTGGTAGAAGCAGTGGCCGATAAGTATTCCAAACCGGATGCCGCCTTAGCAGACCTTGCTATCAAAACGCATGCCTTGCTCCTGGTCTACACACCACTCAACGAGGAACTGGAAACGATCGTCACTGCTGTTCGCTCTTCCGCTGAGAAATCGACCCTCCCCACAGAAATCTGGTCTCCGCTCGTTGAACTCATAGAGCAACGGGCCACATTTGATGAGGTGAAAAAGTCAGTGTTTCAGTTGCACAAGCAAGTCTCTGCCCATCTCAGCGATTAGATCGTCAAGTAATCGAGTCAAGAGTTACCTACTTAGCCTCTCAAAGGGTGACATTTGTGCCGATTGTGCTAATTCTACAGCCATGCGTACTAGGCATTTTTTGCCTGGACATAGGGCCCGCTCAATTATG
>Ga0315338_1002224_pt1 | contig 19994 bp, 21 predicted proteins | sample ASW8metaG_FD_204518 | JGI IMG/M metagenome (GOLD analysis project Ga0315338, IMG submission 204518) | Ammonia-oxidizing marine archaeal communities from Monterey Bay, California, United States - ASW #8 | ecosystem: Environmental > Aquatic > Marine > Coastal | place: USA: California | collected... | reverse complement strand
AAACGACAATTCTTTCAAAATTGTCAATTTTGGCTCACTCCAGGGGGATATTTGATATTACACCTGGTTGATCCTGAGCGTTTTGACCCTATTATTCCAGGAGGAAAGCCAGCCATATTAAAATCGCCACAATTATATTCCTCCAAACGTATTACTGATACGATGATTGATTTTATTGATTTTAAATACAAGGCAGGATTCGATTTCTCGGATTGGTCCAAGAATCAAAATGTACGTTTGAAGGAGACATTTACCGACGAATTAACCAAGAATGTTCGCGAAAATGAATTTCATTATAAAATGGAATCCTTGCAAGAAGTGTTGAAAATGGCCTCCGCCAATGGTTTCATCGTTCAAGGTCAGGTTAATTTATCGAATTGTACGGGTGACGCTCATCAGTATTTAGTTATCTTGGAACGTCCATAAACAATTTACAATAGCGTCAAAATAATTCGTGTTTTTTATCAAACATATATAGTTCTCTATGTCGGAGTATACATGTTTATCTACATCGGAATACAGATCCTTATCTATATGGGAGTTTCTATGTATATTTATTCTTGGTTCATGGCTTCTATTTTATATTTATATTTGCATTAAATATCCCTTTTGGGCGCACCAGCCTGTATGTCACATATATGACCTTTTTCGCCGAACCTTTTTTTCAAAACCTTATATTATTCAATCCAAGAAACCAATTAAAACAAAATACGTCGATTTGGAGAACATTACGACAAAACCTTTCTTGGAACTTGCTTCGGATGAACTCGATATAATTATTGAATATATCCAATGTCACTATCTCTCTTCCGAAAACTCTATCTTAATGTTGAGTAAAAACCTACTTTCGTATATGATGTGCGCCCATTTGGAGCCCGCATATATTTCCGTATTGTACGAAAATTCATTCAAAATGGTGTTAAATGAAAATACATCAGAAACCAACGTAACTAAAATCGTACCAGAAAAACGTCCGTTGGGTGTCATGTGTTCTTATCCGTTGCATTTCTATTTCGTCCATGATGAAGATTCGGCATTTCAGTCAATATCTTACTGGGATTATATTTGCATTCATCGTGACAATATAGAAAAGAAGAACGTCCATAAATTACTTCAAACGCATGATTTTATACAACGTTCAAAAAGTAATTTGCGTGTTTCATTATTTCGCAAAGAAGGTGATCCCTCGGCTGGTATAGTACCATTGATCGAATATACTTCTTATCTATTTTCCCTTCATTCTGTAGGGAACCCACCAAAAGACCCACATACAACATGCGAACGTATTGGGAAAGATAATTTTCATTTAATTAGTGACATTATGTATTCTATGAGTCGTGGACAAACAGATCATTATATTGAACTGTCGTGTTTTCCTGCACTCTCGGCAATACAAGAAAGAATAAATCACGATATTTATTTTGTATACGTTATACGCAAACGAGATATCGTTTTAGGGGCATTTTTCTTTCAGGATACATTTCATCATATTGAAGAAGAGGGTTCTGTATTGGAATGCGGGGCGTGTTTTACAAACATGATTGGTAAACCGGCTGAGGATACGTTTTTCGCATATTTTTTGACAGCATTGAACCATTTGCAAAAAAACGTGGAGAAACGATTTTCATTATTGCAACTAAATGACATAGGTCATGGTATTTTATTAGTGGACAAATGGAGATGGAAATATACACCGATTCAAGTAACAAATTGTGAATATTATTTATATAATGCTAGCACATCGAAGATGCCGATTCATAAACAATATTGCTTTATGTTATCGTAAATAATTAAAAAATAACATTTTAATTATTCATTTTGAAAATTTAGAACATAAATGTTCTGTTTGAATAATGAACGGCAATTTTATCGGACTGACCCCCATCGTTAGATGGAGGTGGCGGAGGTGGTGGAGGTGGTTTTCCATCGTTAGATGGAGGTGGTGGAGGTGCTTTTCCGTCGCTAGCTGGAGGTGGTGGAGGTGCTTTTCCGTCGCTAGCTGGAGGTGCTTTTCCATCGCTAGCCGGAGGTGCTTTTCCATCGCTAGCCGGAGGTGCTTTTCCATCGTTCATAGGTTTGGGTGGTGCGGATGGTGTATATGGGGCAGGCGGGGGCGATTTTCCATCGTTAGCTGGGGGTGCTGAACTCGGTTTAAATCCAGAAGTTCCTGGTTCGTCTGGTATATTAAATCCAGGAAATATCGATTTTGACGAAGTGGGTGCAACTTTATTTTTATTCTCTTCTCTCGTGACTCTAGCTTCGACTTGCTCGGCTTCCTTATCTAATTTTTCTAGGTAAGCTGGATTGCTAAAAATTCCGTTTCCTCCACCTTGATTGCCTTCTCGCGATTTTGTCGAAGTGGATGGAGTAACTGTATTTGTTGATCCAAGTGTTGTCGGCGGTGAACCTGAACTGTTTGATTGTACTAAAGCAGGTGTTTTAATCTTACCACCTTGCGAGGACCACGTTGCCCCTTTATTATCGGTTGGACCCGTTCCTTTATACACAACAAGATTTCCATCATCTTGCATAATAACAAACGATTCATTGTTACCCTCGGTGTCCGAGTTCCACGTTACCCCTTTATTATCGGTTGGACCAGACCCTTTATACACAACAAGATTTCCATCATCTTGCATAATAACAAACGATTCATTGTTACCCTCAGTGTCCGAGTTCCACGTTGCCCCTTTATTATCGGTTGGACCAGACCCTTTATACACTACAAAATTTCCATCAGATTGCATAATAGCGAAATACTCTTTATTCTCGGAGACAAGGTATTTGCCAGAAGTTAAATATTTACCTGGTAGTAACATATTTTGAGAGCCGGACGTAAGTCCTTCGTGCAACAATCTTGAGTGACCTACAAAATAATTAACGATCAAAGCAAAAAATAAAATACCGATCAAGCACAATAGTACATTCATCTTATGTTTCATTATTATACATTAATGAGACACAATCTTTTGCAAAATTACCTTACATACTTTCCTCCACCACGAGTAAAAGAATCCACAATAAAAATCATGAAAACGCCTAAAAATATATATAGGATGAATTCCTCTGTTAAATTACTGGTTTTTTCATTTTGCTGTTGTTCGAGCATATGAATCATATAATTGATCTTCTCTAAAAGGGTGTTATCCATAACCGGTTGAATACCGAGACCCATCTTCTCATAATAATTATTCGGAGTTGCGATTTTTGGTGCATCATACACCTTACGGTAATTACCGTGATAATTAACGTGATACGGATTACTTTGCGCACTGGTGTTCGATTCACTGGCAGCAAATTCACCAACCGTGTGTTCGATGCGAGAAGGAGGTTTTTGCAAAGAATTCTCTAAAGGATCTATTGCATCCTCCGCGTCGCGGCCTTCTGGCAATCCTCCGCGAGTTTGCATGACAGGATGGGATAATGGTTGGAAATCACTCATTCCCGATCCAGAATCCTCTGCATTTGCCTGTGACATATTGCCAAGTAACTTATTTATTTTATCAACACGCTCTTCTTGGTCTTCTTCGAGTCTGTCTAAAGAGGTTGATTCGGATTCTTCTAAAGAATCGTCTGTATCATTTGCATTTTTAACGGCACTGTGTTTTTTGATTGTTTTTCGCAATGTCGGCATACGTTTTTTGGAATTATTATTATTATTATCGGTCGTCCACGGAGATGCGCATGTTAATAAGGACATAATGAAAAATATATATCTACTTAAAAAATATCCAGAAATTTATCTTGGAAAATAGCGGAACTAAATAATCTCAATTTATTATAAATATGAAATCCTCGTATATCCATTTCATCCTACCCATTGTTTTATTATATGTATTTTTCACTTACCCTGACAATGCTCTCGATATTAGCATAACACCTTTAGGAAGATTCCTATGTATATTATTTATCGTCTATTATGCGTCGATTGATGTTCGTTATGGTATACTTGCATGTCTATTTGTCATTTTTTATTATCAAATGGACTGCGTAGAGGGTATGGCTCAATGGACCAAGAATTCAGTATTAACTGATATTATTCCCAACAAAAACATCCCTAAACATTCCTATAAACGTACAACATGTGCGTCTGACACACCATCATTATTTTATCAAAAACCGTCGAAACAATCTATCTTGTTAGAAGACGATAGCAAAAAAATCGTGGAAGTGAATTGTGCTATGAAAACGAATAAACTCTGTACGGTGAATCTAACCAAACAATTAGAGACTCACGAAGAACTTATGTATCCAAATATAGATAAAAAATAACCAATTCGTTTATTTCGAATCGATTTAGGCGAGGTTCATATAATTATTTGGTGTATGAATATCTTCTCTTTACACAATATAGTTATGCGAAAAGAGAAGAAAATAATAAAAGATAAACCAGATACTAAAATATCATCATTGAACCAGGTATTTTATTATTTGCATAATACGATCATGCGTATTAATCAAAGTAAGATATTTGCTGGAATTATGATAATTACCTTAAATATTGCATCTCGATTTGTGACAATCAAATTATCAAAATCAATGGAGGCATATTTTAAGTATACATTCAGTCGTCAATTACTCATTTTTGCAATTGCCTGGATGGGTACACGTGATATTTACATAGCATTTATTATTACTATGTTATTTACCCTCTTTATGGATTGTTTATTGAACGAAGAATGTTCTATGTGTCTGTTGCCAAAACAATTCACCAATTATCATATTGAGTTATCAGATAACGATAATGAAAATGGAACCGCACAAACAGTAAACCAGAAAAATAATGGCGGCGATATAATCAGCAATGAAGAGATTAAAAAAGCACAAGAAACATTAGAAAAGGCACGAACTCAGAACCAAAACAAGCAAAATACCAGAGAATTACAAGGCCATGCGAATTTATCAACTTCAACCATGTAAAAGAATGAAGAGAAAATCGGTTTTTTTCTTCATATAAAAATAACCAGATAGTCTATAGTTACACGTATGAATTCTGGGATACATGAAATAATTATTACGATTGCATCCAATATTCCCGAAAAACCGACATTTGAATTAACTAGTGATGTATATTATATTTCCGACAAAAAGGATGAGTTTAAATACAACAAATACCCCTTTTTTACGGTAAATATGCGATTCCCAAAATCATTACATAAATACACACGACAACAATTAAAGGAAATTTTTTTTAATAAAGATAACTTTGAAAGAGAAATAACAACAGGCGAATACGCAAAAACAGATAAAGAACAACAGGATAATGCAACCTATAATATGAAGGTTTTATTGCAATTGTTAATGCCAACATCATTTCCAAGTGTGAATAATTACCATGTTTCGTTTGATGAAAATATATTAAACACAACCGCCAGTTTCGAAGAATCAAAATCATGGGTATCTTATTTTGTAGGGTCCAAACCTCGCTACAGTTATGTAAAAATAGGCGAGTCCATATATTCGTTTATTGATGTTACCTGGGTCAATGACATTGTAAATCTCTCTGAATATAGACAATTATTTAGGAAATTACATCAATATTCAACAAACGATACCGGAGACAGTTCAACTAATATTTCCACGAATGAGACACGAATGGAAGAATTAAAACAAAAAATTAAGACAGAATACGGTGGGACTGATGGCTTTTACACGAATTTACATAAGAACTCAACACGAAAGATAAAAGACGGTACATCCAAGACAATCCTCGAGGAAATTATTAAAACAAATGATACTGCAAGTGCTCGTCGTCAAGTTGGTGTACCCCCCGATGAAATGAATCCATTATTAGAAGATTTTGAAGTACTTAATGATACAAATATAGATACCATAATGAAGATTTTTTTCAAATTAGTGAAATTAGAACTCGATGCAAAAAAAGCATCTTCATCATCTAATTTTATACCACAACAATTAGAGTCCTTGAAAAATTTTCGCACTTTGATGAATAGTGTCAAAAAATATTATTACTTAATCGAGTTAAATACAGCCCTTGGTAATTTAGGTGAATTTATGAAAATTGTAAACAAAAAAACGGATGATATGTCTAATCAATGGGAAGTATATCTTCAATCTCAATTCAAAAATATAAAGGAGGTTATTAGTATTGTGGATATGATGAAAAAATATAGAAAACCAATACCCGGCGAGAAGAACAAATTAACCACGTATCAATACGTTACTAATACCAGTTTACAATCCTTAATCAATGATTTCGGGCAGGGTACCAAAGGGAATGAACTAACAGTTATTTCCAAGGAGGTTGTTGATATTTTATTATCAAAACCCAAGGATGACGTTCAACTAGAAAATCCAAATGTGTTTTCCGTCGGAGTTATTACGCGTGTTCAACCTGTTAAACCTTCTGATGATAAGGATACAAAAAAAGAGGAAGATGTCTTTGGCATCAACCGACATGTTAATTATCATGTAGAATTACAAGCTGATTTTGTAAAAGGACAATTAACAAAGGACACCATTAAGAATATAAAATGCCCGTATACAAATGATATGTTAATCCAACAGTATTATAATTTAAAAAATCCTAGAAAAAATCTCTATCTATTACATAAGAACAAACCTCTTATTGATATCGATACTATGAAAAAAAATACGAAATCAAGTACGCAAACTCGAAAACGTGCCAAAACAATTGGCGGGTTTAATCCAAGTGCTTCGAAAAGTGCTTCTGAAAATAAAAGTCCTAGTATAAATAAAAAAACTAGAAAACGAAGAGCCAGAAAATTACGTAAGAAAAAACAAGAGTAAAACAATAAAAAGTATATACATTTTATTGTTTTTTATCAATTTACGTTATCCAGATTGTCTACTACATTTATGCGGTAAATTTGGCAACTCCATTTTTGTATTTACCCACCTCGTCGCCAACATCTCCATCTGGCATTACCGCGTATATTTCTCCGTTTTGAGTATCGGTTGTATAATATGATTTTCCTTTGATTACCACTTCAAATACTTCCTCTTCCTCCTCTTCAGATTCCTCAGCCTCCTCTTCCTCAGCCTCCTCTTCCTCAGCCTCCTCTTCCTCCTCTTCAGATTCTTCAACCTCCTCTTCCTCCTCTTCAGATTCTTCAACCTCCTCTTCCTCCTCTTCAGATTCTTCCTCTTCCTCTTCTTCAGATTCTTCCTCTTCTTCTTCCTCTTCCTCTTCTTCTTCCTCTTCCTCTTCCTCTTCCTCTTCCTCTTCCTCTTCCTCTTCCTCTTCCTCTTCCTCTTCCTCTTCCTCCTCCTCCTCCTCTTCTTCTTCCTCTTTCGGTTTCCAAGCGAATCGCGGCATTTCTCCATTTTCTCTTCTCTCAATTCCTCTTTCTTTCTCGTCTTCCTCTTCTTCCTCATCTTCCTCATCTTCCTCATCTTCTTCTTCGCCAGATTCTTCGACTTCAACTTCCTTTTCCAACCTTTTAAATAGGTATAGTCTCGATTCATCCTCTTTTATTAGAGCTTCTTCACTAACCTTTACTACATCTTCATCACACATAAACACGACAGATTCTTCCAATTCATATTTAACATTTTCAGATTCGTTTTGCGTCAAATCAATAACTTCACCTGGTTCAGTTTTCACAACAACATGTTGAATACCTGCATCAAGTTTAGAACCAAGTTCTACAATCACTCGACGTAAAGATTTGCGTTCTTTCTCCAAAGAACGGACCTTCTTTTGCAATTTTGCAAAGACCGGGGAGTATAACATATGTTCGTAATTTGCACGAAGCATTTTCATTTCCTTATTTGATGCCATAGTCGCTAGAATAGTTATGAAACACTATAATTCTTTAACCCCTTTCAATTTTGTCTTTCATCCAGCATCCATATTTTTGAAAAATTGAATTGATATGCAGGTATTTCAGGCAATTGTCTTTTATCTCGAGATGAATATAGGTTGTTAATATCAGAGGAGGTCGGTCGATAAAAATCTTTTACGTACAATGCCATATCATAACCAAGTGTGGATTGTAACATATGAGATAATCCGTCTTTTGAAACGCGCTCATAATCATTGATAATAAATTGTTGACAACGAAGAATAAATTGCGCCAATAGATCAGTTTTCATAGCCAAATCGGGTAAAATATTTATGCGGATTTTTCGCGAATGTATATAGATATTTGTCTGTAGAAATACGTAATGAGATAATTTCTTCAAATAACGTTCACATTTCTTCTCTGCTAAACGCATTTCAAAAAAATCTTTCTCAAAACAATATTTTGTTTTGTCTAACGACATATTATAGATTATTTATAATATATCTTTATGTATTTTGGATATCCACATATTACACGACAAATTATTTAGACTTTCTTCCTCTTTTTTGCGTTCTTTTCTTAGTGGCTGATTTTTTATTACGAATTCCTCCTAATATAGGATTTTCACCCAGTTTCATTGTTCTGTTTTTCTTTATAGCAGCTTTTTCTGCTGCTTTTTCTACTTTCTCCGTCTCTTTTTTTGCTTTTTCTGCAGCTTTTTCTGCAGCTTTTTCTGCTTTCTCCGTCTCTTTTTTTGCTTTTTCTGCAGCTTTTTCTGCCATTTTTTTTGCTTTTTCTGCTTCCCTTGCCATCTGTTTTGCTTCAGCCCTTTCGTCCTTAAAATGTTGGGCGAGTGCTTTACGATTTACCACGCGCTTCTGTTCGTTTTCTTTTCGAAGAAGTTGTCTTGCCTTCTTTGCCTCGGGTGTCTTCTTTGCCGCAGCCGCATCAAACTTCGCGATCATTGCCTCCTCCTTCTCATCCTTCACCCTCTCCATCGCGTCATACTTAGCGAGCTCCTTATCCTTAGCCTCACCTGCCTTCCTAGCTTCATCGTCCGAATAATAATCAGACTCATCATCATCAATCAGATGTTGCCATATCGGAACTTCGAGTTCGGCTTCATAATTAATCGCTCGCGCACCTAAATCGAAATCATGTTGGTCGTTCTCGGGTGCCACTGCATAATAGTTGCCCCTGTCATCGTGAAACCATATATATTGATTATCCTTCCAATTTCGCGTACCATTTATCTTTCTCATTGCTTTCACTAAACCGGCTGCTTGATCTATAATATTATCACGTTTGATTTTATGAAACTCGTCATACACATCCTTATGTTTATTTTTCATAGTTTCATATACATCCCGTATCTTCATATCCGAAAACGTATCACGTATTGTTGGTACATACAAAACATAATCTACACCCTGAACTCTTATCGTACGATCTTTTATATACACGACATCGTTCAAATATTGACTCATATACATTTTATCCACAAAAAAATGTATATGAGATATTACAAATCATATTGGGAATTTTTCAAATATATATACATATTTGAAAATTCATATATTATACGACAAATCCAAAATTTTCACGCATGATATCTGATTTTGACGGACCCGCCTGTTTTTCGCTCTTGCGTTTCACTTTATAACCACCGCTCATTTGAGAACTATACGTATCAGATTTTCCATAAATAGAAGAACTATATTCATCATTGTCTTCATGTAATTCGGGAAGAATACGTGTCAATGGTTTTTCAATGACAGAAAGCATATGTTCCGAATTCAACAATTTCCGATATTCTTGTATAGTCAAATTACCGTAAAACTTCTCCAACAAATAATATGGATTGGGTGCAGGCTTGATGTTATGTTTAAAATCGTATACTTTTCCATAAATCTGATTTAAAAATTGATACCGTTCAAATTTCGTAGAATCGTCCATATTTTCTTTCATCAAAAAGGCGACCGCGCATTCAGGACGACAAAACGAACCGTACGCACACATTTCACCATCCATTTCGTATTTTGGGATATAACACGGTGGATTATCGAATTCGTACGTACACCAAAAGCAAGCAGATTGTTTATCAGATAAATTATTCTTATAAAGATCAATTTTTATTTTCTTTAACTTTTGGTTAATTAAACTATCATCGATATTGTCCATTGTACTACGTTCATTGTTCTTGCATGAATTACATACATGCTGTTCGGGATTCTTCGCTTGACCTAAATATGCATATTTTTTCTCATCATCCGAATTGTACATAGTAAATCCATTATTATCTTCAGTATAAGTTAAAATATCTGGGGGTGCTTGTGTATTATAAGATAATGGATCGGTAAATCGCTCTTTTTCAACCAGATCTTTTGTAGAACATTTCAAATGAAGTATTACATTCGGTATTTGTGCGATTTCATCTACCACCGCAACATTTTTCGGCATTAATTTACCGCCCTTTGGCTTTCGGCCACGTTTTTTAACTTCACCTACTTGAATCACAGGAGTTTCTTCGACTTTAATTTGGACGTTTTCAATTGTTGCATTAGATGTTAATATATCTCCACTAACGATTTCACTCTTCTTACGACGCAATCTTTTCTTTGGCTCAGTTTGTTTACTCATTTACTTAATGAGAAAAAATGCGTTGAATTTTTATATTGTTTCAATAAGTATGTTTAGATGCTCGCGACATTTGACATACATACGGATGCCGAATTTTCGTTTGATGAGACATGCAAATAACAAGTTCTACAAAGTGGCTGGTAATTATCTGAACCAATAACAATTTGCGCGGATTCTTGACTGACTCGATGGGAAAACATTGCCTTACGTCCATTTTTACATATAGCGCAAAGTGAATTCAGCTTCGTCACAGTATCGCTGTATGGAATGAGATCTAAAATAGCACCGAAACGTTTTCTCTCAAAATCGCCATCTAAAGCAAATATATGGACGGTTTTGTTATACGTTTCTACTAATTCGATAACCACAGAAAATAGATCGGAAAAGAATTGTCCTTCGTTTATCAAAATGACATCCGCATTTTCAGCCTCACTCATGACATCACGTAAAAGTGATGCTTGAATACATGGTATCATGGTTTTATCGTGTGTTGAAAGCATAGTTTCATGATATCGTGTATCCAGATGAAAATTAATCACGCATATTTTTTTTTCAATGTATGTATATTGCTTATACGCCTGTATAAGTTGTGTAGTTTTTCCTGAAAACATAGGTCCCATGCATAGTTCTAAATATCCATTACTAGAAACGTCCATTATTTATATACTTCCATATGTATCCGTCTTTATTCAATTTTATAGATAGAATAAAAACCATTTACAAAGATTTCTACTAAACGATATATATATGGCAGGCGAGGAGTATTCTATACCATGGGTCGAAAAATATCGACCTACCAATTTCGATGAAATCGTAATGGATCCCGTGAATAGTGATTTGTTCCAACAAATCATTCAAAAAGAATATTTCCCTCATTTATTATTTTACGGCCCACCCGGAACTGGAAAAACAACAACCATTATAAATTTAATTCAGGAATATCAGAAAAAGCACAGTCGAATTAATAAGGAGAATATTATCCATTTAAATGCGTCCGACGAGCGAGGTATTGATATTATACGAAATCAAATATTTTCGTTTGTACGTTCGAATAATTTATTTGAAAAAGGATTAAAATTCGTAATTTTAGATGAAGTGGATTATATGACGAAGAACGCTCAACATGCTCTAAAATATTTACTTCAAACAACACACACCGCCAATGTACGATTTTGTCTTATTTGCAATTATATTAGTAAAATAGACAGTGCATTAAAAAATGAATTTACGGTTGTACGGTTTAATCAGTTGCCCGAAAAGGACATCTATACGTTTATCAAACAAATTGCCGAATGTGAAAACATACAAATTACGAATGATGCCATCGATTCTATCCAGAAGAGTTATTGTTCTGATATCCGAAGTATGATTAATTATTTACAGTTGAATAAAGACAGTTTACAGGTTGAATGGAATCGTAAAATTTGCAGTAAAGATTGTATGATAACCCTTCATGAAAAATTTCGCAAGAATGAATCATGTGTTTCTATCATACGATTCATACATGAATGTAGCATTGATTACAATATTGATAAATTCTGTATTATTCAAAAATATTTGAATTATATTGTTCGTAACCATAGCACTTTACTAAATAAAGCGTATTTTGAGATGATTGAAAATGTGGTTCATGCTGCGAACAGTCCGATACATGAAACGGTCAAATATTTTGTGAATACGAATTTACATATTCTGCATGCGTAATTTTAAATTACTAAGAAAGTTTTTGCCTGGAGGTGTACTGCCAAAATGAGTACCATCAAAAGAACACTTCACATCGCGAGAAGGGGACTTAATATCTTTATCATACCCAAGTGAATAAGAGGGGTTGATTTTAGGAAGCTCCTTGTTGATTGGTATTGGCTTAGTAGATGACTTTGTAGATGACTTAGTAGATTCGTTATTACGCATAGCGACAGACAGCATTCTTATAAATATTCCATAGAAAAAAAGATGAACTTATGTCACTATTTACAATAGTATAAAATTGAAAAGGACTTAAAAAATAAGCGTTCTTTAAATAAGAATACCTGACAAATATGAATATTGACGAAGAATGGGCGAATTTTTCGACACACTCACACGACAACACTGCAAAGGCATCTAAAATTGTTGACCCGATTAATGAAAAATCAGAGTTATGCTCTGACAAAGATAAATTGTCGGAGACTACGAATATTCCTAAATGTGAGGAGTTATATATCTCGACAAAGACGAAAGTCCTCTTCTTAAATCGAGCGATTGATATTAATGGGATCTTTTGGAAAATACCCATTACCCCATATTGGACCCCTCAAGAAGGGGTCGTGAAAAAGCAGATTAAGATTGTGACAAATAGTCAGGAAGAGTATGATGCATATTCACAACAATTAAAAAATGTGCCGTATTACCACGAACACGTTATCAAACAAATAAATAATCCTACTGCGCGTAGAATCAAATTTCGCGACGAGCGAAAATTAACTGTTGGAATTTCCAAAAAAGACATTATGAATTGTCGTGGTAAGGTAAAAAACGCATTTTACAATTGTTTTGCGGTGATTCTCAGATTTCTTTACAAAGATGAATACAAAGAAATTCATGTAAAGATTTTCAACACAGGTAAAATGGAGATTCCGGGAATATTAGACGAGTCTTTTCTAGAAATATCCAAGGCAATGATTTTACAAACTATTAATTCGTTGATTGATGATCCAGAAGAACATGTCGATTTTGTCGATAACAAATTAGAGGATAGTGTTCTCATTAACTCAAATTTTAACTGTGGATTTTATATTAATCGCGATAAACTCCATACCATTTTAAGAAGTTCTAAATACAACATTGAAGCGGTATATGACCCATGCAGTTATCCAGGGGTCAAATGTAAATTTTACTTTCACCATGATGTAGGGTTTGATCCAGTAAAACAAAGGGGCACAATACATTCCGATGATTATCAAAACAAGATGAGCGAATTAAATAGTAATAAAAAATACACGGAGGTATCGTTTATGATATTCAGAACAGGAAGTTGTTTGATTGTTGGAAATTGCACGGAAAATATATTGCAATTTATCTTTCAATTCATCAAAAATATGTTGTCTGATGAATACAATGAAATCCAAACACCGAACGAAACGACTGTAGTAAAGGAGAAAAAGACAAAGATTCGAAAAAAGACCATATGTGTAACATCCGCGTATTTAAAAGACATTATTCTGTAAATATCCATGTAAGTAACTCATCAACATCCTTGTTTTTACGAATATTCAAAATCATATTTGTAACACATCCTTTCTTTTCCACAAATTTCGAAAAACATAATTCCATTATATGATCTTTTTCATTCGACGGTTTATTTTTCATAATGTATTTATTAAATTTGTCAAGCAATACAACATGAAACGTCGAATAATCCTCTTGTTTACGCCAAATTTCTTGTATATTTTCTATCACACGATACCACTCATACCGATCATTTGTAAAATTATCTAGATAATTCGTCAAGAAAGCCACATGTAAAATTTGACGATCACCTGACGTAAAATCATGCATTTCCCACTGTGAAATGATATTCGTCCATTTGGCAATTCGAGTAAACATTAATGTAGTTTGTCCTAACTCTTTATTTTTATGACCGGTTGTGGTGTCATTCAAATTAATATTACCCATACATGTTCTAAATACAAATTCAGTGGGACTTTTATGGGCCAACATATTTTTGGAGTAAATTTGTTCGATATATTCTAAATACAACAGATATGCCTCTTGTAATTTCACATTCGTCTCTTGATTTGTTTTATTCAATACATACATAATACTCATTATTTGCAGTAGCATTTTCCATCCGTAATACACTATCTCATTTTCATTATGGAGACTACATATCTTTTCTGACTTCTCCATGAAATCCAAATAAATATGAGAATGGACGCGATACATTTCAAGAATAGATTTAGGAATTTTCATACGTATATTATGGATAGACTTTTCTCGTTTAAATTTTTATCATCCACCATGTTAAATAATAATTCAAAACAATGGCTTAAAGAAAATACGTTTTACCATCCTATAAAGAAGTTATGGCATCGCTCGAGCAAAAAGAAGAGGTTACTGTCGGAGGATCTGGATACAGACTTCCTGATAACACGACCATGCAACATGCCATTAAATTGTCTATTGTTGAAGATAAGGCTATCATGTTAGACTACTGGACTCATTCACTCGACAAGTCCGTATTAATTGGTGTAAAGAAAGAGTCCAAGGAAAAGCTCCTTGTAAAAAGCGAAGACGAATATACCAGTCCTATCGCTAAAATATACAAGGTAGCAACGGAATATATTGTGGTTACTGAAAATTCCATCTATTTAGTTGATGTGAATATTCCTACAAAGCTGATTTCTTCTTAAGCACCATAAGATTGTCCGAAGTAACACTTCACACAATCATCCCTTTATGATTACGTCAAAATGTTATATAAAAAAAACAGTTGTATGTTAAATAATATGTCAAACACATTATACGCCACCTTGGGTGTTTCAAAAAACGCGAATGAATCGGAAATAAAACGTGCTTATCGGGCCCTTTCCTTGAAGTATCATCCTGACCGAAATAATACAAATGAAGCAGAAAACAAAATACGTGAAATTAATGAGGCGTACGACATTTTAGGCGATTCCTCAAAACGTAAACATTATGATATGGAGCAACAAATGGGTGGGAATTTATTTGATTTTCAAAACACGGGCGTACCACCTCCTATGAACGACTTGTTTGAAATGTTATTTAAAATACCTACCATGAACGGGTCTGAAATGCCCGAAATACATATTTTCCAAGATAATATGCCAGGAGGGGGAGGAGGACTATTTAAAAATCCTATGGCAAATCCATTTATGCAATTCCAAAAAAATGTTTCATCTACACCGTCCACCCCATCGCCAATACACATTGTATTGCCTATTACGTTCATGCAAGCATTTCAAGGTTCGAGTTTACCTGTCGAAATCCAACGGGAAATATATATTGGTGATGTGAAAATACACGAAGAAGAAACCATTTATGTAACTGTTCCACCCGGTATCGATGAAAATGAAATCATCACTATTTCAGGGAAAGGAAATGTGAATAGTTCCAACATTAAAGGAGATGTCAAAATCGCAATCAAATTAATAGACGATCCCATATTTACGCGAAAAGGATTGGACCTCATATTTAAAAAAACTATTTCTTTAAAGGAATCGTTGTGTGGATTTTCAATTGATATTAATCACTTAAATGGAAAGATACTTTCTTTGAATAACCAGACCAATCGAGCAGTCGTCAGCCCCAATTTTCGAAAAACTGTTCCGAACCTTGGTTTTGAGAGAGGCCCTTGCAAAGGCTCACTCATCATTGAATTTGATGTCAAATTTCCCGACAGATTGAGCGAAGAACAAATTCAAGTACTTGACCGTGTTTTACACGATTCCTAATTATTTATATTTCAAATTGTATATGAAAGAAACGGAAACGTTCGAACACAAAGATAGTCATTTAGAAAAACCCAAAACAATATTTCAACGAAGTCTAGAAAGTGGTCTTTCTGGTGCAGCTGCAATGAGTATGAATATAGCTACTCTCATGTGGTTAAGAACCACTATCAATTATCAATATCGGTATGGTGTAAATATGCAAACAGCATTTCAGACACTATATCGTCAAGGAGGTATAATACGTTTCTATAGCGGCGCCGCCCCCGCATTCATACAAGGTCCATTTTCAAGATTCGGTGATACATTTGCCAATACATGGACTATTTCCATGTTGAATACAAACGTCCATACACAATCACTACCAATATTCGCCAAAAGTATATGTGCTTCCGTTGGAGCCGGTTTATTTCGCATATTCCTTATGCCAATTGATACCGTGAAAACCACTATGCAAGTGGAAGGGAAAAAGGGTATATCCAATTTAAAGAATAAATTTCGCACCAAAGGTCCTGGAATATTTTATCACGGCAGTCTGGCATCCGCTAGTTCAACAATCGTCGGTCATTATCCTTGGTTTACCACATTTAATATTTTACAAGAAAAGATTCCCAAAAGCGATACTTCTATTGGTAAATTAGCACGAAACGCTGCAATCGGATTCTCTGCAACGTGCGTCAGCGATACACTTTCTAATTCGATTCGTGTAGTAAAAGTATATAAACAATCCTCTGCGGTTTCCATTGGATATACGGATGTTGTGAAAAAAATTGTCAACGAAGATGGTATTATGAGTTTGTTTGGACGCGGACTTAAGACCAAATTACTAGCAAATGGTCTTCAAGGGATTATGTTTAGTGTTTTATGGAAATATATTGACGAAAGTTTCTTCAAAAATATAGAAGCAACGAAGACATAAGTCTTCATAAGGGAAAATAACATAAAATAATACAAATAATAAACATAATGAACGTTTTTTTTCAAACACATGCTATAAAAATAAAGGATACATTTACCGCAAAATACAAACCTTATTTTATTGACGATTTTTCGATGAGCGCTTCCTTGAAAAATGCAGTGCGTGCGTTTATAGAAATGGACGATCTCAATATTTTAATTTCGGGTCCAGCGTGTTGTGGAAAAACGACACTATTGTATGCTATTTTACGTGATTATTACCATTTAAATCGAAATGACCCAATACCCGAAAACAACGTCCTCTTTATTAATAATCTGAAAGAACAAGGAATCAATTACTATCGTAATGAAATGAAAACATTTTGTCAATCACGATGTTCTATCTATGGTAAGAAAAAACTCATTATTGTGGATGACCTGGATATGATTAGCGACCAATGTCAGCAAGTTTTTCGCAATTACATTGACAAATATAAAAACAACATTCAATTTGTTTCAGTATGTACGACCGTCCAAAAAGTCATTGAAAGTATCCAGTCAAGACTCCATATTATGAATATGGAGATGCCGTCTCACGAAAGAGTTTATTCGATTATGAATGAAATTATCGATAAAGAGCAAATCAATCTTCATGAAGATGCAAAAAAATATATACTCACATTCGCAAATTACAATGTACGGGAAGTGATTAATTATCTTGAAAAATTATTCATCTTAAAAAAAGACGAGGGCGAAATTTCGTTAGAACAATGTAAACAATGCGTTTCCAGTATCTCTTTTCATCTCTTTGAAACATATATTCAATACATTCGAGAAGGAAAAACTGCAAACGCTATTGCAATACTATACGAAATATATGATTATGGATATTCCGTGATAGACATATTCGATTATTTCTTCCATTTTGTAAAATTAACCCATTTACTAGAAGAAAAGGAACGATATTTGGTGTTACCCTTTTTATGCAAATATATCACCTATTTTCACAATATTCATGAGGATATTATTGAAGTTGCATTATTTACAAATGATCTACAAGAGGTATTACACCATCATATGTGACGTCTATACCCGTCGGTTATTTTATATAACCTCAATATATATATATATACATGCTGAAACAGATATTTAAAGACAATATTCCCATCGAAAATTTATTTGTTTGGCTAGATAAATTCTGCGTTAAAAATGAGAAATTTTATTTGATAGATCACAATGCCTATAAAAAGGCACTTTTCCACGAGCATGAGAAAGAGTTTTTAGAAGAATGTAAACCATTTTATCATAAATCAAAAGACTTCTATGTCACACGAAAATTTACCTATAATTCTTTCGTCAATATCGTGCGCCAAATATGTAAATCAAACAACGTGATGTTTACCAATCAAATCAAATACAATGAGTCCAAATACAACATCCAATATTACATTTACTATAACCAGTAAGATTTAAAATGAGACAAAATATAATGCCATAATATATATCATGTCGTTATTTAGTGAAAAAAATATGGCGTTTGTTTTAGCCAGTGCAAGTATTATCGTTGTTGCCAGTTACTTTAGCAAATATGTATCCAAAAAATTGACGTCAAATGACGATGACATTATTCGCAAGTATTTGTTGAATGACAGTCCTCTTTATGGATACAATCGTCCTAAGTTATGGATTCATACAAAATACGAATACAATGCACGAAAATGGCAGAGTTTTGGTTCAAGAAGTTCTACCGATTTAAACCAACCCTATCTTCATTTAACCATACGTTCGATTATTAACCAATGCGGTCAGAGTTTTAATGTATGTCTCATCGACGATGACTCTTTTTCTCAACTCATACCCGGATGGTCGATTGAAGTTAAAAAGTTAGCGGATCCCTTTAAACAACACTATCGTGAATTGGCTATGGCGCAATTACTCTATATTTATGGCGGTATTTCTGTCCCGAATTCCTTTGTATGTATGAAAGACCTTCTTCCTTTTTACGAGCAATGTGTTGAATACAATCAGCCCTTTGTATGTGAAGTACCTAATAGATATCCTAATATCATATCTGATACCAAATGGCGCAATTTCACATCCTCCACATGCTTCATGGGATCACCCAAACGAAATGAACTCATGAAGGAATTCGTGCTCTACTTAAAACAACAGAATCAGACCGCTCATTTTTCGTCTGATGCGGATTTCTTTGGATACAGTTCCAAGTGGTTCAATATTCAAGTATACCAAGGTAATGTCATTTTACTTGACGGTTTACAAATCGGTGTCAAGGAGAAAAATGGCAAGGCCATCATGTTGGAAGACCTCATGGAAGAACGCACCTTGAATTTATGCACGGACAATACGTTTGGTGTATTGATTCCGGCTGATGAACTATTGAAACGCGTCAAATACCAATGGTTTTCCGTCATGTCTTCACAAGAACTTCTCCAAACAAATATGTCAGTTACAAAATATATCCTCTATTCTTTAGCAAACACCAGTTCGACTACTAGTACATCTACTAAAAAAAAACCTCAGAGTATTATCTCGATATAATTCGACGATATTATTCGTGTTCTTAAATATATCATTACGTAATAGATTACGTGATGATGAATCCTCTAAAAATAGCTCATCGTGGATATGTAAATACACATAAAGAAAATACTATTGGCGCATTTCAAGATGCCATTGTGAATGGATTTGATATGATTGAATTGGATATCCAACTATGTAAAAACGACCAAATCGTTGTATTACACGATACTTATTTAGGTTCCAATATGGTGGAAGACTTGACCTTGGAAGAAATACGTTTATTGAAGCCCGATGTTCTTTCCCTCTTGGATTTTTTCCAGCAATTTCCGTATGATACGTTCCCTGTTTATCTTGATCTAAAAGGTGGAGATAACCTGGCGCATGTATTATACAAGTTTATTGAAACGAACCAAATTAGCACAAACAATCTATATTTTGCTAGTTATAATGGCAACCATCTCGATTACTTAAGCTCATATTCCTTAAAATTGGTATATTTGAGTGAAAATAAATTGGATTTACGTATGATTCAATATATCATACAAAAATACAAGGTTTCTGTATTTGCTCTATCTTGGACGAATATCGATGAAGAAATCGTTCACTATATACATTCTCTCTATGGAAGTGTATTTGTATATACCGTTCAAAATGCGGTTATTATGAATTATTTAAAGGGTTTGGATGTAGACGG
>Ga0315338_1002223_pt1 | contig 19997 bp, 30 predicted proteins | sample ASW8metaG_FD_204518 | JGI IMG/M metagenome (GOLD analysis project Ga0315338, IMG submission 204518) | Ammonia-oxidizing marine archaeal communities from Monterey Bay, California, United States - ASW #8 | ecosystem: Environmental > Aquatic > Marine > Coastal | place: USA: California | collected... | reverse complement strand
AACGGCATGGCATCCGGCATTTTTCGCCAGTATCATGTCATAACTGGTATCTCCCACCATGTAGGTATGCGCTGCCTCAACCCCCGCATCTGACATTGCCTTCTCCAGCATCTGGGGGTGCGGCTTACCGGGATTGTGGTCCGGTGTCTGGAGTGAGGAGAAATACCCTTCCAGCCCATGCCGTTCAATCACGGCTTTTAGGCCCCGCATGGACTTACCTGTCGCCACGGCCATAAAGCTCCCGCGCGTCTCCAATGCCGCAATCAACTCCAAAGTTCCGTGATATAAGGGCTCTTCATGATCAGGCTGTAATCTCAAGTTGAAGAATGCTGATTTATAGCCTTTCACCAATCGGTCCAGCAAATCAATGTCCGTTGGATCGGGGAGATATCTGCTGACAGCTTCTTCCAGATTTAAACCAATATATTGCCGGATCAATCTTTCTTCCGGTGGCGTCAGGCCTTGAGATGAGAAGGCCTCATTCATGCAGGCAATGACATTATGCTGGCTATCAACAAGGGTGCCATCACAATCGAAAACGACAAGTTTCGGCACTGCCTGATTTATCATTCCTGTTATCCCAATTTTTTGGCCGGCCCCATTAGGAGACCGGCCATTATATCAATTCTGTGATCTGTTCGCCGCGCTAGTTATGGCTTTAAGCGATGCCGTTACAATATTGGCATGACGTCCCACGCCGAAGACGGGCTCTCCGTCGCTCCCCCGCATTTCCACATAGGCAATGGCGACGGCGTCAGCGCCGAAACCTGTCGTATGTTCCCGGTAGTCATTGACCTTCAAATCCAAGCCGAATTTTTCAGTAAGCGCCGTCATATACGCATCAATTGGACCGGTCCCTACGCCCTCAATACTTAAGTCAGTACCTTTATGTTTAATGGTAGCGGTCAGCTTTCGACGCTCACTTGCATGAGTATCAACCGTTGTCTGGTGGTCAATAAATTCCAGGTCACCTTCGGCATTCAGATATTCGCCTTCAAACACCTCATAGATGGTCGCGGAAGAAAGCTCCTTGCCTGTAGCTTCGGTAACTCCCTGAACGACCTTGCTGAATTCCACCTGCAGAAGCCGCGGCAATTCAATGCCGTAATCTTCTTCGAGCAAATAGGCGACCCCGCCCTTGCCCGACTGGCTGTTGACCCGGATCACCGCATCATAGTTCCGCCCTAGATCCGCCGGATCAATGGGCAAATAAGGGATTTCCCACAGCTCGCTATTGGATTTTTTCAAGGCGGAGAAGCCCTTCTTGATAGCATCCTGATGGGAGCCGGAAAACGCCGTGAACACTAGATCACCGCCGTAAGGATGGCGCGGATGCACTGGCAGCTGATTACAATATTCAACGGTACGGACAACCTCGTTGATATCGCTGAAATCAAGATTGGGATCGACGCCCTGAGTGAACATGTTCATAGCGATATTCACCACGTCCACATTTCCGGTGCGCTCGCCATTGCCAAATAGCGTGCCCTCTACCCTGTCGGCGCCCGCCATAATCCCGAATTCGGCAGCAGCTACTCCGGTACCCCGATCGTTATGGGGGTGCAGGCTCAACAGGACTTTATCCCGGTTCGGCAAGTTGCGATGCATCCATTCAATCTGGTCCGCATAGATATTGGCGCTCGCCACCTCCACCGTTGCCGGCAGGTTGAAGATGATTTTATTCTCCAATGTCGGCTTCCAGATTTCCGCGACCGCCGCGCAAACTTCGCAGGCATAGTCCATTTCTGTCTGGGTGAAGCTTTCTGGCGAGTATTCCATCTGCACCAGAGTTTCCGGCATTTCATCGGCGAGTTGCCGCACCAGCTTCGCGCCTTCAATGGCGATTTGCTTGATCCCGACTTTATCCAGATCAAACACCACCCGCCGCTGCAATGTGGATGTGGAGTTATACAGATGAACAATTGCCTGTTTTGCGCCTTTAATGCTTTCAAATGTGCGCCGGATCAGCTCTTCGCGGGCCTGGGTCAGAACCTGAATTTTCACATCATCCGGAATCTCACCTTCATCGATCAGAAAACGGACGAAATCAAAATCCGTTTGCGAGGCCGAGGGGAAACCCACCTCGATTTCCTTAAAGCCCAACTCCACCAGGTGCCGGAACATCCGAAGCTTCCTCTCATGTCCCATAGGTTCGATCAAGGCCTGATTACCATCGCGCAAATCAACGCTGCACCAGATCGGCGCCTTGTCGATAACCTTGGTGGGCCATTGTCGGTCCGGTAAATCGATGGGGGCAAAGGATTTGTATTTTTCGCCAGGTGTAAATGTCATTAGTCTACTTTCTCTATTCTTCCGGGCGCATCGCGCCGTCATGTTCGTATCAAGATCAGTTTGTAAATGCCATACGGTCGCGGGCGGGCAAATTGTTACCTGCGACCGTTTGGAAGTCGAGAGAGCCTCCCGAAAGAGCTGCGATCTGCTTCCTGCCTTAAACTGATAAAATTTTCTGAAGTAGCTGGCCACGCGGCCATTATTAAATACATTCGATTACCCGACTATTTGGAGATAAAGGACTTCTAATCCCCCGGCACGCTTTTTAAAGTGCCGGGCCAATAAGTCGTAGGGCCAATAGTCGTTCTGTATTTATCATGGGGAAAATCTATCCAAATGCCGTTAATAGTCAAGCCAAAAGCAGCGGCTAGCGCATTTTGCCTTAAAATCCTTGCTCAATAAACGGGTCTTCATAGTCATTCTCATGAAACTCCAGCAATTTCCAGGTTTCTGCCATGTGGCTGGCCAGCGGCGCAGAAATGGTCAAATCCCCCCCATCAGGGTGGGTAATAGTAATCTCCCGCGCATGAAGATGCATTTTCTTGCTAACCACTCCTTCTAGGAACGCTTCCGAGCCCCCATATTTCCCATCCCCGACAATTGGGGTCTCCAGCGCGGCACAATGGACCCTAAGCTGATGAGTGCGGCCTGTGAGTGGTTTCAAGGCCACCCAGGCTGTCCTCTGCCCCGCCATCGCGATAACGGAATAATCGGTAATGGCTTTCTGTCCGTCACGGTCCACGACGACTTTCTCACCGTTAGCTGTGACAATTTTTGCAAGATTATAGGAAATGGTTGCTGCCCTTGGCCGCGGCACACCTGCCGTCAGCGCCCAGTATATTTTGCGCGTTGCGCGCCGTTTGAACGCTTCGCCCAAATGTTTGGTTGCCAGACGCGTGCGGCCAACCACAAGCACCCCGGAAGTATCCTTATCCAACCGGTGAACAATGCGCGGTTTTTCCGGATAGTCGAACTGCAGCCCGGCCAGCAGCCCATCGATATGCCGGTGCTGCCCACTGCCGCCCTGCACCGCGAGCCCCGGTGGTTTGTTAAGGACAATCACGCTGTCATCCATATGCAGGATCATCTTGCGGATATCTGCAATATTCCGATCGGAAAGCACTTCGTCTTCGAGGTTTTTCTTGCCGTAATTCGGCTGCAAGGCCTCAAATATCTCATCGGGGAGCGGTGGCACCCGGACGGTTTGGCCCACTTCCAGCCGAACATTGGCCTTCACCCGCTTTTTGTCAACACGGATATCGCCTTTACGCAAAAACTTTTCAAGCTGCCCGTGGGTCAGGCCTGGAATACGCGCCTTGAACCAGCGATCAAGCCGCATATCGATCTCATCGGGGCTGACAATCAAATGCTGTACACGGCTCATGACATGACCATCCTTATAATATGTAATCCGGCGAACAAACCGCCAATGGAGAGAGCAACCGACAACAGGATGTACCCGGCGGCGGACAAACTCGCGCCTTTTTCAACCATCAGAGCGACGTCCAGTGAAAAGGCAGAGAAGGTCGTAAATGCCCCTAAAAAGCCCGTAACCAGCAAAACCCGCATTTCCGGTGACGGCGACCAGCGCAGCGCCATAGTCTCGATCAGCATCCCCATGATCAGGGAGCCCACGACGTTGACGAACAGGGTACTGTATGGGTATCCCGGCCCGAGATAGCGGAGCATCATCTGCCCGACGCCATAACGGGCGCAGGCCCCTAGAGCTCCCCCGACCGCGACGGATAAAAACATATTCATGATGACTTCTTCTCTGCCTGTTTCTTGGCCCGCAATCGCGCCCAGTAATCGAGGCGCTTTTTGATCTCGCGCTCGAACCCGCGCTCCGGCGGCACATAATAGATTTCCCGCCGCATTTCATCCGGGAAATAATTCTGACCGGAAAACCCATCCTCCGCGTCATGATCATAGGCATAGTCTTTGCCATAGCCCAGATCCTTCATCATGCCCGTAGGCGCATTTAATATATGTTTCGGTGGCATATGGGAACCGTGTTTACGCGCCGCTCCCCTCGATTGCTTGAAGGCTGTGTATCCGGCGTTGGATTTTGGCGCAGTTGCCAGATAAATCACTGCTTGCGCTATGGCAAGATCGCCCTCTGGTGAGCCCAGGAACTGGTAAGCCTCCTTGGCCGCATTGGCCTGCACCAGTGCATTGGGATCGGCAAGCCCGATATCCTCAACTGCAAAACGCACCAGCCGCCGCGTAAGATAAAGCGGATCTTCCCCGCCATCCATCATGCGTGAAAACCAGTATAAAGCAGCATCGACATCAGATCCGCGCAATGATTTATGCAAGGCACTGATCAGATTATAGTGACCATCGCGGTCCTTATCATACGCTGGCGCGCGTTTTGAAATAACCTTCGAGAGCTCATCAACAGTGAGATTTTTCTCCCCTGAATGAAAGACCGCCTCTACCATATTCAGGAAAAATCGCCCGTCCCCATCCGCCAGATGCAGGAGAGCTTCCCGCGCCTCTGGCTCCAGCGGTGCTTCGCGGCCTTCCATCTCTTCAGCGCGGGTCAATAGCGCATCTAAGGAGACTTCGTCATGCCGCTCCAGCACCAGCACCTGACAGCGGGATAACAATGCCCCATTTAATTCAAATGAGGGGTTCTCTGTCGTTGCCCCGACCAAAGTAATAGTGCCGTCTTCCGCATAGGGCAGAAAGCCATCCTGTTGCGCCCGGTTAAAGCGATGGATTTCATCAACAAACAACAATGTCCGGCGCCCGTCAAGACGCCGCATTTTCGCGGCTTCAAAGGCTTTACGCAGATCGGCCACACCGGAAAAAACGGCAGAGATCTGCTCAAAATACAGATCAACTTCCTCGGCCAGCAATCGGGCAATCGTGGTCTTACCGCTACCGGGTGGACCCCAGAGGATAATCGATGCGAGCCACTTAGCTGTCAGCATCCGCTGTAACGGCGCATCGTTCTTCAGAAGATGATCCTGCCCAACCACGTCAGCAAGCCGTGCGGGTCGAAGACGGTCCGCAAGAGGTCGCCCTGTCGGATCCCTCTTCACGGCATCTTCGAACAGATTACTCACAATGTGACCTTAAAGGATAAATTACGCCCCTGACGGTGTATGCTGATCTCCCAACTATTCTGGGAGGCGATCAGTAATTCCTGCGCCTTCTCAACGGATGTTATCTTTTCACCATTTACAGACATGAGAATATCGCGGGGCTTCAGGCCATAGCGAGCGGCAACGCTCCCGGCCGCAGTTCCTATGACAACAACGCCGTCGGCAAAGGCAGACATTCCAAGTTCCAATGCATGGGCAGGAGATAAATTCCCGACGATCGCCCCAGCCAATGGCTGCCGTCCATTTAACGTCATAATGTTGCGCGGCGGCGTTTCCGGTGCAGAGGCCAGAACAACCTTAATTTCGATCGTTTTTCCACTGCGGATCACATCAAGGATTGCTTCCTCCCCGAGCGCACCGGACGAGACACGAAAAATCAGTGCTTCAACCCCAAATATATCCTTGTCATCAATGGCGATAACAACGTCGCCAACACGAAGTCCCGCCTGATAAGCCGAACTATAAGGATGCACCCGGCTGACCAGAACCCCGACAGGTCGTTCCAGCCCAAGTCCATCCGCGACATCACTCGTCACGGCCTGGCCCGCTGCCCCGAGCCAGGGACGGATTACGGTCCCGGTGGCCAATCCGTTGGTCAGGACTGCCTTCACCATATTCGCCGGAATAGCAAATCCGATGCCAAGCGATCCACCCGTCTTGCTGAAAATGGCCGAGTTAATACCGGCAAGCTTGCCGTCCATGGTCAGTAAGGCACCGCCGGAATTCCCGGGATTAATCGCTGCGTCTGTCTGAATGAACGACTGAATATCGTTAGCAACTGACGTACTCCGATCCAGAGCAGAGACGATCCCGCTGGTGACGGTTTTGCCGACGCCAAACGGATTGCCAATCGCAATGACCAGATCCCCAATTTCCAGCTCATCGGAATCGGCAAATTCCAGGAATGGCAATGGCTCCCCTTCCACATCAATTTGCAGGATAGCCAGATCAGTTCTTTCATCCTCGACAATAAGTTCCGCGTCAAATTCCCGTCGATCCTGCAAGGCCACTGTGATTTCATCAGCACCGCCGACAACATGATAATTCGTGACGATAATCCCCTTACCGTCGACGATAACGCCGGAACCCAAAGAATTCTGTATCTGCTGGCGGTTTCGTTGCGGGCCAAAGTCCTGGCCGAAAAACCGTTTAAAAAACGGGTCGTCAAAGATTGTAGGGCGGTTTTGCGCGATACGCTTCTTTGTGAAAATATTGACAACTGCCGGAGATGCTTTTTTTACAAGTGGTGCAAAGGACAGCATAATTTGCGCCTGGCTCTGCGGCACAACATCCTTGGCAACAGCAGGAACTGCACCGGAAAAGCCCAGGAATATTATTCCACAAAAAATACAAGTCCAAATTTTGCTCATGTTTGGGGTATCCGATCGCATTTCATGCTCTCACTCCAGAGAAGTGAATATATTAAACCAGAATTCAAGACACAACCAATGCCTTGAGCAATAATTGACGACACGTCAGCACAAAATAAAAAAGGCAGCCCGAAGGCCGCCTTTTCGAATTCGTTGGATTAGCTGTTTACGCGACCGCTTCAGCTTCCAGCAATTCTTCCTCTTCAGCATTTTGATCCGGACCAGAGTCCTGACCCTTCGCTTCCACATCACGATCAATCAGCTCAATGACGCCCATGGGTGCAGCATCGCCGGTGCGGAAGCCCGCTTTAAGCACACGAGTATAACCGCCCGTGCGATCCGCATAGCGCTCGCTCAACGTTGTAAACAGCTTATCGACCGCAGATTTCTCATGCAGTTCAGAAAGAGCCTGACGACGGGCGTGCAAATCGCCGCGCTTGCCCAGAGTGATCAGTTTTTCGACGATTGGGCGCAGGTCTTTTGCTTTTGGCAAAGTAGTCTCGATCTGCTCATGCTTAATCAGCGATGCCGCCATATTGGCGAACATAGATTTGCGATGAGAGGATGTCCGACCGAGCTTCCGTCCAGATTTACGATGACGCATTTTTCTTACTCCACAGCGATTGAGGCTGTTCTAAAAAGGTTCTTCCAGGCGCTTGGCCATATCTTCAATATTTTCAGGCGGCCAGTTCGGCACTTCCATCCCAAGATGCAGGCCCATCTGAGCCAATACTTCCTTGATTTCGTTCAGGCTTTTACGGCCAAAATTCGGAGTCCGCAGCATTTCCGCTTCAGTTTTCTGAATAAGATCACCGATGTAAACGATATTGTCGTTTTTCAGGCAGTTAGCAGAGCGAACGGAGAGTTCCAACTCATCAACCTTGCGAAGCAGGTTACGGTTAAACTCAGGCTCCTGGCTTTCTTCCTTGACGACGACTTCTTCAGGCTCATCAAAGTTCACAAACAGATTAAACTGTTCCTGCAGGATACGGGCCGCAAAAGCCACCGCATCTTCGGGAGAGACGGTTCCGTTTGTCTCAACTTTCAGTGTCAGCTTGTCATAATCCAATACCTGACCTTCGCGCGCGGCATCTACTTTATAGGTTACTTTACGGACTGGGCTATAGAGGCTGTCCATAGGGATCAGGCCAATAGGCGCATCTTCGGGGCGGTTGGCTGCACCGGCAACATACCCCTTACCCGTATCGACATTCATTTCCATGGAGATATTGGCGCCATCATCCAGGGTCATCAGAACCAGATCGGGATCCATAATTTCAATATCCGCACCGGTTTCAATCATACCCGCTGTGACTTCACAGGGACCAGACGCCTTTAGGGAAATCCGCTTCGGACCATCAGAATGGCTGCGAATGGCCAATGTCTTGAGGTTCAGAACAATATCTGTCACGTCCTCGCGCACACCGGCGATAGACGAGAACTCATGCAGAACATTGTCGATCTGAATGGAGGTAATCGCAGCGCCCTGCAGGCTAGACAGAAGCACACGGCGAAGGGCATTCCCCAACGTCAAACCGAACCCTCTTTCCAAAGGTTCGGCGACAATGGTAGCTTCCCGATCGTTTTGTTCTCCCGGTTCTACGGAGAGATTAGCCTGGATTAGGTCTTTCCAGTTTTGCTGAATCACGGCATTGACCTCATAGCTTTGCAGGCCCACCATGGACCTCCGATGTCTAGATAACTATTTTATCAGGCCCGAAAGCCTGAAGCAGAACGGGCATCCGTTAAACGCGGCGGCGTTTCGGTGGACGGCATCCATTATGCGGAATTGGTGACACGTCACGAATTGACGTGATATTGAAGCCAACTGACTGCAGTGCGCGCAACGCTGATTCGCGCCCTGACCCCGGGCCTTTAACCTCTACTTCCAACGTCTTCATGCCATGCTCAAGGGCTTTCTTCCCGGCATCTTCGGCCGCAAGCTGAGCGGCAAATGGCGTGGATTTACGAGAGCCTTTGAAACCCTGAGAGCCCGCTGAAGACCAGGCTATTGCATTGCCTTGCGCATCAGTAATCATGATTTTGGTGTTGTTAAATGTCGCACTTACATGCGCCACACCGGAAATAATGTTTTTACGTTCGCGGCGCCGAACGCGTGTTTTATCACGAGCCATATTACTTCTTCTTCCCAGCAATTGCTTTGGCCGGACCCTTGCGTGTCCGGGCATTAGTATGCGTACGTTGGCCGCGAACCGGCAGTCCGCGACGATGACGCAGGCCGCGGTAACAACCAAGATCCATCAGGCGCTTGATATTGACAGATGTCTGGCGGCGTAAATCACCTTCAACCATATGATCGCTGTCGATAGTTTCACGAATTCTCACCACTTCGGAATCGCTCAGCGCATTAACGCGCAACTCCGGGGCCAAACCGACAATATTACAAATTTCCTTGGCCTTTGTCGGGCCAATTCCATGAATATAAGTCAGTGCAATAACAACCCGCTTATTCGTCGGGATATTTACACCAGCAATACGAGCCACGCTAGTCTCTCCTCATCACCAAAATCGGGTCGTCCTGACCCGTTGCCTCAAGCGCTTGCAGGAAGCGCGCGATTATATAATTTTGTATTACCTAGTCAACTGTTTAGATTGCCTGTAACGCCGCTTCCATTGCGGCGGTCACATCATCAATATCAGCCATTCCGTCAACCTGTTTCAGAACACCTTTTCCCCGGTAATAAGGAAGCAAAGGTGCGGTCTGAGTATGGTAGGCTTTCAGCCTTGAAATAACTGTCTCTGCATTATCGTCACTACGGCGTTTAAACTCTGTCCCGCTACATTTATCACAAACGCCTTCGACCGCTGGCTTCAGGAAACTGTCATGATATCCCGCACCGCAGTTGCCGCATGTATAACGACCCGTGATCCGATCCACAAGCACATCATCGTCTGTTTTCATCTCAATTACGGCACCGAGCTTCAATTGCTTCTCGCCTAGCATATTGTCTAGGGCTTCAGCTTGCGCTTCTGTCCGAGGGAAACCATCAAGAATAACGCCGTTTTTACAATCGGGCTGTTCCAAGCGATCAGATATAATACCGGTCATAATATCGTCAGAAACCAAACCGCCACTTTCCATAACCGATTTAGCTTTCAGGCCAACTTCACTTCCCGTCGCGACAGCTGCACGCAGCATATCGCCGGTGGAAAGCTGGATCAGACCATGTTTATCCTGGAGCCGCTGGGCCTGTGTGCCCTTGCCGGCGCCCGGAGGACCCAATAGGATGAGAATCATTTCCGTTTGCCCCCAAGCTTCGATTTCTTGATCAGGCCTTCATATTGATGAGCAACCAGGTGGCTCTGGATTTGCGCAACTGTATCCATCGTCACGGACACAACAATCAACAAAGACGTTCCGCCGAAGTAAAAAGGGACTTGCCACTGTGAAACCAGAATTTCCGGCAAAATACAAACAAGAGACAGATAGGCTGCACCAACAACTGTCAATCTAGTTAGAACATAATCTAGATATTCTGATGTTCTCTTACCTGGGCGAATACCCGGCACAAAGCCACCGTGCTTCTTCAGATTATCCGCTGTATCATCGGGATTGAATACGACAGCCGTATAGAAGAAGCAGAAGAACACGATACCGGCAATGTACAACATCATATAGAGCGGCTGGCCATGACCGACCAAAGCCGTCAATGTATTCAGCCATTCCGGCCCGGAGCCTGCACTAAAACTGGCGACAGTCGTCGGCATCAGCAACAAGGAGGAAGCAAAGATCGGCGGGATGACACCGGCCGTATTCAGCTTCAACGGCAAATGTGAATTCTGACCACCGTATGTTTTGTTGCCACGCTGGCGTTTCGGATACTGGATCAGAACCCGCCGCTGCGCCCGTTCCATAAAGACGATGAAAGCGATAACCGCAACTGACATCACTAGCAGAACCAGGATAACGATAGAAGACAAGGCACCCGTCCGGCCAAGCTCCAATGTCCCAACGAGAGCACTGGGAAGTTCCGCGACAATGCCCGCGAAGATAATTAAAGAGATACCATTACCTACACCGCGAGCTGTAATCTGCTCACCGAGCCACATCAGGAAGACCGTGCCGCCCACAAGCGTAATCACCGTAATGATACGAAAATACATGCCTGGATCGATAACCGCAGACTGACCGGACGACAAGGACATCCCTTCCAGACCTGCTGCAATACCGTAGCCCTGAAGCGTCGCCAGAAGGACGGTACCGTAACGCGTATATTGATTAATCTTTTTGCGGCCTTGTTCGCCCTCTTTCTTCAACTGCGCCATCTGCGGCGAAATCGATGTCATCAGCTGCATTATGATTGAGGCTGAGATATAAGGCATAATGTTGAGCGCAAAAATGGTCATACGCCCAAGCGCGCCACCAGCGAACACATCGAACATTCCAAGAATACCGCCGGAATTCTGGGAAAAAACGTCTGCAAGAACTGTCGGATCAACACCGGGAATTGGAATATAGGTACCGATCCGATAGACGACGAGCGCGAAAAGCGTGAACCATAGGCGTTTCTTGAGTTCCGTCGCCTTCGAGAAGGCACCGAAACTCATGGAAGAAGCCATTTGTTCTGCTGCTGACGCCATTTAAGTGTTACTCCAGATGAAGTGAACCGCCGTAACGGTTCTTTATCGATTGATTAGTCGCTTTTCGCTGGTTTAGCTTCAATTAAGGTAACTGTTCCGCCAGCCTTTTCAACCGCTTCGACTGCAGATTTCGACGCACCAGAGACTTCAAACGATACTTTCGTCTTCAACTCGCCTTTTGCCAAAAGCCGCACACCATCTACGACTTTGCCTACAACACCGGCTTCCTGAAGCATGGCGATTGTGATGGTTTCCTTGGCGTTCAATTTTTTGGCATCAATTGCCTCTTGAACCCGGCCCAAGTTGGCAACAGCAAAATTTTTGCGGAAAATATTGTTAAAGCCGCGCTTTGGAAGACGCCGGTGAATAGGCATCTGACCGCCTTCAAAACCTTTGATGGCGACACCTGAACGGGACTTCTGACCTTTTTGACCGGCGCCGGAAGTTTTACCCTTCCCAGAGCCAATACCGCGACCAACCCGCATCCGGTTTTTCGTAGCGCCTTTATTATCGGCAAGTTGATTTAAACGCATGTCTAATATTCCTTAAATGCGACAAGCTGAGGCCTCAAGAGGCGTCTTCAACCCGTACCAGATGACTGACCTTGTTGATCATGCCGCGAATTGACGGTGTATCTTCAAGTTCCACAGTGCGATGCATCTTGTTCAGGCCCATACCTACAAGTGTCGCGCGCTGTGATTTATGACGTCCGATAGGGCTTCCTACTTGCGTCACTTTGACCGTTGCTTTAGCCATCGACCTTTTCCTTTCCTGCATCAGCAGCGCCAGCATCATTTGCCCGGCGTCCGAGAACTTCGGAAACTTTCTTGCCGCGTTTTGCAGCAATCATTCGCGGGGATGCCATTGCTTTCAATGCTTCAAAGGTCGCCTTCACCATGTTGTACGGGTTTGATGTACCAATTGACTTGGTAACCACATCCTGTACGCCCAGTGTTTCGAAGACGGCACGCATTGGGCCACCAGCAATAATTCCGGTACCTGCAGGGGCAGATCTTAAGACGACGCGTCCTGCACCGAAGCGGCCCTGTACATCATGATGTAATGTCCGGCCTTCCCGAAGGGGAACGCGGATCATGTTGCGTTTTGCAGCTTCCGTTGCTTTACGGATGGCTTCCGGGACTTCCCGGGCTTTACCATGACCGTAGCCAACGCGGCCCTTCTGGTCCCCGGCGACGACAAGAGCAGCGAAGCCAAAACGGCGACCACCCTTAACAACTTTTGCCACACGGTTAATGTGAACCAGCTTGTCGACGAATTCTGAATCGCCTTTTTCGTTATGATCAGGTCTCATTATTCGGTTCCCCTAGAAGGACAATCCGCCCTCACGGGCGGCTTCGGCAAGGGCTTTGACCCGGCCGTGATATTTATACCCGCCGCGATCAAACGCGACTTCTTTAACGCCAGCTTTGATCGCCCGTTCGGCAATCAATTTGCCGATAGCTTCCGCGGCTTCCTTGTTGCTGCCGCTTTTCAACGACGTACGTAGATCTTTTTCCAAGGTTGAAGCGGATGCCAGGGTCTTACCTGCAGCATCATCAATAACCTGAACATAAATCTGTTGCAGTGTACGGTGAACCGACAGACGCGGGCGACCAGAAGACACCTTGCGAAGCTGTGTCCGGTTTCTCCGCCGACGGCGTTCGAATAATTCTCTTGAATTTGCCATGGTCGGTTCCTACTTCTTTTTGCCTTCTTTGCGGAAGATAAATTCGTCCGCATATTTGACACCCTTGCCTTTGTAAGGCTCTGGTTTCCGATAAGAACGAATAACGGCGGCAACCTGACCAACCTTTTGCTTATCCGCGCCAGAAACCTCAATGTTTGTCGCTGTCGGACACTTGATTTCAATCCCTTCAGGGATCGGAAAATCAACGTCATGACTGAAGCCAAGGTTCAGCTTCAGGTTCTTCCCCTGTACAGCTGCACGATAACCAACGCCGACAATTTCAAGTTTCTTTGTGAAACCTTCAGAAACGCCTTCAACCAGGTTGCTCAGCAATGTCCGCTGCATACCCCACATCTGACGTCCACGACGACCATCGTTCCGTGGTTTCACCCAAAGCTGATCGTCTTCACGAGAGACAACGACGTCATCCACAAAGGTCATGCTCAGCACACCTTTGCTTCCTTTGACGGTGATATCTTGTTCTGCGAGTTGAATATCAACACCAGAAGGGATCGTCACCGGATGTTTTCCAATACGAGACATGTTTCCTCCTAGTACAGTTTACAAAGCACTTCGCCGCCAACATTGGCGTCGCGTGCTTCACCGTCGGACAAAACGCCGTTCGGAGTGGAGAGAATGGCAACGCCGAGACCGTTCCGGATAGTTGGAAGATCTTTCACGCCTGAATAGACACGACGGCCTGGCTTCGAGACACGGCTGACGGCTTCAATAACGCCCTTGCCCTGATAATATTTAAGCTCGATATTGACTTCGGGCTTACCTTTTTCAGGCTCTGAAACTTCATAACCGCGAATGTACCCTTCGCGCTTCAGCGCTTCAAGAACACTGAGACGAAGTTTGGAAGACGGGCTTTTGACGGCCGATTTCATAGCGCGCTGACCGTTACGAATACGGGTCAGCATATCGCCGAGAGGATCACTTAAAGACATATCTGTTCCCCCCTACCAGCTCGACTTAACCATACCGGGGATCTGGCCATTGGATGCCATGTCACGCAGACCGATACGGGATAGTTTCAATTTACGATAAACGCCGCGAGGACGTCCTGTCAGCTCGCAGCGGTTACGCGTACGTGTCTTTGAGGAATTCCGAGGAAGAGCCGCCAACGCAAGCCGCGCGGCAAATCGTTCTTCCTGAGGAGCTTCCTCATCTTTGCTGATGGCCTTCAAAGCAGCCCGCTTGTCGGCAAATTTCTCTACCAACCGGCGACGCTTCAGGTCCCTTTCAACAGCACTTTTCTTAGCCATTTCAATAAACTCCTAGGATCAATTAATCTTGAACGGCACGCTGAAACCAGACAGAAGCTCGCGAGCTTCCTCATCTGTTTTCGCAGTGGTACAGATCACGATATCCATTCCCCGGACATCCGTAACGTCATCGTACGAAATTTCCGGAAACACCATTTGCTCTTTCAGACCCATGGCATAATTGCCACGACCATCAAAGCTCTTTGGCGAAACACCGCGAAAATCCCGAACCCGGGGCAATGCGATATTCACCAGCCGATCAAGAAACTCATACATCTGATTCTTGCGCAGCGTTACTTTCGCGCCAATCGGCATCCCGTCACGCAACTTGAACGTGGCGATGGACTTCTTGGCAACCGTTACAACAGGTTTCTGGCCTGCAATCTTTGCAAGCTCGGATTCGACTGACTTGATTTTCTTTGAATCAGCCACTGCCTCACCACAACCAACATTGATGACAATTTTTTCCAGTTTTGGAATTTGCATCGCGTTGGCGTAGCTGAACTTTTCCTGCAATTTGGAACGAAGTTCGTCGTTATAGAGTGTTTTAAGTCTTGGCGCTGTCATCTAACTATTCCTTAAACATCAATGACTTCGCCGGAACGTCTTGCAACGCGAACTTTCCGACCATCATCTAGCTGTTTGTAGCCAACACGGGTTGCCTTGCCATCTTTAGGATCCTGGATCGCGATATTGGAAAGGTGAATAGACGCTTCCTTTTCGACAATACCGCCCTGGTCTCCCTGGCTTGCCTTCGTGTGACGTTTGACCATGTTCACACCGGATACAACGGCGCGACGATCTTCGCGAAGAACGCGAACGATCTCGCCTGTGCGGCCTTTGTCTTTCCCGGCGAGAACGACGACTTTATCGCCCTTTTTTACTGAAAATTTCTCAGCCATTAGAGAACCTCCGGCGCAAGGGAAATGATTTTCATGTAATTACGACCGCGCAGCTCACGAGTAACCGGGCCAAAAATACGGGTCCCGACGGGCTCGCCCTGCTTATTGATCAGAACCGCAGCGTTCGTATCAAAACGGATAGCAGTACCGTCATCTCGGCGAATTTCTTTTCTTGTGCGCACGACGACAGCCTGATGGATGTCACCTTTTTTTACACGGCCGCGCGGAATGGCTTCCTTCACGGAGACGACGATCTTGTCCCCGACAGAAGCAACTCTCCGTTTAGAGCCGCCCAAAACTTTAATGCACTGCACCCGTCTCGCACCGGAATTATCGGCGACTTCCAGGTTGGTTTGCATTTGAATCATAGTCGTTTACCTTCTTTGGTACTAACAGGCTTATCTTAAGCCGCGTCGTAAAGTACTTCCCAACGTTTCAGCTTGGAATACGGACGGCATTCCTGGATGCGGACTGCGTCCCCTTCCTTAAACTGGTTCTTCTCATCATGGGCGTGGTACTTTTTGGACTGGCCTATGTATTTTTTGTAAAGCCGGTGCATCACCTGACGCTCGACTTTAACAACAACAGTCTGACTGTTCTTGTCGCTTACAACTGTTCCTTGCAGGATACGCTTTGGCATCGTTCTTCTCTCCTAAGACGCAGCATTCGCTGACATGACCGTTTTTATACGGGCAATGTCACGACGGACCTGACGTTCACGCGTCGTATTTTCCAATTGGCCACTGGCTTTCTGGAAACGCAAATTGAACTGTTCCTTCTTGAGCTGAATCAGCTCATCTTTCAGCTCATCGGCGGTTTTGCCCAGCAATTCCTGTGCTTTCATGGCTTAGCCCTCTCCTTCTTCACCAAGACGGGTCACAAATCTGGTCTTGATCGGCAACTTGGCAGCCCCTCTCTCGAAGGCTTCTTTCGCAACTTCGAGCGGCACACCATCCACTTCAAACATAATTTTTCCGGGCTGTGTCCGAACCATCCAGTATTCTGGAGAGCCCTTACCTTTACCCATCCGAACTTCGGTCGGTTTTTTAGATACAGGCACATCTGGGAAAATTCTAATCCAGACACGACCAGCACGCTTCATATGACGTGTTATTGCCCGACGAGTTGCCTCGATCTGCCGCGCGGTAATACGTCCGGGCTCAACAGCTTTCAGGCCAAACGCGCCGAAGGTCAGCGTTGTACCTGAAGTTGCTCTTCCCTTCAAGCGCCCTTTAAACGCTTTACGAAATTTTGTGCGCTTCGGTTGAAGCATAAGATCACCTCTTTACCTTAATTGCGACGATTGCCCGGACGGCCGCCAGGACGACCCCCACCGGGACGGCCACCGGCCTGTTGTTTTTCTTGCAGCTTGTCTTGAGCCATTGGATCATGTTCCATGATCTCGCCCTTATAGATCCATACCTTGATCCCGATGATCCCGTATGTGGTCAAAGCGCGAGCGGTTCCATAATCGATATTGGCACGAAGCGTATGCAACGGCACACGGCCTTCGCGATACCATTCCGTCCGGGCGATTTCAGCGCCACCCAAACGACCGGCACAATTGATCCGGATACCTTCGGCACCAAGGCGCAGAGCAGATTGAACTGCCCGTTTCATGGCTCGCCGATAGGAGACACGACGTGTCAGTTGCTGACCGATATTCTCGGCAACCAGCTTCGCGTCGATTTCAGGCTTGCGAATTTCGACAATGTTCAAATGCACATCTGACGCTGTCATTTTGGCAATGGCAGAACGCAGCTTTTCAATATCTGCGCCCTTCTTACCAATAATCACGCCAGGACGCGCAGAATGAATAGTCACCCGCGCCTTTTTGGCAGGACGTTCAATGATAATTTTACTAACGCCAGCCTGCTCGAGTTCTTTTTCAAGAAACTCACGAATCTTTACATCTTCATGCAGCAGCTGCGCATAATCATTTGAGGCGTACCAGCGGGAATCCCATGTCCGGTTAATCCCGAGCCGAAGGCCAATTGGATTTACTTTTTGACCCATTATTCTTGCTCCTCGCGCTCACGAACAATAATCGTGATGTTGCTAAAGGGTTTCAGGATTGGGCTCGACCGGCCCCTGCCCCGCGGACGCATACGCTTCATAACCAGTGCCTTGCCGACGTGCGCTTCTGCAACAACCAGCTGATCCACATCCAGCTGATGATTGTTTTCTGCATTGGCAATGGCCGACTGCAATACTTTCTTCACATCCCGCGCAATGGCACGCTTAGAGAAAGTAAGATCCGACAACGCCGCCTCTGCAGACTTGCCGCGGATCAGGCCCGCAACCAAGTTCAGTTTCTGAGGGCTGACGCGCAGGCGATTGCCAATAGCAAGAGCCTCCGTATCCTTCAGTTGTCGTGTAAGAGATTGCTTACCCATAATTAACCTCTCCGAGCCTTTTTATCTGCCGTGTGACCATGATAGGTACGGGTCGGAGAAAATTCTCCAAACTTGTGCCCAACCATGTCTTCGTCCACCAGCACAGGAACAAACTTCTGGCCGTTATAGACGCCAAATGTAAGCCCTACGAATTGCGGGAGGATTGTCGACCGGCGAGACCAGGTCTTAATTACTTGTTTTCTGCCACTTGTCCGAGCGGTTTCTGCCTTTTTAAGCATATAACCATCCACAAAGGGACCTTTCCACAATGAACGTGCCATAAAGCGCTCCTACTTCTTCCGCTTTTGCGGACGGCGCCGCATGATCAGTTTATCGGTGGACTTGTTTGACCGAGTCCGCTTGCCTTTTGTCGGAACACCCCATGGTGTCACAGGATGACGACCACCAGAGGTTCGACCTTCACCACCACCATGAGGATGATCCACCGGGTTCATGGCAACGCCACGAACAGAGGGCCGTCTTCCGAGCCAACGTGACCGGCCTGCTTTCGCAAGCTTGATGTTTTTCTGATCCGGGTTTGAAACCGCACCCACCGTCGCCATGCATTCCGCCGGAACAATCCGTTGCTCGCCAGAAGCTAGGCGAAGCTGAGCATGGCCCGCATCTTTACCAATCAGCTGAACATAAGTACCAGCGGCACGTGCCATCTGACCGCCCTTGCCCGGCTTCATTTCCACGTTATGGATAATGGTACCAACAGGCATGTTCTTCATCGGCATCGCGTTACCGGGCTTGATGTCAACGCTGTTACCGGAAATCACTTTATCACCCGCAGAAACCCGCTGTGGTGCCAGGATATAAGCCTGTTCACCATCTTCATAGCGGATCAGTGCAATAAAAGCCGACCGGTTTGGGTCATATTCCAGACGTTCAATCGTCGCCGCTACATCAAACTTGTTCCGTTTGAAATCGATGACGCGGTATGAACGCTTATGCCCGCCACCACGACGGCGAGCTGTGATACGACCATAATTATTACGGCCGCCACTGCTGGAAAGTCCCTCTGTCAGGGCCTTGACCGGCTTGCCTTTATGCAGATCAGAGCGATCAACAAGGATCAATCCGCGCTGCGAAGGTGTCGTCGGTTTGTAATTCTTCAACGCCATTATTAAATCCCCGTCGTCACGTCGATGGCTTGTCCCTCAGCGAGAGTAACAATTGCCTTCTTGTAATCAGACCGCTTGCCCAAATGTCCCCGAAAACGCTTTACCTTACCTTTAGTCCGGTTGGTGTTGACGTTCGTGACCTTGACATCAAAAAGCTTTTCAACGGCTTGCTTGATCTGAGGTTTCGTCGCATCCAGAGCGACACGGAATGTGACCTGATTAAACTCTGATCCCATTGTGGACTTTTCAGTTACCACCGGGCCCAGCAGGACATCATATAAGTTTTCCTGGTTCATTTCAGTCGAGCCTCCAGGCTTTCAACGGCGCTTTTGGTCAGTACAAGAACGTCGCGGCGCAAAATGTCATACACGTTGGCGCCTGTTGACGTCAGCATGTCGATACGCGGCAGGTTACGTGCCGATAAAGCAAAGTTTTTGTCCAGCTCAGCACCGTCAACGATCAAAGTTGAATCCCAGCCAAGTGCCTTGAACTTACCGGCCATGATTTTGGTTTTCACATCTTTGGCTTTCAACTCATCAACAATGATCAGCTTGCCTTCTGCCTGCTTCGCGGACAGCGCGGTTTTCAACGCGAGCTTACGAACCTTTTTTGGCAGATCATGGGCATGGCTCCGAAGAACCGGACCATGAGCAACACCACCGCCACGTTGATGCGGCGCGCGCTTTTGTCCCTGACGAGCACGACCCGTACCCTTCTGGGCAAATGGTTTGGCGCCTGTACCGGAAACTTCAGCAACACCCTTGGTCTTATGGGTACCCGAGCGACGCGCGGCCAATTGGTATTTTACCATTCTTTGGAGCAGATCCTCACGCGGAGCCAATCCAAAAACCTCGTCAGCAAGCTCGATATCGCCTGCCTTTTTGTTCTCGAGGTTGATTACATTCACCTTCATACCAACAGTCCCCTATTCTTCAGCCGTTGTATCAGTGGCTGGCGCTTCTTCGGCAGGTGTATCCGCCGCAGCAACTTCTTCAGCCGGAGCTTCAGTCGTTTTCGCCGGTGCAACCGCCGTAGGAAACGGTGCGTTATCCGGACGGGCTTTCTTGACCGCATCCGCAATAAAGACCCAGGAGCCTTTGGAGCCCGGAACCGCACCTCTAACCAGAACCAATCCTTCGTCCGTATCCGTAGACACAATCTTCAGATTTTGCGTAGTTACCCGGACAGCACCCATATGGCCTGCCATTTTCTTGCCTTTGAAGACTTTTCCAGGATCCTG
>Ga0315338_1002222_pt1 | contig 20015 bp, 17 predicted proteins | sample ASW8metaG_FD_204518 | JGI IMG/M metagenome (GOLD analysis project Ga0315338, IMG submission 204518) | Ammonia-oxidizing marine archaeal communities from Monterey Bay, California, United States - ASW #8 | ecosystem: Environmental > Aquatic > Marine > Coastal | place: USA: California | collected... | reverse complement strand
CAACATCGGCGGCGCCCAGCTCACGCTGACGAATCGCTCGCTGGCTCGGGCTGAGGAGCTGGCCGGTGAGGTGAGCCAGACCTACCCCAATGTGGTGGCTGTCTCGCATGCGGAGGCGGTCGCGCTGCTTCCCAGCGTGGATCTGGTGGTGAATACGTCGACTGTTGGGCAGTCGGGGTTGCGGCATCTGGGCGGGGGGGTGACGACGTGCCTTGAGCCGTTCTCGTCGCTCGCGCCGGCGAACCCCGAGGTGCTGCCGGAGCCGCCGGATGAGGCGGCCTTCTACCGGCAGTGGTTCGACGCGTCGCTGCCGGCGATCGAGGCCAACCAGGCCGCGGCGGCCCGCGCGCTGATCACGTGCGCGCCGGGCACAGCTTTCGTGGACGCAATCTACTCGCCCGACGAGACGGTGCTGCTGCGGCAGGCACGCCTGCGCGGGCATCCAGCGCTGAACGGCAAGGGGATGTTGATCATGCAGGCAGCGGAGTCGTTCGTGAACCGCATGACTCGCCGTCACCTGATCGCGGCGGGCCACGACCCTGACACGTTATACGACCGCGTGGTTGAGACGATGGAAGCAGCGTTCTAGCGCCATGGAGATTGGCCAGCTTGAAGCGTTCCTGATGACCGTGCGGCTGCATAGCATCAGCCGGGCGGCGGTCGAGATCGGCGTGACGCAGCCTTCGCTGAGCGCACGCATACACGCGCTGGAAGCGGAGCTCGGGGGTCCATTGTTCCATCGCATAGGGCGCGGCGTGCGCCTGACGGATGCAGGCCGGACGTTCCTTCCGTTCGTGCAGCGTGCTATGGACACGCTGCAGACCGGACGCGATGCCATCGAGTCGGGCAAGGCGGGCTTTGCGGGCAAGCTGCACATCGGGGCAGCTCGCAGCATCTCGGCGAACGTGCTGCCGGGCATCCTGGAGACGTTTCGCCAGCGGCATCCCGGCGTGGACGTGGCTATCAAAACGGGGCGCTCCACCGAGGTGCTCGACTGGGTGCTATCGGAAGAGATCCAAGTGGGCGTGGCGCGGGCGCTGTACCACCCGGAGGTGAGCACGACGATGCTGTACGACGAGCAGATCGTACTGGTGACGCATCCGTCACACGCGTTCGCGCTTGCAGGGGTCGCTAGCATCCACGAGGTGGCCTCTGAGCCGCTGATCGTGTACGACAAGGAGAGCACCTATTTCGTGCTGATAGATCGGGTGTGCCGAGAGGCGGGCATCTCGCCCAACATCCAGATGGACCTCGATTCGATCGAGTCGACGAAGCGCATGATTGAGCGAGGGCTCGGCATCAGCTTCCTGCCGCTGAACGCGCTGAAGCGCGAGATCGACCTGGGCGCGCTGGCCCAGGTGCCGCTGACGGACGACTATCGCATCACGCTGCCGACGGCGGTGATGGTGCGCAAGGCGGCGACGTACGGGACGATCGTGACGGCGTTCCTGAATCTCCTGGCCGAGCTGTACCAGTCGGAGCAGGTAGCAGCGAGCTGAGCGCGTCGGCGTTGACGGGGGCCCGGTCCCGGATGACAATTGGCCCGCCGATTCGAGGTTTTCAGGGAGGACTCTATGGCAAGCGTAGCCGACCGAACGTTCGTTGATGATGTCCTGAAAGAAGTCGTCTGGCCGGCGCGGGATGCGCTTATGGAGAGTCCGTACTTCACGGACCTGCGCAATGGGAAGCTGACCAAGCGGCGCATGCAGGGGTTCTCGCTGGAGCACACCTGGTTCAACCGGACCCTGCTAAGGGGGGCTTCGCTCCGCTTGATCCGGGCAGCGGACAACGACGCGCTCATGTCAGCGCTGCTGGGGATCGAATCTGAGGTCCACCACCCCGACCTGTGCCAGAAGTTCGGCATGTCGCTGGGACTGACGGAGGAGGACTTCCGCAAGCACACACCGATCCCGCAGGTGCTGGAGCACACGAGCGTTGTCATCGCATCTCCCTTGACGCTCGGGAACGCGGCGGCGGGGCGCACTTCAGGTATGGCGAACGAGACGATCGTGCAGCGCTACTCCATGGAGTTCGCCGAGTATCTCGCGAAGCCTCCGTACAACATGTCGGAGGATCAGCTCGAGTTCTTCATCATCCACGGCGTGGTGGACGTGGAGCATTCAGCTGAGGCGGCGACGTCGGTTGCGCAACTGGCGACGACGGACCGCGACAAGGAACTGGTCTGGTACGTGGCAAAGTGTCAGGTGAAGTTGAAGCTGGCAAAGTTCCAGGGCATCTACGACGCGTACGCCTAGCCACCGCGCGGATCGCGCCGATCGATAAACCGAAAGAGGCCCGGGCGGTGCCCGGGCCTCTTCGTTCGCTATTCGCGGGGATTGCCCATCTACTCCTGGGTGACTGGCTTGACCGCCCAGGGGGTCTCTTCGGCCCAGGTGGTGAGGACGCGTTGGATGTTGTCGATCATGTCGCCGGTGCGGCCTGCTTGGGCTTCGTTGTAGCGGGCAATGCGGCCGGGGTGCGCTAGGTTGGACCAGCGCTCCAGCGGGAGCTCGACGTCCTCGTTAAGGGCAGGGTCGCGGATCGTGCCCATGGCTTCGCCACCGTCGGCGACGATCTCCATCTGCTCGCGGAGCAGCTTGCGGTAGAGGATGATGCCTTTGTCGGACTCACCGAGCTTCTCGCGCGAGCGGTCCGCGCTCGGGCCTTGGGTGACCCAGGCGACGAAGTCCTGATGATTCACGAGATCGGCGATGAGCCGTCCGTCGGGCTCGTACAGCGGAACGGTCCAGTAGGGGATGCGGTCCTGCGCAGGCGCAGTCTGGCCTGGTGCGGACTTGAAGTAGTACCAGGTGATGTGGTTCGTGTGGGTGTCATCGATGGGGACCCTGAACTGCAGGCTGCAGCTCACTGCGCTACCGACGTAGAGGATCGACGGGAACAGGATTGGGTGGCCGACCTTCCAGTCGTTGTGCTCCTCGTCGGTGCCCTCGGTGATACGTCGCTTGATGATGCCGTACTCAAAGGTGTCGAAGCCTATTCGCTTGTGAGGCTGAGGGATGGTCGGGAAGGAGTCGGCCTTCTCGAGTCCAAGCGCGACGGCCTTCTGCTTGCGCTGCCAGACGCCCCAGTAGCCGTGCAGCCACTCAAGGTGGACGGGGTCAAGGGAGTTCTCCATGCACTGGAGCCAGTTGCAGGGAAGCTCGACGGTGCCGATGTCGCTCCAGCCGTTCTCCCACTGGAAGGGCTCCCAGCGAGGAAGCAGCGGAGCGGGTTGCGGCCCCAGGTAGGCGAAGATCATGCCGGCCAGCTCCTCGACCGGATAGCCCGCGACCTTGACCTTCTCCTTGAAGCGGCCGTCGGGGTGGACGGTCTCTTCGAATGGCTGCTCGATGCATTGGCCTGTCTCATCGTACCTCCAGCCGTGGTACATGCAGCGCAGGCCGTGCTCTTCAGGGATGCCATAGGAGAGGTCGACGCGCCGATGGGCGCAGAGGCGTTCGATCAGGCCGAGGGTGCCCGACTTGTCCTTGTAGAGGACCAGGTCCTCGCCGAGCAGCCGCACCTGCTTGGTGGGGCGATCGTCGAGCTCGGCGCTCGCGGCGATGGGGTGCCAGTACCGGCGGAAGAGTGCCCCCATAGGGGTGCCAGGCATGATGCTAGTCAATTGCTCGTTGTCGCGAACGGAAAGCATGCGCTCCTCCTCTAGAAACGGTGCATGGATAAGCCGGCTGTGCCGGGTTACTTTACGCTGTCCGCAACTACGCCCGCTAGTCCGCACGCTTGCGAGAAGCGCGGGCCCGTGCTGGTTCAGGCCTCGAACTCGAGCTCGACGTCGTTGTGCAGCAGGGTGCCCTCAACCAGCGTTGGCTGCTTCACGGTGTGCATGGCGTGGCAGGCCTTCTCGGCATAGCCAACGAGCTCTTGAATCTTCTCCGACGGCGCGGGGCTCCGGATCTCGAGGGTGTAGGAGATCTTCTGCGCGCCAGGCGACATCTCATCCACGAGCAGCCGGCCACGCACGTCGTAGTGACCGCGGATGTCCATCTCGGCGTCGGCGATCGCTATGTCCATCTCCGACGCGAACCGCGTCAGCTGCGTGAACAGTCAGAAGCCGATGGCGGCGATGAAGTACTGCAGCGGCGCCGGGCCTTCGCCGCCTCCTCCGCGGGCGCGATGCTCGTCGCTCTTGATGATGTACTCGCCGACCCGGGCCTCCTTGAGCTGGTCGCCGATCAGGCTGACCTTGGCCCTCGTGACCATGGTGTAGCCCTCGGGACCCTTCTTGACCGTCTCACGCGCCTCCTTCATGTACGCGCGATGGTCGGCAGCATGATGGATGCGGTTCCCGGGGTGCTGGTCGCTCATGTTGTTCTCCTGTTGCCTGGACGGCCTGATGTACCATACGCCCGCCGACCGGCCCGGCGAACCTCGGCCGGGCGCAACGACGGGCAACAATGACAAGGCGGTCCACCCATGGCGCACGACCTTTTCAACATGCGACTCCTCTCGCACAACATGCTCAATGGCTATCCGAACATCGGCGAGGGGATGGCGATCCAGACGACGCCGGATGGGCGGCGCATCATGTGGCTGGCGCACGAGTCGATCATCGACTTCACGGCCGTGGACGTGACAGACCCGCGGGAGCCGGTGGTGATAGCGCAGCAGCCGCTGCCGCACCCCGAGATGCGGTCGAATTCGCTGGCGGTGGTCGGCGACACGATGTACCTGGCGCATCAAACTAGCCGCTACGGGCTGCCGGACTCGGGCATGGTGATCTACGACATTAGCACGCCGGAGACGCCCAAGATCATCGGCAAGTTCGACACGGTGGGGGAGACCTCCCGAGGGGTGCATGTGCTGTGGTGCGCCGACGGCAAGTACGCGCATCTTTCCACGACGATGCCGGACGCGAAGCCGCGGTACCGGCGCGACGATCAGTTCTACGTGATCCTGGACGTGGGGGACCCGACGAACCCGGTCGAAGCCGGGCGCTGGTGGGTTCCCGGAGCCATGGAGGGCGACGCGGAGCCGGAGCTGGAGCGCCACCCGCCGGACATGGGCTACGGAGCGCACAACACGAACGTGTACCCCCAGCGGCCGGACCGCGCTTACTGCTGCTTCAAGGACGCGGGCGCGATCATCCTGGACATCTCCGACATGTCCAAAATCAAAGAGGTCAGCCGGGTCGATTACCATCCACCCATGCCCTCGCCCGCTTTCACGCACACGGCGCTGCCGTTGTTCGAACGTGGGCTGATGATTGTGACGGACGAGTCGGTGCGCCAGGACGGCGAGGACTGGCCGAAGCTGGTGTGGGTGATGGACATGAGCACCGAGACGAACCCGGTGATCCTCTCTACGTTGCCGATGCCGCCCATGGAGGAGCTCACCAGCAGGCCTGGCCGGTTCGGCGCACATAACATCCACGAGAACCAGCCGGCGGACACGTCGTTCAAGTCCGAGACCCTCATCTTCGGGACCTACTTCAACGCGGGCATGCGCGTGCACGACATCTCCAACCCGTTCCAGCCGAAGGAGGTAGCGCACTTCGTTCCGGAGCTGGCAACGGGCAGCAAGATCGACGATCACTACGCCGACGCACTGGAGGGCATGAACATCAACGACGTGTACGTGGACGAGAACCAGCTCGTGTACACGGTCGACCGGCAGCGTGGTGGCATGTACATCTTAGAGATGACGGTCTAGGCCGAAACGCCTTGGCAACCTCGGTCCTCGGCATCGACACGGGCGGCACCTTCACGGACTTCGTGCTGGTGGAGGAAGGCCGTGTTTCGGTGCACAAGCTGCCGTCGGAAGCCGGAGCGCCCGCACGAGTCGCCGCGGACGGGCTCGCGAGGCTTGGTGTGGCGCAGGGCGCAGACGTGGCACTTGGCACGACAGTCGCAACCAACGCGTTGCTGGAGCGCCGCGGCGCGCGGACGGCACTGGTGACGACGGCGGGCTTCGAAGACGTGCTGCAGCTTGGGCGCCAGGCGCGCTTCGATCTGTACGCGCTGGAGTACGTGCCGCCTGAGCCGCTCGTGCCGTCCGATATGCGGATCGGCGTGCGGGAGCGCGTTGGGGCGGACGGCGCCGTGCTGGAGCACCTCAGCGCGCAGGAGTTGCGGCGCGTCGTGCGGGAGGTCCGCGATCGAGGCGTTGACGCGGTCGCCGTCTGCTTGCTGTTCTCTTTCCTGAACCCGACCCACGAACGGCAGGTCACAGCCGCGCTGAGGCACGCCCTGCCCGGCTGCTTCGTCACGGCCTCCGCCGACGTGCTGCCGGAGTTCCGCGAGTTCGAGCGCACGAGTACGGTGGCCGTCAACGCATACGTTGGGCCGCTGGTAGCGGGGTATCTCCGGGCCATGCAGGAGGCGGTGGGCCGGCCGGTGCGGGTAATGCAGTCGTCGGGCGGCAGCATCACCGCCGATCTGGCCAGCCTGCAGCCCGTGCGCACCGTGCTCAGTGGCCCTGCCGGTGGTGTGATCGGCGCACGGTCCGTCGCATCGGCGGCCGGGTACGAGCAGATCATCACGCTGGACATGGGAGGCACGTCGACGGATGTGTCCGTGTGCCCAGGCCGCGTACTCACCGGACGCGACCACGTGGTCGACAGCATGCCGGTGGGCGTGCCGCTGATCGACATACGGACGGTTGGCGCGGGCGGTGGGTCGCTTGCCAGACTCGACGTGGGCGGCGCGCTGCGCGTAGGGCCAGAATCGGCGGGCGCATCGCCGGGCCCCGCATGCTATGGGGTGGGCAGCGAGCCGACGGTGACGGACGCGAATCTGCTGCTGGGGCGCGTGCCGCCGGACGGCTTGCTGGGTGGCCGGGTGAGGCTGGATACGGAGCGTGCGGCGTCCGCCCTTACCAGCGTGGCGTCGGGCATGGGCGCGGACCTTCAGGAGGCGGCGCTCGGCGTGGTGCGCGTGGCCAACGCAATCATGGAGCGAGCGCTGAGGAACGTGTCGCTTGAGCAGGGGTACGACCCGCGAGAGTTCACGCTGGTGGCGTTCGGGGGTGCCGGACCGCAGCATGCGTGTGCGCTCGCCGCCTCGCTCGGGATGCCGCAGGTACTGGTGCCGCCGAGCCCCGGAGTGTTGTCTGCACTAGGCGTGGCGATCGCCGACGTTTCACGGGATCTTTCTCGCACGGTGATGGTCACGGGCAAGGCCGGGATGCATGCGGTGGCGGAGGCGCTCGACTCGCTCGAAGCTGCGGGGATGGAGGAGATGACGGCGGAGGGGTTCCCCGGCGGGTCGCTAGCCATCGATCGCTGGCTGGACGCGCGTTATGGAGGACAGTCGTTCGAGCTTGCGGTAGCGTGGCCGAGCGAGGCGTCCTACGACGCGGTGACGGCGGCTTTCCACAACGAGCACGAGCGGCGCTTCGGCTACAGCGACCCAGGCGGGGTCGTGGAGATCGTGACGGCGCGGCTGCGGCTTACCGCGCCAGCCGAGATACCGGAGCCGCGCTGGGAGCGTGTCGTGACAGCAGTGGCCGAGCCCGAAGGAAGCACGGAAGTCTGGTTCGATGACGGCGCGGTCGAGGCAGCGCTCTACCGGCGCGAGCGCCTGCGGCCGGGCGACTGGCTCACCGGCCCGGCGTTGGTAGTGCAGATGGACGCGACGACGGTGGTGCCGCCGGGCTGGCGCGGCGAGGTGGACGCGATACGCAATCTGATCCTTATTCCGGAGGCGAGCTGAGCATGGCCGTCGACGGGGTGTCGCTAGAGGTGTTCCGCAACCTGTTGGCCTCGGTCGCCGAGGAAATGGGAGTGGCGTTGGGCCGCTCCGCGTTCTCGACCAGTATCAAGGAGCGCCGCGACTATTCCTGCGCCGTGTTCGGTCCCGATGGAGCGATGGTGGCGCAAGCGGCGCACATACCGGTGCACCTGGGTGCGATGACGGCGTCGGTGCGCGCCGGGCTCGAACGCCTGGAACTGGGGCCTGGCGACGTGGCGATCCTTAACGACCCTTACCTCGGCGGCACTCACCTGCCCGACGTGAGCGTGATGGCGCCAGTCCATGACGAAGCGGGTGAGCTCCTCGGGTATCTGGCGAACCGCGGGCACCACGCGGACATCGGCGGGATGGCGCCAGGGTCGCTGCCGCTGTCGACGGAACTGTATCAGGAGGGGGTGATCATCCCGCCGCTGAAGCTGGTGGATGGGGGGAGGCTCAACGAGCCGCTGCTCGAGCTGATCTGCCGCAACACCCGCACGCCGGAAGAGCGCCGCGGCGACTTCGCGGCACAACTCGCGGCGATCCGCACGGGTGAGCGCCGCCTGCTTGGCCTGGTGGAGCGCCACGGCGCGGCCACGGTCCACGAGCATATGACAGCGGTGCTCGACCACGCCGAGGCACTCACGCGCGCGGCGCTGAGGATGGTCCCGGACGGCACGTATGCCTTCAAGGATGCGATGGAGGGGGACGGCGTCAGCGATGAGCCGTTGCCGATCCGATGCGCCGCGACGTTCGCCGATGGTCATGTGACGTTCGACTTCACGGGTACGTCGGCGCAGACGCCCGGCTGCATCAACACGCCGCTGGCGGTGACGGAGTCGGCTGCGCTGTACGTGGCTCGCTGTCTCGCAGGTGCCGACGTGCCGGCCAACGACGGAGTCAAGCGTGCCGTGACCGTGGTGGCGCCCGCCGGGAGCTTGGTGAACGCACAGGCGCCGCACGCGGTGAGTGGGGGGAACGTGGAGACGTCACAACGCATCACCGACGTGCTGCTGGGGTGTGTGGCGCAGGCGCTGCCCGATCGCATCCCCGCTGCAGATCAGGGCACGATGAACAACGTGCTCCTAGGCGGCACGGACCCGCGCACCGGCAAACCTTTCGTGTACTACGAGACGACAGCGGGCGGGCATGGGGGCGGGCCTTCAGGGTCGGGCGCTTCAGGAGTGCAGTCGCACATGACGAACACGCTGAACACCCCCATCGAGGCCCTGGAGTTCGCGTTCCCGATGCGGGTGCGGCGCTACGCGATGCGGCGCGGCAGCGGCGGCGAGGGATTTCACGCGGGGGGCGACGGCATCTTGCGCGAGATCGAGTTCCTCGCGCCTGGGCACCTCACACTCATCTCGGAGCGGCGGAGCACGTCGCCCTACGGCCTCGCCGGGGGCGGCGACGGCATGCCGGGCAGGAGTATGCTGCGTCGCGCCAGCCAGTCTGGTGAGGGAGAGGAGCTTCCCGCCAAGGCCGAGCGCGACGTGGCGGCAGGGGATATGCTGCGCCTCGAGACGCCTGGCGGAGGCGCGTGGGGAGCAGTCCCGTAGAGAGATCAGCGGGAGGAGAACATGACGTCAGCAAAGCCCATGAAAGTAGGGATTGCGGGGCTAGGGTTCGGTGCCACTGAATTCATACCGACGCTCGAGACGATGCCGCAGATGGAGATCGTGGCGGGGGCGGATCAGCGCCCGCAGGCGCTGGAGACGTTCCGCCAGCGCTACGGCGGGAAGACGTACGAGAGCGTCGACGACATGTGCGCGGACCCGGACGTGGAGGCTGTGTGGGTCGCCACGCCGAACCACCTGCACGCGGCGAACGCGATCTCGGCGGCGAACAACGGCAAGCATATCTGCCTGCGCAAGCCCATGGGCGTGACGATGCAGGAGTGCGCCGACGTGATGGACGCGGTCGACCGCAACGGCGTGAAGCTGCTTGCAGGCGGTCAGACGCAGGGGACGAGCCCTCTGATCCAGGGAGTGCGGCGCATCATCACCTCCGGCGAGTTAGGGCAGGTGCGCGCGATGAACGTGTGGGCCTACACCGGGTGGATGCTGCGTCCGCGCATGTCGCAGGAGGTCGACGATGCCGCCGGAGGCGGCGCGGTGTGGCGCCAGGCCCCGCACCAGATCGAAACGACCCGCTACCTGGGCGGTGGCATGGTGCACAGCGTGCGGTCGTCGACCGGCAGATGGCGTCCCGAGCGCCCGAACGGCACGGGCTACTACTCGGCGTTCATGGAGTTTGAGGACGGCACGCCGCTGACGCTGGCCTACAGCGCTTACGGCTACTTCGACAGCCTTGACCTGACGACGTGGGGCGAAGACAAGGGTCACGAGGGCCGCGCAAAGATGCGCAGGGCGCTGCTGGGCGGCGAGTTCGACGAGGAGGCCGGCAAGGAGGCGACACGCTTTGGCGGTTCCGCGGAGAACAGCATCGTGGGCGGGCCAGACGGACGGCCGTGGACTCCGGGCAACCTGGGTATCTTCATCGTGAGCTGCCAGGACGGGGACGTACGCATGTCGGCACAGGGTCTGTACATATACGACAACGATGGCAAGCGCGAGGTGGTGATCCACCAGCCGGGCGGCGCGGGCATGACGCTGGAATCCGAGGTGCTGGAGCTGTACGACGCGGTGCGTTCCGACAAGCCGATGCTGCACGACGGAGCGTGGGGCATGGCGACAGCGGAGGTGCAGTGGGCAATCATCGAGTCGGCGAAACAGCGCAAGGAGATCGTGCTACAGCACCAGGTGCCGGTGCCGGCTGGGTTCTAGGCTTGCGGCGGATAGACCTCGAGTGAAAACAAAGGGAGCGTAGGCATGAAATTGCTGTTTTTCGACGACTTCAGGATGGGCGTGCTGAAGGACGGCAACGTGGTGGACGTGAGCTCTGCGGTGCCAAATGCAGACGTCGTGCCACCGCAAGATCAGATGGAGCGGGTGATCGAGGGTTTCGCCGGCTTCAAGCCTCGCTTCGAGGAGATCGTGGTCGGCTCGGCGGGCGTCCCGATGGCGAGCGTGCGCTTGCGTGCGCCGCTGCCTCGCCCGCACACGTCACTGTGCGCATTCGCAAACTACCTTGACCGCGGCAGCGACCGCACACCAGGGGCGATCGATTTTTTCTACAAGGGCTCGACTGGGCCGGTCGGCAACGGCGACACGGTGGAGATTTTGGACATGGGCGAGGGCGCGACAGCGTACCAACCGGAGCCGGAGGTCGGCTATGTGATTGGCAAGCCGGCGCGCTACGTGAAAGAGGCGGATGCGCTGGATTACGTGTTCGGGTACGTCAACTTCGTGGACGTGTCGGCGAGGGGCCCGGGCGTGCAGCAACGACGTACCACGTTCCTGCACAAAGGGCTGACCGGGTGGTCGCCCATGGGGCCAGTGATCACGACGTCGGACGAGGTCGGCGACCCGCAGGATCTGCGCGTGAAACTGTGGCTGAACGGGGAGCTGCGCCAGGATTACTGGACCGGCGACATGGCGCACAGCATCGCCGAGCAGATCGAGTGGCTGTCGCACTGGATCCAGCTCAACCCGGGCGATGTGATCTCGTGCGGAACTCATCACAAGGGGCTCTCGAACATCAACGACGGCGACCGCGTGGAGATGGAGGTCGATGGGTGCGAGCGACTGCATTTCAGCGTGCGGTCGTACGGGCCGCCAAAGACAGTGGCGTGGCGTCCGCCGGGGGTGACGGACTAACATCCTGCTCTCCGCGCAAGAGAACGAGTTGGTGACCCAGGTTAGGCCGGGAACCATGATGGGAGATCTGCTCCGCCAGTACTGTTTGCCGGTGTTGGTCTTGAGCGAGCTCGCCGGGAGTGCGAAGCCGTTGCACGAGCACCATACGATGCCCCCCGGGGTGCACGAACCGTCGGTGAACGGCGTCCGTTCCACGAAGCTGGTGGGGCCCAACGGCAAGAGCTGGATCAACGCGGCGACGGAGTCGCTGGAGGCCTTTACGAAGCTGCCGGGGATGTCAACGGAGTCCCAGGTGCGGAAGCCCGCAGGTAGACATCAGTCACAGGTTCCCCGAGGGCTGGGAATGGGCGATATTGCCACCGCCGTCGCGCGGTATTACCTTGTTCGGGTAATCCGCACGGCGGGCCACGGACGAAATGACCAGGAGACAAGTGCATGCTGACAGCTGAGGAGAATGAGCTCATCACGAGGATAGGACCGGGCACGCCCGCAGGCGAGGTGCTGCGGCGCTACTGGCATCCCATCTCGCTGGCGCGAGACGTGACGGATGAGCAGCCTACGAAGTTCGTCCGCATCCTGGGCGAGGATTTGGTGATCTTCCGGGACAAATCCGGACGCACGGGGTTGATCGCCGACAAGTGTGCCCACCGCAGCGCGTCGCTGGTCTACGGCCGCGTAGAGGAGCGGGGCATCTCGTGCGCGTACCACGGCTGGCTGTACGACTGCGACGGCAACATCCTCGAGACGCCACCCGAGCGTAACGACGCGATCATGAAGAGCGTGAAGATCAAGTCTTACCCGGTGGAGATATACCTGGGGTTGATCTGGGCGTATATGGGCCCCGCTCCGGCACCACTGCGTCCGCACTACGACACGACACACCGCAAGGACGGCCGGCGCCAGATCCGGATCCACGCAGCGCTCGACTGCAATTGGTTCCAGGCCATGGAGAATTCCATGGACCCGGCCCACCTGCAGGTGCTGCACCAGGAATTCATCGCCGGCAGCCGGGAGGGGCGCAAACCCCCCAGCACGACGCGCGGCTATACGGACGACGTGGAGAGCTACGAGTTCTACCTGACCGATTACGGCCTGATGAAGAAGCGGACGTACAAGAATGGCATGCTCGACGAGCACCCGGTCATCTTCCCGAATATCCTGCGGCAGGGGGCGAGCACCCAGTATCGCGTGCCCATCGACGACAGACACACGTGGCACATCCGAATGTTCTTCTATCCGACGGAGGACGGCAGCGAGCCGGAGGATGCGTTCGAGCCGGAGGTGGTGTACGACCCGCCCAACAAGGACAGCGCCGACAAGATTCACCCCTTCGCACACTACACGATGAACAGCGTGAACGAGCAGGATCAGATGGCCTGGGAGACCCAGGGCCCAATCACGGACCGGTCGGTCGAGCACCTGAGCTATTCCGACCGGGGCGTGGTGCTGCTCCGCCGGGTGATGCGGGAGCAGATCGAGAAGGTGCGCAACGGCGAGGACCCCATGGGCACGTACCGCGATCCCGATCATCCCATGATCAACACCAACGTGACAGAGGGCGTGCGCCAGATCGGCGTGAACACGGCCCCGCCCGCGCGCAGATGAGGGACGGCTTGGTGAGAGTCGGGATCGTTCTGCCCTCCTCGAACACCACGTTCGAGGCCGACTTCCATCGCGCCGCGGCTCCGGGTGTCACGCTTCATTCGTCGCGGATATGGCTGCTGGACGCGCGGGTCACGGACCTCGAGTCGATGAACCGCGAGGCCGAGTCGGCGGTCCGCTACCTCGCGTCGGCGGACGTGGACGTGATCGCGTACGCCTGCACCAGCGGCAGCTTCCTCGGTGGACTGGGGCACGATGAAGAGCTGGTCGCGCGGCTCGCGGCTGCCGCTGGTGGAGCAGCCGTGGTCTGTACGTCGTCCGCAGCGGTGCAGGCGATGCATGTGCTTGGCATCGAGCGCGTGAGCGTGGTAACGCCGTACACCACCGACATCAATGAGCGGCTCGGGCAGTACCTCGGCGGGATGGGATTCGAGGTCACTGGGCTCTCCGGTGCGGGCCTGGTGTCGAACCTCGACATCGGCCGGCAATCGCCCGACGAGGTCGCCGCGTTCGCGTTGTCTCAGATCGACAGCGAGGCCGATGGCTACTTCCTGTCGTGCACCAACTGGAGGGCGATGGAGGTGGTCGAAGCACTGGAGCAGGAGACGGGGAAGCCGGTAGTGACCTCGAACCAGGCAACCATCTGGGCCGCGTGCCGATCGGTGAGCGTCGCTACGCAGGGGACGCACACCCAACGGTTGTTCGCGACGTCCTGACGATCACGCGGCTGTTGGCGCGGCCGGTGTGTCAGCCGTGCCCCACCCATGAGAGGTTATGAAGCTAGGCTCCTCGGCCTGGGGCCTTACCGGGCTCTATGGCACATCGCTTCTGGTGAGCTTCGGGCGCGGGATGTCCATCCCGACGATCCCGGTGCTGGCGACGGCGTTCGACGTGTCCGTGGGTGCCGCAGTCCAGGTGGTGACGGCCTACGGAGTCGGCCGGCTGGCCGGCACGCTTCCCAGCGGACTGATCGTGGACCGCCTGGGCACGCGCGTCGCGCTGGTGGCAGGTCCGGTCCTGATTGGCGCCGCCGCGCTGACTGTGGGGCTGGCTCCCACGTTCCTGATCGTGATCGCCGCGATGTTATTCGCCGGCTTCGGCGACAGCATTTTCATGATCGGGCGCGAAATCGCCGGCGTGGACATGGTCCGCCCGGAGCAGCGCGGCCGGCTCTTGAGTGGGTACATGGGGTTCAACGGGATAGGCATTGCGCTCGGATCCGCGGTTGGGGGAGTGCTTACGGATCTGGTCTCCTATCGCGCGGTGTTCTTCCTGTGGGCCGGGTTCGCAGTAGCGGTGCTGCTGGTGAGCATGAGCCTGCCGGTGACCCATCACGAGCGGGTGCACCAATCGGCCGCCATGAGTGGCGCCACCCAGCGATTCTTCTCACGGGACCGATTGATCGCGCTGTTGGTGGTGTTCCGGGAGATCGAGCCGCGCTTCAGAGCAACCTATGTGGTGCTGATATTCGCGACAACGAGCATGATGCTATACCGCTCCGCGCTCGAGGGCATGCTGCCGTTGTACGTGGTGTCCCACCGCGGATTCAGCTCGTCCGACGTGGGCTTTCTCCTCGCGCTGCAAGCAGTGGGTGTGCTTGTGATGATCATCCCCGCTGGGTTTGTGACTGACAAGCTGGGGAGGAAGTGGGCGACAGTGCCAAGCACCGCAGTGCCTGGCATCGCCTTCCTGTTGATCCCGTTCGCCGACTCGCTGTTGGGGATCGGCTTGCTGGTGGCGTTCCTGGGCTTCGGCAGCGGATTGGCCCTCGGGTCGGTCGCGACGTCGACGTACGACGTGATACCCCAGCGAGCGCGGGGGACGTTGCAGGCGGTGCGGCGCAGCATAGCGGAGATCGGCGCGATCGGCGGTCCTGCGGTGGGGGGGGTCGTGGCCAACGCATCGAATCCGGGCGTGCCGTTCCTGCTCTTTGGCCCAGTGATCCTGCTCGCGGCGCTATTGCTGATGTTCGTGGCGAAGGAGACGCTGGTAAAGCGCCCTCGCCCTACGGCGAATCCCGGCAGGCCCGGTTAGGCCTTCATGGCGCGGATCAGCGTCAGGGTGTTCTATCTATTTCCCGCAGTCGACTAGAGGCTACATGGTCGAGACTTTATTCTCTTCTAGACCTCGCAGAAAGATACCGGAAGTAGTAACACTCAACGAGAGAAGGCTCATCACTACAAAGACCATCACCATGTTCTCCAACCCTTCTTGGAGCAATCCTGCCAGGGGCGGTCCGAGCGCCAGACCCAGAGATACCACAGTCAGAAGAACCGCATATGCGACAGGTACTTCGTGAATCCGGATCCCGGGTAAGTGGAATGGCACAGTTAGCAAGATAGGGAAAAATCCCCAGGCTATGCCGTTTAGGACAGCGATACTGAACAGCAATGGCAACGAATCTGTCACTATGAGCCCTAAAGAAGTCCCGACCATAAGGAACCCGAAAAGGTACAGGAAACGCGGTCGTGATTGCCAATTAGTGGCAATCCGTCCGATGGCCATGCTCGTTACACCACCTGCCAAAAACGCCAAAGCAAGTATTGCTCCTGAGTAACCTAGGGCAAAGTGGAATCTATCTAGCATCAACGTAGGATAGAAGGCGAAGAAGCAAGAAAATGTCATGTTCGCACCGAGCATCCCCAAGCCCGCCATCCACAGTTGCTTGTGGCGAAGCACGGGTCCAAGAGGATTTGCCATCCTTCCCGTAGGACGCGACTGATTCGCCTTCACCCTGTCGCGTCCTAATATGGCCCACAGTATCGTCAGCAAAGCGCTGAATCCACCGATCAGGTACATGGTCGTTCGCCAGTCATTGCTGGAGGCGTTTAGCAGTGGTGGTGTAGCTAGAATCAGTCCGGCAAATACAAAAGAGAGAATGCCTGCCGTAATCCCATTCGCGCGCATAAACTCGCCCGCCGTAAACCATTGCTGTGTGAGCATAGCCCTGGCTGGTTCTCTGGCAGCCATGGTGATCCCAAAAGCCAGGCGCGATACCAGAAGAAACACGAACCAAACTGAGGATGCCTGAAGAAGGATACCCAGAACCCCTAGAGCAAGGGTGACGGCAGTAAGTGTGGTCGGGCTGTACCGGGTGACCCAGACACTAAGGGGGATAGTCAAAGCGACGTTTGCCCAAACAGGGGCGGAAGACAGTATTCCTTGTTGAAGGTATGACAACTGGAACTCTGAGGCTATTGAAGGTAGCAGTATCCCGATGGTGAAAACAGCAGCCCATCCTGTCCCATGGCAAACCATCCACAGAACTAGCACTACCCAACGATATGGCCCGGCTTCGGTTTGGGTTGATTCCATGGCTGTATTGGCACGCCTTGTTGACGGTTCGGAAAATGGAGCAGCCCTAACGCTGCTTGGGATGGGATGGGCACTCGTTGGGAGCATTCAGGGGGGCATGCGCCTAAACGGTGCTCCACGAGCTCTATGGTTCAGTGGTTCAAGTGGTAACTGCCGCTACATATCCCCGGTCACGGCACCGATGTACGCCTGCCACGCACCTCTCGCCCGCACCGGCCCGGCCTGCTCCAGCGCACCCTTGAAGTGGGGCAGGTCGTCCATGCGGGGCTTGTTGTGCTCCTCGACGATAAGTTTCTCCGGGATGCGCGGGTAACCGGGCCCCGCGGCGCAGTAGGTGTACCAATTCATGCGCGACTGCTCTTCGAGGTTCACCATGTTCATGACCGAGTCCTCAGTGGAGTCGCCGACGGTGACGGCGCCGTGGCCGAGCAGCAGTACGGCCTTCGACGCGCCGATCACATCCGCGAGCTCGGTGCCCTCTTCGTCGGTGGTGACCAACGCAACGTGCTGGTAGACCGGCAGCGGCTCGCGCACCAGGGGCATACCCTCGCGGCAGACGGGGACCATGGTCTGCTGAAGCACGCTCATGACCACCGCGAAGCGCGGATGGACGTGGACAATCGATCGTACGCCGGGGTGGGCACGATAGATGCACGAGTGGATCTTCACCTCGTTGCACTGGGTCACCCCCGGTGGGCCGTCAACGCGGAAGCCTTCGAGGTCACATACGACCATGTCTTCGGGCCGCATGCGCGAAAGCACATCCACCTCGTAGCCTCGTCCCTTCACCACAAAGTGGTCGGGCTCGGAGGGCACGCGCATGCTAACGTGCCCTAGCGAGATGAGCGGTCCAGCGGCGAGGCCCGCCTCCACCAGCACGCGATTCGCTAAGGCCACCTCATGCTTCACGTCCTCAAGCTCCGTAGCCATCGCCGCACCTCCTCATGATTCGCAGATCGTCGACAGTGTATTAGCCCGGCGGTTATCCGCGTTTTGCTGGCCAGTCCGCGCCTGCGTCGTCGGGAAACCGATAGCGATGTTGAATATCGGCTGCCTGCTGACCTGGGCAACAAGTCCTAACCAAAACAACCTGAAGTTGCAGTGGCGGAGCACCGGCTGGTAGGGAAACCGTTTCGCGAGGGCAGTTAGCATGCCCGGCCATACTAGCCACCGTTGCCCCGACCCGCCAGCGAGCAACCTGGCTCGGAGATTCGACGCGGTTGCGCGCGGGGGCGACACGGACTAGGCTCGCCGAGCAGCGCTGATAGCCCGCACGCACGGCCCGCGCATACGGAGAAGAACCATGCTCCAGCAGAAGCTCACGTACGACCCCACGGCGCGTTTCGAGCTCGAGGCGATCGAGGTTGACTACCGTACGGACGGGAACGAGTCATGGCCCGCGACGATCTACCAACCGAAAGGCGAAGGGCCGTTCCCGGCGCTCGTGCGCATACACGGCGGGTCGTGGAACTCCGGCGATCGCCTCGACGGGTCGATCCTTGACACGACGCTTGCTGAGGCGGGCATGGTGGTGGCGTCGGTCGACTTCAGGCTTGCCCCAGACCATCCCTACCCCGCCATGGTGCAGGACGCGAACTACGCGGTCCGGTGGATGAAGGCACACGCCTCGGAGTTCAACGCAGACCCGCGGTGCCTGGGCGGGGCCGGCGACTCCAGCGGCGCGCATACGATGATGCTGAACGCGTTGCGCCCGCGAGATCCGCGGTACTCGGCTCTACCGTTGGACCTGGAGGCCGACGTGGATGGGTCGGTGGCGTACGTGCTGGCGATGTGGGGCGTGCTGGACCCGTGGGAGCGCTACCACTACGCCCAACGTAGCGGCATCGACTACCTGGTCGAGCGCACCAAGGCCTACTTCCTGACAGAAGAGGCGGTCCAAGAGGGTAGCCCCACGCTGATCCTGGAGCGGGGCGAGCAGGTGGAGATGCCGCCGGTGATCATCGTGCAGGGCGACAAGGACGACAACATACCACCACAGATACCGACGGCCTTCGAGAAGGCGTACACGGCGCGCGGCGGGCACGTGGAACTGAACTGGTTCCCCGGCATGCCACACCGCTTCGGAAAGTTGGAGGGGCCGGAGAGCGACGACGCCAGGCATAGGATGGTGGAGTTCGCTGCGCGCCAGATCGCGGCGTTCGCCAGCTAGAGCGAGATAAGGCCGTCGATCAGCGCGCGCACATCGGGTTCGTCGTCAAGAGACCACAGCCGACCGAGTGCGGCCTCGACCTGGGCCGACGGCAGGACACCGTCGGCGTATTCGCGGAACTTGTGGGCGAGCTCATCGTCGGACATGGGGTTGCGGGCGTGCCCCTTGGGATCGCCCTGCACCGCAGAGAGCGTGCGGCCATCGACCATCCGAACCTCGACCTTCGCGCCGAGCCGTCCGGGATAGCCGGCGGTTAACGCAGGGTCTTCCCTCACGGAGGTGTGAGCGATCAGCTCGCGGATGGCCGGGTCGTCGATGCGGACCTGGGTGAACTGCGCGGGGCCCACGACGCCGTCAAGCAACGCCGCTGCCACGACGTAGGGCATGCTGTGGTCGGCGGTCTCGCGGTCGCGGACGTCGAATTTCGCCGGGTCGCTACCGGTGCGGCGGTACGCGTGCTCGTAGGTGTAGATCGTGACTTCGGCTACGGGCTCGCCCGCGGTCGCCTCCCGGATCTCCAACGCGGCCCAGATGGCCGCTTGCGAGTGATACTCGGCGGCGAACGGTTTCATGTTCGTGCGCGTGGTGCGGAACTCCCCGCCCCGCCCGCCAAACCGTGGGAGCTCCGGCGCCGACCCTATCTTCGCGGCGAGGCCGCCGGGGGCTAGGAACGGCTCGGCGGGGCCGGTCATGCCGAGGGCGGCGAGCCGGGCGCCGAAGACGCCATTGCGCGTGACGGCAGCGGAGGAGCCGGATTTCCACATGGTGAGCGTGCCTTCGCGCATGACGCGCAGCGGCACGCTGGAGACCAGCGCGAGTGAGAGTGCCTGCGCCATGCGGCCGGCGTCCAGTCCGAGCATCTTGCCCGCGGCTAGGCCCGAGGAGATGGTGCCGTGAAGGGTTTGGTCGAAGCCGCCGAGGGTGACCGACTCGGCCTCGATCAGGGCGCAGGAGATCTCGTAGGCGATGACGACGCCAAGGATGGTCTCGCGCCCCGTGGCGCCGGTGGCGTCGGCGATGGCAAGCACTGCGGCGAGGGAGTCGGACGGGTGCCCGCCGTCCTTTGACTGGTAGGCGTCGTTCGCGTCGAGGTAGCGGATCATGAATGCGTTGGCGAAAGCCGCCAGCTCCGGCGTGGTCGGCTCGCCACTCACCAGCACGCGCGAAGGAGGGACACCTACAGCGGACCGTGCGAGCTGACGGGCCATCGCGATGGGCTCACCGGACGACCCGCCCAGGGCGCAGGCTATCGCATCGACGAGGCACCGCTTCGCGCCGTGGATGGCCTCCGGCGTCAGCTCATCGTAGGTGAGGGAGGAGGCGTAGCCCGCCAGGGCTTCGGTGGGGGCATCCACAGCGAGCGGGCTACACGTACCCGGCGGACACGGCCTCACCCGCGGCCCTGCGTAGCCCGACCCGAATTGCGCGCGCGACAAGTTCTCGAACCATGGCCTCACGATATTCCGCGGAAGCGCGAACGTCTGCGCCGGCCCCTGCGGCGCCCGCGGCGAGCGCTCCAGC
>Ga0315338_1002221_pt1 | contig 20020 bp, 19 predicted proteins | sample ASW8metaG_FD_204518 | JGI IMG/M metagenome (GOLD analysis project Ga0315338, IMG submission 204518) | Ammonia-oxidizing marine archaeal communities from Monterey Bay, California, United States - ASW #8 | ecosystem: Environmental > Aquatic > Marine > Coastal | place: USA: California | collected... | reverse complement strand
TTGAATTATCGGCTTGCCACCAGTTCTTCGTATTCTTCCAGTTTTATCAATCCACCATCCAGTCATGGGTTTTCTGTAACTCCTAGATAGAAAACAAACACGCTACGAATAGACATCAACACGAACCTCTGATTAAACAATCAGCAACCATCATAGTCATTCAGAGTGTCTGAGGATCTTATTAAAGTAGACCTAGCTGTGACGGGCGGCATCTTTTTGGTAGGCTGATGCAGTCGGTATGATACCGACTTGAATTATTTTTCCTTCGTGATCCGGGAGTCTCATGTCGTTTTTAAGAAGTCTCGCCCAAGTAGCGATGGTAGCTCTGGTGGTAGCTCTCAGTAGCTGTGCTGAGCCCAACCTGTCCCAATCGCTTAATGAACTCGCAAACAACTCTCTTTCTCAGATAGATGGGATATTAGAAGTCCCAGGACTGAGAGAACCTGTTGAAGTTGTTCGAGACGAGTGGGGTATCCCGCACATCTATGCCCTAAACGACGAAGATCTTTTCTTTGCACAAGGGTACGTGATGGCACAAGACCGACTCTGGCAGATGGAAATGTGGCGGCGCTGGCGTGAAGGGAAGCTTGCCGAAATCTTTGGCCCTGAAGCGCTTGACTACGACCGACGCACTCGGTTGATGATGTTCCGCGGCCCATTCGACGCTGAAGAATGGACCAGTTATCACGACGATGCTGAACGTCTCTTCAACGCGCATGCGAGTGGAGTGAACGCGTACATCGAACAGAACCGAGACAACCTCCCCCTGGAATTTAAACTCACTGGTGTCGTACCAAAACCATGGACTGCAGAAACTGTCGTCTTGCGATGGGCATCTCTTGCAGTCCCGAGTGTTCGAGGGCATGCAATCAACGAAATGCAGCTCGCGCTCGACGTTGCACGCTATGGTGTCGAGGAGGCTAACCAACGCTTTGCCCCAGACCCTTGGGACGATCTGCAGATTCCAGAAGGTCTCGACGTCAGCATCATCACAGAAGATATCCTCACCGCAATGCGCACTGGCGACGGAGATCCCTTTGTGACGGGAAGACTCCCGCCTTTAGAGGTAGTCGAAGCCTATCGTTCACTGATGCCGTCACCCAGCATACAGATTGCTCAAGTTTCTCCCACGCAGATAGCAACCGAGGGAAGCAACAACTGGGTGATGAGTGCACAACGCTCACCTACGGGCACAACAATCCTGGCCAATGATCCTCACCGCCGTATTGAGATGCCAGCACTCCGATACTTCGTGCATTTAGTGGCCCCTGGTTGGAACGTGATAGGAGGTGGAGAGGCCCCATTCGCCGGGGTAGATGCCGGCAATAACGAGAATATAGCTTGGGGGTTTACCTTTGCTGGCACTGATATGGTCGATGTTTTCGTTGAGGAAATGCATCCCGAAGACCCCAACCTCGTAAGGTGGCAGGATGAATGGGAACCGCTACGCATCATTGAGGAGGAAATTCTTGTCAAAGGTCAGGCTCCAGAATCAATCATTCTAAAGTTCAGCCGTCATGGGCCTGTGTTCTACGAGGACCTGGAAAACCGCCGCGCTTACGCCGTCCAGTCGGTTGTCCAGGAACCGGGAACAGCAGCCTATAAGGGCAGTTTTCAGTTAGCTCAGGCGACCAGCTGTACGGATTTCTTTGAACGGGCAATGCACTGGTTAATTCCCAGTCACAGTCTGATTTGTGGAGACACCGACGGTAACATCGCGCTCCAGGTAACCGGGCTCACTCCTGATCGTGAAGGTTGGAATGGACGCTTGCCCGTACCCGGTACTGGGGAGTACGAATGGCAGGGATTCCGAAATGACCTCCCGCGAGAGTTCAACCCAGAGCGGGGATACATCGCTACCGCCAACAACAATGTTCACCCACCAGGCTATGAAGGTCGGCCAGTGTTCTACCACACATCAAAAGGCATCGAAACGGCGCGGATTGCGCGCCTTCACCAAATCTTAGGAACTGATAACCCTCTCTCAATGGAGGACCATATACGGATTCAACTAGACGCGTACTCTCTCGCAGCTGAGCGGGACATCCCCGCGTTCCAAGGATGGGTCTCTGATGATACTGATATTGAGTGGGCTCGAGGTCTAATCGCAGAATGGGATGCGACACTTACTCGAGAAAGCACCGCCGCCGCACTCTATGTACGGTGGCAGGAGGAAGTTGACGAAACAGTTCAGAACCTTGAAATCTCAGTAATAGAACGCCAAACCTTAGTCGAACAAGGTTTAAGATCGGCCATCGAACGTCTGGCTGTGGAGCTTGGCCCAAACCGAGATAATTGGAGACACGGAAGGGTCCACGCTAGCAAGCTACCGCACATAATGACTCCAGCATTTGATCTACCTACCGTCGAACGACCAGGTGGGTTCGGATCGATCAACGCTACAGGGGCCAATTTCCGCAGAATTATCAACTTCGCCGACCTAGACCTCTCCATTGCCAGCAATTCTCCAGGGCAGTCAGCTCAGCCTGGGAGCTCGTTCTATGACAACCTTGTAGATAACTTAGGCAATGGTGAGTACTTCCCGCTTCTTTACACGCGTGACGCTGTCGAGGAACGAGAAGCTCATCGTCTGATACTACAACCCGTAACTCAGTGAGACTCCTAACCAGCATATCGCGACGATAAAAATAGTATCTGCTCTCGATTCAGATCACGGTTTTGCCCATCTTCAAACAGTTAACGCATACGTTAACGTTCAAGAACCCCTTATTCGTTACGTCACACAAAACAGCCCATAAAATTTGGGAGCCCCATGAAATCACCGACAGCCTGTACTCGGTGACGCACCCTAAATGACCCAAACCGACTCACAACGTTCATTTGCCGCGCTACGACACCCCGGCTATCGCATCTACTTCATTCTTGCATCGATGGCGATGATGGCCGACTCCATAGAACACGTCATTAGCTACTGGGTCCTCTTTGAAAAATTTCAATCTCCCGCTTTGGGTGGGTTTGCGATCATTTCACATTGGTTGCCCTTCCTATTGTTCTCAGTCTGGTCGGGTGCGCTAGCTGATCGGTTCGATCCGAGGCGGATGATTCAAATTGGCATGGTCCTCTTCATTGGGGTTTCGGTGACATGGGGTCTGCTATTTACATACGATATTCTTGAAATCTGGCATGCAGTGGTGTTGCTAATTTTGCATGGTCTTGGTGGGGTGCTATGGGGCCCACCGACCCAGTTATTGGTCCATGACATTGTCGGTCACGATCAACTCCAAAGTGCTATTCGGCTAAACTCCATGGGGCGCTATCTCGGATTACTGGCAGGTCCTGCTGTTGGGAGCGCAATCATGCTAATGCTGGGCCCTGCAAATGGCATTCTTGTGAATGCCTTAATCTATTTACCCCTCATCATCTGGCTCTGGAAGGCGCCGTATGGGCCTAAGTTCAGAAAGAGCAAACCAGTGCCTGCGCGCACCGTACGCGGTTTTAAGGATATTTTTTCAACTGCGCTCGCTATCGTTGAAAACCGTACCGTCGTTACTATGATCCTGCTTGGAGGTAGCGCAGCATTCTTTATTGGAAATGGTTATCACCCCCAGATGCCGGAGTTTGCCTACGATCTCGGATACGGCGACGGAGGTTTAACCTACGGACTCCTGCTAGCAGCAGATGCCTGTGGTGCACTGTTTGCAGGTCTAGTTCTCGAGTCCCTTGGCCTGCTACGACCCCAAGCCAGAAGCGCACTGACTCTGGCAATGCTCTGGTGTTTTTTCATTGCAGCATTTTCGGCATCAACAAGTTATCCAATTGCACTAGCGCTACTGTTTGCGGTGGGCTTTGTCGAGCTCTCATTTAACTCAATGGCGCAAACGCTAGTCCAACTACGGGCACCCCAGGAGATCCGCGGACGTGTCATTGGCCTCTACAACATGTCATCTCTAGGTATGCGCACATTTTCTGGAGTCACGATTGGTGTCATAGGAGGATATATTGGTATTCATTGGTCGCTAGCGCTGAGCGCACTGGCACTACTTGTAATTATCGCAATGCTGTTCAAGTACCTTGCACAACCCGAACCTACAGCCACAACGCCTAAATAGTGTACCGGAAGGCAGCCTTGTTCTATGTACCCGTATCATTCTTTCGCAAGCTACCCACTTCTCAAAAACCCATTAAAAATCTACCGCAAGGAAAGCCCTTCCAAGGCATTGCTGTTCATAATCCTTATCTAGCGCAATCAAATGCCTCTGGTAGATTTCTATTTAATGCTACTGCGTGTAACCTCCGAGCATACTAAAATAGTGGAATCCAACCGCTGAAGGAAAAGGATCCTTGGATGACTTCTACTACTCGGCGTAACTTCATAAAAGGCACAGCCACACTTGCGCTGATGCCATCAGCTGGAAAGACACAACGTGTTGCCCAAACGCTCAGCGAACAGTTTGACTACGTAATTGCTGGAGCGGGCCACAACAGCCTTTTGTGCGCTGCTTATCTGGCAAAAGCAGGTAATAGCGTACTAGTACTCGAAGGACGCTCAATGATTGGCGGAGGCGCAAAAACCGCCGAAGTACTGCTACCGGGTTTTAAAGAGGACCTATGTTCAACGGTCCACGGCGGCTTTTCACGCAACCCTGCGTATCTCAACAACGAGATCAGTCTGCGTGATTATGGGTACGAACTCATGGATCCTGAAATCGTCGTCCACGTTCCTTTTCTAGACGGTGCCTCGTTAACAGTCTTCCGTGAGGATACAGAGCGCACAGCTGAAACCATCGCTAAGCTGTCTAAGAAAGATGCAGAAACATTCAGACGCTTAGCACCTTCACGAGCGAAATTCCTAGGCATGTCACAAACAGAACGCTCACAGTCGCGTGAGGGCATTTTCTGGCGGCGGCTTGGGGAGCTTTCAGGGTACGACGCTGGGAGGCAGATCTGGGAAAGTCCATATATGCAAGCGGCTAATCTAACTACAGGCCATTTCAGTGGCGTTCCGGGCAGCGATATTGGCACCGGCAATCAGGCAGTCACGATGATTGGTCATTTACGCGGAAGACCTATTCCTCGGGGTGGGTCCGGCATGCTGTCAACCGCGTTGGGACGCTTTATCGAAGCGCACGATGGGGTAATTCAAACCAGCAAACCAGTGGAGCAGCTTATTATCGAACGGGGCCGATGTACTGGTGTGGAATGCCGAGACGGTAGTCAGTACCGCGCCAGAAAAGGCGTCGTATCCACCATACATATCAAACATCTTATCGAGATGGCGCCTCGCGAATTATGGGGCGAGGAATTGCTTGATATTGTTGATATCTGGCAACCAGAACATGCAATGTTCGCGTTTACCTTCGCTCTGTCAGCTCCACCAAGATACGCATCTTCAGAGGGGGAAATAATCGAACCCTGTGAAGCCGCTATTCTTCAACGTCCTGAAAGTATCTTTATGTTGAATGCAGATCAGGCAAGTGGAGAACTTAATATTGATGACTATCCTATCCAAGTTGTGCACGCCTCAAACGTTGATTCAACCAGAGCACCAGCAGGCTTCGGTTCTGTCAAAATTGAGGGCACTATGCCTTATGAACTCAAAGAAGGACCAGGGCACTGGGATACAATCAAGGAGCGCGTTGCCGATCAATTATTAGCGTATTACGTGCGCCACACAACCAATCTCACAAAAGACAACGTTCTTGCGAAGGTGCTTATGAGCCCACTCGATATTGAACGGATGAACCCGGCCATGTGGCGGGGAAGCGTGCACCAGCGTCTAAGAACATTTAACCACTTCACACCATACCGCTTGTCGATCCCTGGTCTTTATCACACAGGTGGCTGTACCGAGGGTGGGGGTTCTATCACAGGACGGCCTGGTCGGGCAGCCGCTGCTGTCGTTCTCCAAGACGACGGCAAATCCCTTGAGGAAGTTGCTTCCCAGCAGACGCGCCGCGGATAGCCCGGAGATAAGGTGACAGTAGGCTCTGTATGAACTGTAACGTGCGAAGTGCGTATAACGTCTCAGCGGGCGTCTTGTCCGTCACCCTCTTCTTGCTGCTGATGCTCGGAGCACGAGCTCAGCAAGAAGTAATCCAAGAGGTACCAGACAACTTTGCAATGCACCCAGCACCTGAGCAACCGATCCCATATAGCCATCGACTCCACCTTACGCTTGGCTTGGTTTGCGAAACATGTCACACAGGAGCGGAATCAAGTTCATTGATGGGATTCCCAGCAACCAGTACCTGTATGGCATGCCACAATACGGTTGCTACGGACCGCCCCTCTATCGCACAGCTATCTGAAATCTCAGCCTCTGGTGAATCGATACCTTGGCAACGGGTTTACCGGGTTCTTGCCGGAGTAACCTGGAGCCACGCACCACACCTCGAAGCAGAAGTGCAATGTGAATCATGCCATGGGGATGTAGCGCAACAAGATACGATGGCGATGACCACTAGCGTAACGGCTATGGCAAGCTGCATCAGCTGCCATGAAGCGCATGCAGCAGATACCGCTTGTGCGACCTGCCATTCTTGGCCCCTAAATGAGTTTCCATAACACCCTGAAAGACCTTTTAAATATCCCATCAGGGTAAGGTCTGTTTCGTAGAAAAATAGTCCGAATCGTAAAGGGTATGATGATGAGAACCACATCCATCACTTTGCTGTTACTCGCCCTGTCGCTCGATCTATCAGCGCACCACTCCCGTGCGGAGTATGTTGAAGCGATCGAGATTGAAGGCAAGCTCGTTGATATTCTTTGGAGAAACCCGCACCCAGGATTCACCATAGAAGTTGAGGAGAACGGACAAGTCATAAGTTGGATACTTGAAGGATGGAGTTCACTCAATGGATTTAACCGAGCTGGTATAACCCGAGAACGATTTCAGTTAGGTGACACCATTAAGGTTTTTGGACGCATTTCAGAGCGCCGTGCAGGGCGTATTCTTAGCACGCACATCCTTCTAGCTGACGGGACTGAAGCTGTACTAATGCGCCAGGCCGATCCGCACTGGGGCGAGTCAGCACATTTGGGTGGAAGAGATAGATGGGAAGCTGAAACTCAAGCGGCCATCGTAAATGCATCTGAAGAAAATAGAGGGATCTTCCGCGTTTGGAGCTACCCGTCTCCCGATTATCGGACTGAGTATTATTGGCCATTGACGGAATTTGCCCGGGCGGCACGCGCAGAGTGGGACGTTGTTGATAACTACGCGACACGTTGCGAACAAAAAGGCATGCCCGGGAGCATGACAACTACAAACCCTTTTGAATTTATTGATCAGGGAGAAACGATCAGAGTGCGAGGACATGAGTTTGATGTCGTTCGAACGGTTTATATGGATGACCCCATAGACCCATCTACACAATCACCAAGCGCACAAGGCTTCTCTGTAGGACATTGGGAAGGTAGGAATACGCTTGTAATCCATACATCTCGTATAAATTTTCCTTACTTGAGCACAAGCGGGATTCCCTTGAGTGAGGCGGTAGAAGTAGTCGAACGATATACCTTGAGTGCAGACCAAACACGACTTGATTTCCATTTCTCGATCACAGACCCAGAAATCTTCACGGAACCAGCTACATATGAATACTACTGGCTGGCTCTTGGGGAAGAGTTTGGACAATACGAGTGTGACGTCCATTAAAATACAAACTCTTGCCATACTCACAGGCAGTTTTTCATTTAGTTCAATAAAATGCTAAGAGACCTCGGAGCAACTTCATGTTAGAGATTAAGATGGAAAATCCAAAGGAGTTACCAGATCCGTATGGTCCATATACTCACATAGCCCGACTAAAGAATCATCACGAACTGATTTTTATTGCTGGACAACTATCAGTTGACAAAGAAGGGAATATTGTCGGGAGAAATGATTTCGAACAGCAATGCGACCAAGTTTACGAAAATATCGGAACAGCGCTTAGAGGAATCGGCGCGGATTACTCAAACATTGTGCAATTCACAACCTACCTCGCAAGCTCTGAGCATATCCCACTGATTTACGATTGGCGAAAACGCGAGTTTCCAAACATATTCCCCGCGGGAGATTACCCTCCAAACACCTTGTTAGTGATCGAACGTTTGGTCGATGAGGCCTTTTTAATTGAAGTACAGACAGTTGCGGCTCTCTAGGAAAACACGAATTTCTTCATATCTTTAAAAACCTCACTATTCTCAGACGCGCACTCATCCAAAATAGAGTAGTGGTGAAGCCCGACCCACTCTCGAAAGAGAACAGAAACTTCCCTGGCCTGCAAGGCTGCGGAATAGGTTTCTGCCTGTCGTCGTAACGCCAATCGCTCATCAGCACCAACCCCCACTAGGCAATTCACCTGCGGTGGATTTAGAAGGGGGCTACACGTGGCAGCAATTTCAGGGACTAATCTCAATCCATCGTTGATGGGTGTGTCCAAGAGGGGACGCAGATCATAAATGCCACTCAAACATATTATTTTGTCTGCCTTTGATCCGGCCTTTGCCGCCAACTGCGCCCCCGCGGACCATCCCATAAGAACTATTTCAAATTTAGACTTGTCCTTAATAAAAGCCACGCCGCGTTTGACGGATTCTATGATCTGCGGGACCGCAACCTCCGGGGCAAGTGGATAACCCAGCATCGCAACATCGGCGCCAGCATTCAGCCACGGTTCAGCTAAGAATGTGAATTCATCTTTATGATTCCATTGCCAATAACCGCCATGAATAAAAATCACAGTACAAGTGGGAGCGTGAGCGGGAAATAAATCAATACGCTCGCGGAGATGAGTTCCAAAACTAATATCTAGGGACGCGTCTGATTTCGTGCGGACAGACTTACTACGGTGTTGCCACTTTGCAAAATAATCTTCCCAATCCTCAACAGCTGAACGATTATCATAATCGTGGGATTCCATTATTATTCGATATCCCAGAAACAGCGTTACTCAATTTTGGATTGAATTCCGTCTAACACTTCAGTGAGTTTCGAACGCGCATCCGCTGTTAATTTAGCGATTGGGGGTCGGGTTAAGCCCGCGTCTCGCCCCACAATTGACATGGCTTCTTTTATCACAACTGGGAAAGAGCCCAGAGCCCAAGCAATTCTCAGTGGCGCAAGAATATCGTGCACCTCGCGCGCAGCATCCCACTGACCAGATCTAGCTAGATCATATTGTTTTACCACTAACTCAGGAAAAACATTTGCCGCTGGAGAAATGGCGCCGGCAGCACCATGTATCATCATCGTGAGTGTCAATGTATCGCGCCCGGAAAACCCGAGCTTCTCCCCACCAGTGATCCGCATATACTCGGCAAACTGTGTTAGATCACCACTAGAATCCTTGATACCAGCAATACTCTCCAGAGCAGCACAACGCGCAAATAGTGGCACAGAGATATTCACACTTGTTCTCAAGGGGTTGTTATAGAGTAATAACGGCAACTCAGTAGCCTCCGATACCGCACGATAATGCTCATATAACTCATCATCGTTCGGCTGTATGAAATAGGGTGTAATGAGTAACGCAGCATCCGCCCCCATAGATTCTGCGGCTTTCGTTAACTCGATAGTCTCATGCGTAGTGACGGAGCCAGTCCCAGCATAAATAGGAACACGGCGGTCTACGGCCTCTATTGAGACCTCTAGAAGACGGAGTCGCTCTTCTTTGGTGAGCATATAAAACTCGCCCTGACTACCTGCAATAGAGATACCGTGTACGCCAACTGCGAGATAGTCTTTAATGAGTTCGCAAACTCGAGCCTCATCCAACCGGTATTCAGAATCAAAGGGCGTTACCATTGCTGGTATGACGCCATGAAAGCGAGAATTCATCACAGTTTAATGTCCTTAGTCTAAGGTTGAGATCTTCGTGACCTAGCTAATTATAGCTAAAACCTGAGTACACGATACAACCAATTATAATCACTGAAATAGGCGTACCTGGTCATTGATCGCGCTTTTCTCGCCGGATAATTCCTGGTAATTAGAATTTATTATTTTCCTCAAGAAACGATCTTTCATATTTGCCAACACAAAATTAAACAAGTCAACACGAAAGATTACATGTCTAATGTGCCATCAATTCTAATCGTTATCACATCAATTGCATTAGCTGGCTGTGCGACTCCAAACTATGGAGGAATTGGGTTGCCAGAAACATTTAACTACGAAGCTCCGATTAAAGTGGATACATTCCAACCTTTAGAAGGAACAGGAAATCACCATCCTATAACGGATATATTCGTGCGGGATTTAAATAAAGATGGAGCTGATGAGGTAATTGTAGGTGGGCGTCAGGCACAACCAGTAACAGCACAAAATTGGCGCAACTTTAATATGCAGCTATTTGGTTGGAATAATAATGGGCAATTTAGTAATGAAACTGCAACGTGGTTCAACGGAAACGATAACGTCATTATTGGTACTGAGCCAGCAATTAAATTTGGCGATTTCAATGGTGATGACCATATAGATATGTATGTTTCTGCTAGCACTGACTCAGACTCGGTACTAGCTAAAACAATTGTTTACACCAATACAGGTAACAATTCGTTTACAAGGCAAGAATTAGATATAGGAAATATTTGGTCGCACGATGGCGTAGTTTTTGATTTTAATAAAGATGGGTTTGACGACATATTTGCTACGGCATACGGTGGTCAAGACAATGTGCTTGGCGCGAAACCCCTGCTGAGCTATGGCACCTCCAGCGGTACGTTTGACTCATATATCTCCAATTCTTCCGTATCTTCTTCAAGCGTTAGCGTAGGAGATTATCTCAACAATGGTTCTTTGACTATTGTCATGACCGATGCCATTAACAATACAGACAATGATACTAAATTGTTTTCATGGGTTACAAGCAATGGAGTTTTAACACTAACAGAAATTAGCACATTGCCACCTAGCATCTTTTCCCAATCTGAATGGGCTGATGAGGTGGCAGCATCTCCATACGGCGTACATGGCATACGCAATTTAGCAATGGATTTTAATAATGATGGGATCTTAGATGTGATTGTTATGGATCGCCTAGAGAATCATACAGCAGTTCAGTTTTTGAAAAATAATGGAGCAGGTTCCTTCACAGATGTTACCAATGACGTGCTAATTAATTATGACAATGACAATGGAAGCTCAAATTATCAGCCAAAAATCATTGATTTTAATAACGATGGCCTAGATGACATATTTTTGAGCGGCCCTGATTATGAAACAGATACCAAAGTATACGATGCTACTCAGGTGTTAATTCAAACATCAGACGGAAAATTTGTTAGTAGCTATTCAGATAAGTTTGCATCGTTCTATAACGATATAAGCGCAACTGTTAACAATGCGTTTGATATTGGTGAACCCATGCAAATCATATCTGGCCCTAATAACGAGCGTTACCTTGCAAGTACTATATTTTTTGATGATAACGGCACTGCAAAATTTGCATTTTTCCTGGCAAAAATAGGTATAACTGGAACAATAACCCCACGGACAATGACAGATACTTTACAAAACATATGGCCATACATTTCAGATACTGAGGCTCTTAATATATTGTCTTTAACATCTCCTGGCACCATTAATGGAATTGATATTGCCGATTTAGATTTAGCATTAATTCCGGTGGATGGTCTGGGACTATCATTGACTGGCCGCACTGGGGAAAGATTTGAATTAACTGGCCATATGACCCTACCTAGTTTTGACCAAAGTATTTTTAAGTCAATCTCAGCCTTTGATGGGCTAGGACGGGATTTCAGTGTGGATTTACGTGGACTGGTAAACAATACTCCAGCTAGCAACCGATCGACGCCGATCAGCAATGTAGATGACATATGGAGTGCGAATCTAATTCACGGTCAAACTAAAAATGGAACACTATCAACGATCAGCAACCAAAATGAATGGTTCAATAGCATTGGAAATTTTGGTTTACCGGATAATACTAATTGGCACTACCGTATAGGAACTGGAACACTCAGAAACAACCCTTGGGTATCAATTAGCGGGGTATTCGGAGAAATTATAGAAACAAGGGTTGCAGATCTTACGTTAGGCTACCATTGGAATAATGGTCTATGGGCTCAAGTTGGCATATCAGAAATGCGTACCGAACTACAACAAGGTTTGGTACAGGAAGTAACTCCGCTTAGAGCGATGTACACAACTGTAGGAATAAATCTTGAGGCGTCTAACGTAGGATTATATGCAGGAATTTCACCAATATTATTTGATGGTTCAATAAGGATGAGACTGCCAACTTCAGTAAACTTCAATGGTACTGCGCACTACACAGAATATGAGACAGACATCAAAAATAATTTGATAGGGTTTGTTGGAGTTGGGAATACCATAGAACTCCATGATACAGGTGAGATCAGAACAAAAATATCTATTAATTCAGAATCTGAATTTAACGTGGGAATTGATTATGAATTTCATTTTTAAATAATGACAATCTTTTTACTTACAACCATTAAGAACAAACAGTTGCTCTGCTCCCCACTAATCAAACTACGCCCATTAGCTCACCAAGCTGATTAACCGAGCTGGCATAAGCTGGTAGAAGTCGCGTCTCTCTCGGGTCACGTGGACGCGGAAGATTGATCGGAATATCCTCCACAATTCGACCAGGTCGCTTAGAAAGCATCAAGACTCTATCCGCTAACAACACTGCCTCATCAATACTATGTGTAACGAGAAGCACGCTCTGATCATGGGCTTGGCAAAGCCTCAATAACTCCACATTCAACTGATCTCGAGTAAGCGCATCCAGAGACCCGAAAGGCTCATCGAGCAGCAATACATCCGGGCGCATCAAAAGTGCTTGACCCAGTGCTACGCGCTGCCGCATTCCACCTGAAAGCTCATGCGGATATCGCTCAGAAAATTGCTCAAGTCCGAGCATTTCAAGCATCGGGCTAAGCCGTTCGGCTACGGTCTCTTTCGATATCCCACGTGTATCTGCTGCTAATCGCAAATTGCTGGTCACGTTCAGCCATGGCAATAAATTATAAGTCTGAAATACCACCCCGACACGGCGTGACGGGCGTGTCACAAGCTCCCCAAAAACGGCTATATCTCCACCGGAATCGCTCGGGTAGAGTCCTGCAATCAGCCTGATAAGGGTACTTTTTCCACAACCACTAGGCCCAAGCAGAGCAACAAACTCGCCTCGACTCAGATCAAACGAAACAGATTCCAGCGCAACAACATCGCCAAAACTCTTGGAAACGTCCTGCAAAATGATGGCGTTCTCCGCCATAATTACTCGGTCAGAGCCCTAGAGCTTGGCCCCAGCCCACCCGTTATGAGAAATATCGAAAATAATGTTATCCGGATCGCGAAACTTCATTTCATAGTCTAGCGTTTCTTTTTCCGCCGGAAGCTCCATGAAGAATTCTCCTCCATTAGCTTCAATCTCCTTTCGTTGCTCCTCAAGATCTTCGCACCAAAAACCAAGATGATGTATTCCTACGAAGTCCTTACCTTTTTCAAGACCTGCAGATTCATCATTCTTGTAGTTTAGAAGTGCAAGACCCATAGTGCCATCTGATAGGTAGACACCTGATGCTAAAGGTGATTCCGTTCTTCCCACAATCGAAAGATCAAATGCTTTGCAATAAAATTCAGCGCTCTTCTCTGGGTCAGGGACCGCTATGGCCACGTGACGAAGTTTTGCCATGAATTTCTCCTAATTCAAAGAGCTCGCCACCAGACGAGCCGTCCAAACAAATGAATGATGCCGTAAAGCAACCCAGATATCGCTGTAATTGTAATAATTGACGCAAACATCAGATCAGTCCGTGCTGAAGCATTTGCCAGCAAAAGAAGATTCCCTAGCCCAGCTTCCGAACCCACAAATTCACCGACAATCACTCCAATGACAGCAAGAGGCATAGCCATTTTGCATCCATCTATAAAGTTTGGAAGCGCGCTTGGTACACGTAAGCGCCAAAATGTCGTGGTAGTAGAAGCATCTAGAGCACGGAAATGTTCAACAAGGTGCGCCGGGGTCCCAGCAAATCCCCCTAACGTCGAAATGACGATGGGGAAAAATGCAAAGAAAAACGCCATTAACACCTTAGACACAGTTCCGTAACCAAACCAAACAATAAATAACGGCGCCAATGCCACCTTTGGAATTCCTTGAATAGCAATAACAACCGGCATTACGATACGGTTTAATGGTGCGTACACAAATACTAGGAGACTGATAGTGATGCCACCTATCACCGCAGCCCCAAAACCATAAATAACCTGAACGGTAGTCACCAGTGAATGACTAAGAATATCGCTGCGATACTCCCAAGCGGACTGAGCGACCGACATAATTGAGGGCAGCAGATAAGGTCTGACCTCAAAGATATCTACGCTGACCTGCCAAAGTATCATTATTACAATGAATCCGAGCAACGGATTTAGCAATCGTATTAAACGAGAAATCATCCCGTAATCAATCCTCTTCAGCAGGAGCCCAATCCTCTGGCACCGGAACTACGAAACGCTTGTAATGCCACTGATCGAATGCATCGAGGTCGTTTGGCCATACATTTGATTCATACCCAACCTCTGGGTCAATCTGAGTCATGTCGCAGTAGTACTCAACATAGTTCCCATCAGGATCCTTGAATACAAGGAACACATTCTCACCAGGACCATGTTTGCCGATGCCACGCACGATCTCAACACCCTGTTTCTGCAAAAACTCGGCTGCCTCTTCAACCTCTTTTAAGTTTTCCAGTTGATAGGAGAAATGCTCGAGGCCAACCCTAGGCGCTTCTATCTCACCGCCCTCCTTGAGAACTGGCGGAGCCTGAGCAAGGGCTAAATCATGATGGTCATGGCCTGACTCGCACCGCATAAACACCATCTGATCAGTGATCCAATCGGAAACTGTGAGCCCAACAATCTCAGTATAGAATTTGGCCGACTTCTTTATGTCCCGCACAGTTAAGACAAGGTGGCCGAGTCTTTTTGGATTTGGCTTAGGCATGATTTTGACCCTCAATTAAGGACCTTCAACGAACGAATTGGTTAGTGTAAAGGTCTTCAGCCTGAACTTCGCCATCAAGGTCGAATGCCCGATCAATAAATCCCATTGTGCTTAGCATGCGATCCTCACGAAACCACCCAAGATTCGGGTTGCCAGCAATTGGATCGATGATTAAATCTGCTGTCTCAGTTACCTGCTGCGCCGTGACAACTGGATCCAAGGTTGAATATGCGTTCAAGAGAATCTCCGTTGCTCTCTCAGGATTCGTAATCGCATAAGCATAGCCGCGATAAGTCGCTTGGATAAATCTCTCGACAGTGTCTGGGTTTTCCTGGATAAAAGGATCAGAGCTGACGATACCACTACCGTACATGTCAACACCGTAGTCGGCATACTCCAGCCAACCTACAGAAACCCCAGCATCCCTCGCGTACTTCTGTATGACAGCACGATTGGAGCCCCGCCAACACTCCGCCAGATCAATGCCACCTTCTATAAGAGACACATCGACCACCGCCGGATCCATTCGAAGCATGCGTAAGTGATTCCTGGGTAGGTTGTTAAGATCTAGCCACACTGGAATCAAATTGTGGACAGTCGAACCTGATCCGCCACCCATCGTAAATCCAGCTATATCATCAAGCCCCTCGACCTCATGATTTTCTAGTACGAAACATAACCCTGCTGGCCAACGCGTATTAATAGCGCTAACTAGTCGCGCCTCACCACCCCTCGCCCGATTAAGGGCCACGCTGATAGGGTCACCATAGCCAAGCGCAAAGCGGCCCTGGTCAATTTCATTAACAGTGCGAGCCCCTCCGTATCCGCGAACAGCATCAACATCCAAACCAAGATCCGTGTAATAACCAAGCTCAATAGCGATTATTACCCCTGAGAGACTTCCCTGGGGTAACCAACCAAGATTGAATGTCAATTGCTGAGCACCGACTACTCCGCTAAAAAGTGCGAGAATAATGAAAATAGCGTGACGATACATTGGATGTTTCCTAACTGTCCTCGGCTGATACTGGATTACGAAGCGTACCAATAGACTCAATAGATGCTTCCATCACGTCCCCGGGATTCAAGAAAATTCCCCGCGCCATCCCGACACCAGTCGGTGTACCCGTAGCAATTACATCTCCTGGCTTAAGCGTCAAAATAGAGGATAGGTATGCAATTTGCTCCCGTGTATCGAAGATCATGGCACCGGTCGTAGAATCCTGCATTACCTCACCATTGACAGACAATTGCATCCTTAAATTGTGCGGATCTTCGATACAGCCCGAAGGAACGAGCCATGGCCCCAATGGGGCAAACGTATCAAAACATTTACCTTGGAACCAGTCCATTTTGAAGGGAAAATCATCCCGTACATTAAGATCGCGAGCAGAAACATCATTGATCACCGTATATCCCGCGACGCAATCCAACGCTGCATCTACTGTAATGTGGCGCGTCTCTCGCCCGATAACCGCAGCTAACTCAATTTCCCAATCTAGTTGAGAAGATGCCTTTGGGATAATCACCGTGTCATCGTGCCCAATAAGCGCTGTGTCCGGCTTCATAAAAATGTAGGGGTTGCTTTCAGACTTAGATGCTAGAACGGTCCCCATTTCATCAGCGTGCTCAATGTAATTAGCAGCAGCACAAAAAAACCGCCCCGGCGTCAGTGGCGGCGCGAGATCCCCTGGACCAAGAGTCACGGTCTCTAAACGATCCACCGCAGCGGCAGCGTCCTGAGCCAGTGCATCAAGACTCGAACTAACCTCTGACCAACGGGCCAACAGCCCATTTACACTCAATTCCACCCAGTTACCAGAAATGGATAGCGCCCGCGCAACCCGCGCCAGATCATAAAGCTGATCATCTAATACTAGGGCTGTACGAATCTTTCCCTTTTGCTTAAAACTCGCTAATCCATACCAGGTCATAAGTACTACCAATTACATTAAAATTCATTCTTATTTAGGGGCTGTGCAGTGTTAAGTATATCCGTAACTAATTATTTGGCGGAGAGGGAGGGATTCGAACCCCCGGACCAGGAACACTGGTCAACGGTTTTCAAGACCGCCGCATTCGACCACTCTGCCACCTCTCCAACGATTGCATTCTCCCGACGCCCCTAGGTCAATGCAAGACAAGCCCAATATGTATTAGTCTTATGAGCGCTTGCGTACAAAATATCTAGCCTGGACCATACCCCTCAAGGAGGCTCAATTGGGATGATTCACACGATTTCAATCTGTCTGATGCTGGCAATGCTAGTAGGGACAATGGATGCCCCGCTAGCTCAGGAAATGGGCGTAGCAAGCGCTGCGAATAATGCATTCGAAGAGGGTCTCTGGGCTCAAGCAATTAACGAATACCAAATACTATTATCAAACGATCGGCTGAACGGCATCTATTGGTTACGAATCGCCCAAGCCCAGAGGGAACTGGGGCAAAACACCAATGCACTCGAGACTTTGGAAAGAGCACGTGTCGCCCAAGCACCTGAAGCAATGTTAGAACTTGAGCGAGCAAGGAACTTCGTAATACTGGATCAAGTAGAAATGGCGTTCCAAGCACTACAAGCCTCCGATAAATTAGAACTCAGAGCTCTCTCTCTACTTGATGATGCGGAGGAGTTCAGCAGACTACGCTCTGACAACCGTTTCCAACTGATCTATCGGAGTGTGCGACAAAGAATTTATCCATGTGAAACAATACCTTCCACCACAGACTTCGACTTCTGGATCGGAATCTGGGATGTGCGGCTCTCCAATGACACACTGATTGGCCGCAACACGATTACCAAGCAGGACGGCGGTTGCACAATAATTGAAAAATGGGAAGGGGGCGGTGGATCATCTGGCAACAGTACGAGTTTTTTTGTCCCAAGCCGTGACCAGTGGCGCCATGTCTGGGTTGGTTCTGGGGGCGCCCTAATTGACGTTATGGGGACTAAGACAAATAGGGCTATGCGTATGGAAGGTACCATTGAATACGTAGGGCTAAATAGTGTGCTAGCTTTTCGGGGCACTTGGACAGAACTCCCAGATGGCCGTGTAAGGCAGTTATTCGAGGAGTTCGATATTGGATTGGGAAGCTGGCAGATCTGGTTTGACGGCTATTACACATTGGCTCAAACCCCCTAAGGTAGAATGAGAGGTATGGGCCACTTGAGTGCTACCGAGAATCCTATTCTGCAGGCAGTAGGTTTGATCGTGGGAGCGCTGATTGCCGTAATCGCTATACTGATAGGCGCAGTGATGCTGTCTCTAGGCATTGGGCTAGTCGTATTGGCGGGACTCGTTATGTTTGTGCGAGTCCGGTGGCTGAAGCACCGGATGAAGCAAACAGGAACCCCTACCAACGACATACCTTCAGGAGAGATCACCGGCGTTGAGTATACCGTTGTAAAAGAACGCGCCATCGATGAGTGAACGTAGACTAGGCTGTCGCCTGATGTACTGAGAAAACAGTATGGCTAGAGCTAAAAATAAAAAGAATCGAAGAACGCCCCCGGCCGAATTTGATCGCCCTTGGGTCGCTAAACTAATTCCTATTGCTGGATTTGTCGTCGTATGCCTCGGACTTGCGTGGTTTTTTGAGTCACAGGCAACAACTACCATTATCTTTGTTCGACACACTGATACAAACCTGGCAACGACAAATAGCAATCCGCGCTTGAACGAGCTAGGCCGACAGCGTGCGGAACTGCTTGCGGGCGTCATTCAAGATATCGACGTAGTAGCAGGTGTGGATGCAATCTATGCTAGCGATCATTGGAGAACACAGGAAACAGCTAGTCCTATTGCCGAACGTCTGGGGATAGAAGTACAAACTAGAGATCATTACCTATTTGAACCTTTCATGGCGCAAATCCTAGCGGACCACAAAGGCGAGATCGTGCTCGTAGTAACGCTAAGCGATGCGCTTGCACCTTTGGTAGAAGAGTTGCACGGCAGCAAAAATGTACCAGCGATGGCGCCAGGAGAATACGGCAACATATATATCGTTACGATACCCTGGTTTGGCAAAGTAAAAACATTAAGGCTCAGGTACGACTTCTATGAAAATCCAAATCAGCGAGTGCTCGGACCGTTCTCCGGCCTACCAGGATAGCTCAGCCCATAAATAAACCCCAAGCGTTCATTACATTGCAAGCAAGATTCTCGTCCTAATTTGCTTGCAAAGGATTTTCAATCAGAGATCCATCTTCCTTGAGTTCTGGATACGAGATACCACGTCTGCGACATCGATCCGCAATCTCTGGATAAGCCCACTCGAAGAGGGTCGCCTTGTACTCATCCTCTTCTAGTCGGGAAGATTGGTACAGCCCAGCCGAACGGCGCTGACGCTGCGCCTCATATAGTATTAGCGCAGCTGCCACAGAAACATTCAAAGAAGCCACCATACCTTCCATGGGAATGGCAACCGTCTTGTCAGCAACTTCCACAAGATCTGGCGTTAATCCTTCAAGCTCTGCACCAAGCAACACAGCGAGTTTGTTTGTGTAATCAACATCACGATAGTCTAGTGAGCCCTCTCCAGGGTGCGCGGCTATCAATTGCCAGCCCTCTTTTCGAAGGGCTTTTACAGCTTGGCTCGTCTTTGTGTGAATCACCATATCAACCCACCGCTTACTACCTCCGGATACCATATGATGGCGACGCATTTCTCCACGTGGAGAAACCGCATGCACCCGGTAAATACCAACTGCATCGCAAGTCCTCAGCACTGCCGCAATATTGTGTGACTTATGAATATCATCAGCCAAAACGGTAAGATCTGGTTGGCGACGGTTAAGCACAGCCTTCAGTTTTTCAAACCGTTCTGGGGTCATTTGAGTCATTATCCCGGTCTTTCTTCTCTCTGTCTTGCTCTGATTGCTAAGTGCTAAACTGGCAAAAAAATCATAAAAACCATCTCCTAATGTTCCAGAAAACCTTACTGATCAAAACGACCGGACGCGGGAGTTATGAAATTACGGATCGTGTGAATGCCGCCGTAGCAGAGGTGGCACCCACGAAGGGGATGTGTCATCTATTTATACAGCACACCAGTGCATCCTTAATGCTGTGTGAGAA
>Ga0315338_1002220_pt1 | contig 20025 bp, 21 predicted proteins | sample ASW8metaG_FD_204518 | JGI IMG/M metagenome (GOLD analysis project Ga0315338, IMG submission 204518) | Ammonia-oxidizing marine archaeal communities from Monterey Bay, California, United States - ASW #8 | ecosystem: Environmental > Aquatic > Marine > Coastal | place: USA: California | collected... | reverse complement strand
TATAAGAGTTGGGTTTATGCAGCCAGATGATACAGAAAAGTATATTCAATTTCTCGAATCTTTGGGATTGGTTATTCTCAAAGATGATAAAGCTGTGGATATATGTGTAATTGATGCGTGGATGGGTCCGTGGATGGATTGTGAGTGGTTGGCCGCAGACGAATTTCTTCCAGAAGATTACCCAAATAAATTTGTATTATATGCAAGGCTTGTAGATAGCAAATTGAAGAGTGTAGAAAAATTAGAGGATATAGCAGTACCAGAAATATGGACGATTGAAAATAATGAATTTTCGGATAAAGATTTTGAACCCAGTACGGCGAAAGACCTCGAGTATATTGGAAAAGAAGGGAATTTGGAAGTTTATTTTGATAAGAAAAGAGGTAAGAAAGTATATCTCGGACGGGGAAAACTTTAATAATCTTTATTAAATGAAACGCCTCTGGCTTAACGAAAAGGAGAATAACTATGGTTAAATGTAAGATACCTGTTAATAGAAGCGGAAAACACGTTGAAGAACTTGTATTTGTTTCGCATAAGAAGAAGCTAATTATTGCAAAATATGATAGCGATGAAAGTATTGAAGTAAAAACGCTAGATGTTCCGAGAATAATCGACGCATTAATTTTTATAGATACACAAGAAAATAAATTCCCAGAATGAAATACCTCTAGCCCAAATAAAGGAGTTCAAAATGAAACGAATAAAAAAATTGCTCAAATATATTGGTGCATTAATGATCTTTAGTCTGATAGTTGTTCTTCTTAATAATTCTGAAAGCGAGGATGAAAAGGAATCCACAACAAATGATGTAAGTGAAACTGTAAAGGCAAAACCAAAAGAACCCCCAATAAATGATGTAAGCGAAACGGTAAAGGCAAAACCAAAAGAGGTTAAGCCAAAAGTTCCACAGTCACCTGAATTAAGCTATGAGATTGTTAAAAAAGAGGATGTTAGCTATTTAAATACGCCACGTATGGTTTATAGGGTAGTATTAAGTGTTGATGAACCGCCCATAGAAGATAAAATGAAGGAAGTAGCCCAGTATCTTTGGGAGAGTGGTAATACGAAATGGAAAGAATTCACTGTATTCCTATACTTACCATCAATGAATACAAATAGCGTTGCTTACGGTATTGGTGAATTTAGGCCGAAAGGGCTTTTAGAGTTTACCGTCAATGAATGGGCTTTGTCTTTGTAGGATAAAAAAAAGGAGAAAACGTAATGATTGATTTTAATAAATCTGTGGTCTTCAAACTCAAACCTATGGAAATAAGTGATGTTCGTGAAGAGGTGAAAGCTTTTTTAGTTGATGGGGAAAATATTCTTAGCTCATTTAAGACCGTACGTGACCAGCTAGTTTTTACAAATAAGCGAGTAATTGCTACCAATGTACAGGGGTTTACGGGAAAGAAGGTTGACTATACTTCAATTCCTTATAGCAAAGTTCAAACCTTTTCAGTCGAAACCTCTGGGATGCTGGATTTGGATTGTGAGATTGAATTATACATTAGTTCTGTTGGAAAAGTGAAATTTGAAATAAAAGGAAACTTTGATATTGTTGAGTTCAATAAAATACTAAGTGACTACGTATTGAAATAATAATTATGAATAAAATTGTAACCGGGCTTTTATTATTCGCAGTATTACCGCTCCCCTATGTTTATTATCAATTATTAAGGATTGTGGTTACTCTTATTGCTGCAGTAAATGCTTATAAATTTTATGAAGATAATCAAATGGCTTGGGTATTAGTATTTGGGATTATTGCACTAATCTGGAATCCAATATTTCCAATTTATATGGACAAATCAGTATGGATAATATTGGATTTTATTGGAGCTGGTATTTTTTTCTTTTGTGTCTCTGATGACTAAATGACTTACCTAAGAAAAAATTCATTCAATCTCATTATTACTTTATTATCTATTGGATACATAAATGCACAGAATAAAACCACTGCTGATATCGTTGAGGATGTAGCTTCTTCTGTTGTTGTAGTTGCGGCACAATTTTCATCAAAAAGCTTAGATGGGGGGCAAGGTAGTGGTGTCATAATTGATGATGGAATGACTGTAATCACTAATGTGCATGTTGTGGGTGGTGCAAGAGAGGTTCTTGTGTATCTGCAAGATGGTCGTTCCATTCAGTCTACTGGTTACTTAAAAGCTGATATCGATAGAGATTTAATCACTATAAAAATTCCAAAGGCATTCAATGATGTACACCCGATAACAGTATCAAAGTCAAAAAAGATAAAAATTGGTACAAAAGTAGTCGCCATAGGAAGTCCTCAAGGATTAACGAATACAGTTTCAGAGGGTATAATTAGCGGTATAAGGGAATTTGAATCTGGCACAAGAGTAATTCAGACATCTGCACCTGTTTCACCTGGTAGTTCTGGTGGTGGTCTCTTCAATATGAAGGGAGAATTGATAGGAATAACCTCGTTTTTACATAAAGGCGGTCAAAACTTAAACTTTGCATATCCGGCTGAATATATATTTCCATTATTAGTGAGTGTTTCAATAAGTCCGTTTCATAATCTTAAAACACCTCAAACCCTAATAAGTACAAGTGACCAGGTTGTTTATGTCACTAGGACAGGAAAAAAATACCACCGAGTAACATGTCGATATTTGAAAAAAAGTATAAGAGAAATAAGCTTATTAGATGCAAAAGGCGGAGGTTACTCACCATGCAAAGTGTGTAAGCCAATCCTAAGGTGAAATAAATAGATTTGTTAGTCTAAAATTTAAACGTACGAAATAATCTATTATAGAAACTCAAGTAATTATCTAATACTTTAAGAAAATCTTTTTTTGTTTTTTTCTGAAGATCAAAGTTAGTATCAAGATAATCACATACATCTTTTAAGTCCGAATTTTGTTGGTTAAATCTTGTTATTACTTTATTCGGTATTTTATAACCATATTTTCTTTTGAGCGTATATCCCAAAGCTTGTCTGTAGACGTTATCTATATTAATCAAACTCATGCTTCAAACAGCAATGAAAAATAACGATGAACTCTATTTGTCATATAATTATACAATGAATTAGGTATCTCTGTTTTGGTTATTATTCCTTCAAAGGAAGGTATCTTATTCATAATCTTAGCTACATAAACACACTCGTAGCAAAATGCACTGCTATAAGCTTTGGGATTATTATTTAAATTACAAAAGGGGTGATTTAAATTTTTTCTTTTTGACTCATGAAGTGATCTTCCTAAACGATCGAAGTCTTTTTTATTGAATATCCTCATTTCCCCTTTTTTTAATATAATATTAGGTAAAATTAATGATTGATTAATATTTATTACTTTGACCAAGAAAAGCGTATCTCTTGCAAACTCAATTTCTAATAGCGTTTGATTCCCATCGACCAGTACACATGGTGGGGGCATTATACCTTGGTCTAGCCTTTGTTGTAATGAATCACTTGTTTTTTCTTCTTTATAAACTTCTTGTTCTAATTCCTGTTTTATTTTTTGTAATTCCACTAATGCTTGATTAATACTATCTGATCCATTTTTTAAGAATTCATATTCATCTTTTACATTTTGCAATTTCTCTAAAGCACTTTCAGTAATTGGAACTTGCCCATCTACAAGTATACGGCCATCAGCAATAGCTTCTTCTAGTGATTGATTTTTTGATGCATAAATGCTTGCTATTGCAAGGAGTATAAATAAAAACAAAATGAGCGTTTCAAGGAGAGTGCCAGATAATAACCGCTCTTTATTAAATCTTCGTCGACTGATCATTCAAATTTCTTTTTAACTAAACTTTCAACATCTTTAAAGATGATTTCTATTTGATCAACCTCTTTCCTTATCATTTTAGACGTGGCTTCAAGTTCTTTTGTATTTTTTAAATAAGCTTTATTCAAGTTGGTTACCGACTTTGAAAAACCTTTTAATTCTTTTGTAATAATTTCAATCGATTTAAGAGATTCATCAAGAAGCCCCTTTTTATCTCCTGAGTTAATTATTGTTTGATTGAATTCATTGAGAGTTGAATTTATTTTTTCAGTTTCTTCTGCAGAACCTTCAAGAGATAAACTTATTCTTCTTGTTGAGGATTGTACTTTATCAGATACTGAATCAAACATTCCCAATGTTCTTTTGAGAGACTGAGAAGAAATAGTATCTAGACCTTCATATCTAGACCTCGTTTTTTCTAGTATTGATGAATACAAATCATCCATGGCTTCTATATTCTTTTCTAATGAAGAAAAAGAATCGTACAATTGCCCATCAATTGCATTAATTGACTCTTCTATTTTTTTAGGCATTAATACGGAAAGCATCTCAGATGAATTCTCAAAATTATCTTTGATTGCAGCCATTCCTTCTTGAAGTGAATCTGACATTATTATAAAGTTATGTACTTCATCCTCAAGTTGCTTTTTTGCCTTTTCCAATGGATCCTCATTCAAATCTGTAAATTGCATATGATAATTACGGTACATCAGCCCAAGTATTGTAGTAGCTAAAGCCATGCCGAAATAAGAAATTGTTTTTACTGGATCTGCTGATAATTTTTCGAAAATAGTTGCTCCGAGGAGTGCAAGGAGTGTAAATGAAAATCCAAGAAAATAAACACTATCAGCAAACTCACTCATGTACTTATGCTTTTCGGCTAATTGATTGCCATAAATGATGTAACCAGCCATTGGAATCAACATAATTAAAACAGAATATTTGTCTTCTTCAGCTGAAAGAAACATAAAAATAATTATTATGCCAATAGCTGTCGAAATGAAAAAAGCAGTTTTTACCTGCTTTCTTGCTTTATCTAGGCTCATTAGTTATTTCTAAAAGATTTTCTAAAAAAAGAGACAATCTCATTCGGTGAAGTATCTATAGATTTTAAATTGCGAAACATAATATCTTGAGCTTTCACACCATGATCAGTCAATCTCTTTATAAGTGAACTTTGATCTTTCTCAAATAAACCTGGCTGATTGATTTGCTGCTTTGACATTTCATAAACAACAAATACAGATACCCCTGATAGATCATAATTAAACGATTTAGGATTAGGGACATCTTCATGTAAATCTGAAAAAAGAAGCAAACCCTTGCCATAGAGGTTACCTGTTTCCATTGATTGACTAGCAGTTAATAATGCCCCTTCTAAATCCGTGTATTGGCTTCGTTTTGACTTTTCTATTTCATCAAGGCAATTTGATAAATCAGGGTTTGATTTATCCTTGTCAAAAATATTTTTTTGATCAATTGTTATATTGCAATTAAACCCAATTTTAACTGACTGTTCATCAATTGAACCAACTTGATGAATCTGAGGATAAACAGCTATTCCCTCTTTCTCACTGGATATTTCATAAAAAAGCTTTTCAGCAAGAACCACTGAATTAGGGAGTGCTTCCTTGTGAAAGGATCCAGAAGTGTCAAAAAGATATATCAAAGATATACCATTCTTTGTGGCACAGCTGAATGTTAATAAACTAAGTAATAGAAGTATTAGCTGGTTTTTTACGCATGACTTTATCATAAATATAGTTTCCTGGAAGGATAAAAAAGTTTATTAATGTAATTATTACTACGATGGTAGCTCCAATCAAAAGCAATAATACATTTGGCACATAAAGTAAAAGTATTAAGCCGAGGGTCAGAATAAAAAATCTTCCGCCATATAAAACCGATGAATCTCCTGAAAATTCCCGATATTGACTTGAAAAATATCCTACCGTGAATTCAAATAAAGTTATACCAATACCAAGAGCACATAAAAAATAGTCCACGAAATTTCTAAATACGTTATTCGACTCTAATTGCAGCTCTTCAGACATTTCAAAATTGACAGATAAATTGGCCCACATGATTGTCTCAACTATAATCAAACAAATAAATGCCATTATAGAGAAAAACTTTAAAAAAGCCCATATGGGATCCTCACTATTTTGTTGGTTATTATAGGCTATATAGTATCCTACTCCAGTTAATAGTTCTACCATAACAATGACACCAGCAATTAAGTGAGAATAGTTTATTCTAATTGGATCAATAAGTATAGGTGATGCTAAACCGCCAATATTGTTAAGGAAGGCAGCTAGTATAAAGGAGTTAAATAAAATCAAAGCTATAGAAACAAAAAGCCAAGTTTTATAATAGCTACGTCCAGGATTTAATTTAGCATTTCGTTGTTTGTAACTATCTGATGGTATTTTTACTAGAGTTGAATATTGAGAATCATAACGACTGCGGAGGTTCTCACTTTCGTTAAATGAGTCTTGTTTTAGTTCTTTAAGAAAATTGATCAGATTGGGCACAAATCTGCAAAATAATATATATCCTAAAAAAATAAGGACATACTCCAGCAACATATTGTAATTGATTACCATCGGATTATTGGTAATGTAAAATTAATATATTTTGATTCCTAAAAGTGTTTTTACACGTATTATAAATCAGAATACAGTACTACAATCTTAATTTGAGTACTATATTTATATGTGTAGTTTAGAACTAGTTATTATGCACATATTAAGATTTCAAGAGTAATGAAATGAAAAATTTCCCCTTTATAATAATAACGTTACTATTTATTTCTTGTGCTCCAGTCCAAAAATCTTATCCCATCTCTGAAGCCGAATTATTTAATACAACAGTGCCAGCTGTTGTTGTGGTACGAGCTTTCAATGAAAACTATGAAATGGTGAGTCAAGGAACAGGATTTGTAATAAATAGCACAGGTACTATTGCTACAAATTATCACGTTATTGATAACTCCTATTCATTAAAAGTATCTTTTATGAATGGTGAAAAATATGATGTTAATAATATAGTTGCCGTTGACGAACATCGAGATATTGCCATAATCGCCATTAATGGATATGATCTTCCGAAGGTTAGTTTGGGTAACTCTAATAAGTTATCAATAGGTGAAAAAGTTATCTCAATTGGTAACCCTTTAGGCTTATCAAATACATTATCTACTGGTATAATCAGTGGCATTCGTACGGATATAGGAGATTATAAATTAATACAAACTACAGCTCCCATATCGCCAGGAAGTAGCGGTGGGCCATTACTAAATATGGATGGTGAAGTTATCGCTATAACAACAATGCATCTACAAGGGGGACAAAACTTAAATTTTGCTGTTCCCATAAATTATTTAATTGCATTAAGTAAACAAGAGATAAAACCAACCCAAATATCTTATTCATCAAAGGATTTAGAGCTAAAAAAAGAATTGGCAGAAAAATATTATTATGAAGATGAATATCTTAAAGCAGCAGAACTATTACTTGAAATCACTAAAGAAGATTCAACTGACTCCGAAATATTTTTTAAACTTGGTTTCTCGCTACATAGGATTGCAGTGAATCTAGGTCCACATAATGACGATGATCCTAGGTGGGAACAATTTGCAAGCCAAGCAATTGTGAAATTTAGAAAAGCTGTGGAATTAGATCCTGAAAATGAGTTTGGTTACTTAAAAATAGCAAGGGTTTATGGTTTATGGATGATTGATGCAATAAAAAATAAAAGACCAGCTCAACTAAAAGAAGCATTACAAAATGCACAACAAAGTGGCGGTTTTTTCCCATTCGTTTTAGAGAGTAATAGAGCCATTTTAACATCTTGTTCTGAAAATTCAATTTTATTTACAAGTGGTGACGATGATACATTTCCAATGTGGTATTTACAAGAAATTGAAAAGGTCAGAAATGACGTTGTAGTGATAAATCTTGGCCTTCTAGGGATACCATTTTACGTGAGATATTTACGAGATTTTAAAGGAATTGATTTTAATCTTACAGATGATAAAATAGAAAATTTAGAAGCAAAAGATTGGCCTCGTCCAAGAGATTTAGTAATCAAACTTGATGGTATTAAAGAAGATGGGTTTTATGTGGAAAATATTCGCTTAAATATCAACCATTCTTACATTGATGAGGATTATGATTATTTATCAATCTCTGATCAATTAGTAATAGAAATTTTGAAGAAATATATTAATGATAGAGATATTTATTTATCTAAAACAATTTCTTGGTTAGACCATTCAGTCCCTTTTTCTTTATATAACCATACTGTTTCCGAAGGCTTAGTTCATAAAATAGTAAAACAACCAACAAATAGAATTAAATCGTACAATAGATGGGAAAATAACCTAATGAAAAATTTCAGGTATTCTATTTTTTCCGATCCTAGAATATTTGGCGAAAACATATCATATAATTTTATTCATGGTTATCGATCCTCTTTCAATGATTTAGCAAAAATATATCATTATCGTGCTAATCAAAGGAAAGTTAGGGAAATATTGCAGTTTAAAGATGATGTCATACCGAGAGATAATATTCCTATCCCTTTTGAACAGTTAAAGGAAATGTATCAAGATGGCGAGATAAAGGAACTCTATGATTTTGCAGGAGTAGAATTTAATGAATTTGATCTTATCACTAAATGGGCCCAAGAAAAGATTGAAACAAGTTGGGAACCGGCAGCCCTTGATACGCCATATTATTATTATCGTATTGGCGAGTATTATCTAGATATCAATGATATTGACAACAGTCAGAATTATGTTGAAGAATACCTTAAATACGAACCAGATGATAAAGAAGCAAAAGCTACATTAATGTATATTGATTTTGAAAAAGATAATTACTCAAGAGCACTTTCTATAGCAAATGAATTTCTGAAAGATGATCCTGAAGATATATATATAAATACCCAACTTGGTCAACATTTTACTTCTCAAAAAGAGTATGACAAAGCAGGAGAATATTTTGAAAAAGTACTTTATGTAAATGATCGTGACTACGATGTTTATAACTCATATGGTCTATTAAATCTTTATCAACATAATTATCTACAAGCTCTAGATTATTTCGAAAAAGTTTTAGAATATGCACCCAACTATGCAGCCAATTCTAAATATGCCATGCTTAATATTGGTGACACATATAAAGCAATGGGTGAAAATAATAAAGCTATTAGCGTATATGAAAAATTGATTGAGATTGACCCTACTATGTGTTTGGCGTATTCGAAACTAGCTATCTTATATGATCTGGATAATGATCTAAAGAAATCCAATGATCTCTTACAAATCGCGAAAGATAATATGTGGGAGGATAGCTATGGTCAAATGGGTTTAGCTTGTTATTATTCTCACAAAGGTGATGTGAAAATAGCACTTTCATACTTAGAGACTGCAATTGAAATGAACTTCACTGATTTTGATTGGCTCGAATTTGATCCTGATTTAAAGAATATTAGAGAGACTAGAAAATTTAAGTCATTGATCAAATAAAATGGAATGGGGTGCAAATATTCTCGGAAATTATTCTTTGTGAATAATAATAACTTTGTGAATAATAATAATTGTTTCATTACATTCTTAGAAGAAGTATAAGGAGAAAATCTGGTAAAAAAGGGCTTTTATGGAATTAAAAATTCTAATTAAAAAAGTATTTATTACCGCTACTGCAGCAATTTCTTCTCTCCAAGTATTAAGCTCTAAAACTCCACCAGCAATCACTGGGGATAATTATCCAGATCTAGGAGAACCAGAAAAACCAACCAATAACGAAAATATTCCTGAAAAAACTAGGCTAGTATTTAAAGAGGTTATTGACTCGGATAATCTGGTACTTGCTTCACATCGATCCCATCGATCCCATTCTTCACACCAATCTCATAGATCCCATTATTCATCATCAAGCGGTGGCTCATCACGTGGTGGCTCATCAGGTGATTTTCCCTTGGGATATGTAGCAGGTGGAGCAGCAGTGCTTTATGCATTAAAAAAGATATTTGAAAAAGGAGACCGTTAATATGAATAATTTAAAAAAACTTGTCGATAATGTAGTATTGAGTGTTACGGCACTTTCTATTGTTCAAGGTAGCAATTTAAAAGATGGTGCAGTGCATAAAGTTGTTGATAATGATTCTAATGATGGGAACCATATTTTTTCAGATGATGGTAAACCAAAATTGGTTTTTAAAAATGTAACGGGAGATGATGGATTTGTTTTGGCTTCACATCGATCCCATCGATCCCATTCTTCACACCAATCTCATAGATCCCATTATTCATCATCAGGCGGTGGCAGATCATCTATTTCTAATAAGGAAGCTTTAAAAAATGTGGAAAATAACAACGAATTAACACCTATAGTGAAAGGTGTGTCTGCTTCATCACTTGGTGGTAGAGTTCTGAAACTTGGGATGAAAGGTAAAGATGTAGAAGAATTAAAAAATATTTTAATAAAAAAAGGATACAAAACTATCGAGTCTAATAATGAGTTTGACAAAAAGCTTGAATTAGCAATAATTGATTTTCAGGTAAAATCTGGTGTTGAGGCTGATGGTGTAGTTGGACCAATGACAGTCTTTTATTTGAAATATGGGAAATAATGGATATATCTTTTAATAATAATGAAATACACATAAACATAGATACTAGTATATTCAATATCGATGCGATTCATAAGTGTTTTTATTGGTATGGCGATGATTATAGTGTAACGATTAATAGTTCTTCAGATAATTCTGTTTTTGTGATGTTGAAACAGAAAAACGGAAAAATTAAATCGGATGAAGAAGATAAGTTAATTGATAAAATTAATAATGATTTATTGGATTTCCAAACAAGGGACACTGTCACAAAAGAAACGAAAAATATCCGTGATTTATTAGTTGCAAAAGCATTTGCACATTCTGATATATATGATGAAGATCCGCCTGGTGAGATTTCAGATCCGGTCGGATTTAAAGTATAAGAACTATACTCCTTGAATCGTAAAAGTAGAAAATTTCTTCCACAAGATGATTTTAATAAAGAGGGAGAAAATTATTTCCTTTTACCATTCCGTTTTATAAATATCAATAAACATAAGGAGTTACTTGTAAATGACGTAGGAGACTACATCATATCTGATATAGGTACGGCTAGAAAGGTCGTAAATAGAGAAATAGATAAATCAGGTTCTTTATACGCCGATCTCATTTCTAAATTTTTTATTTCAGAAAAAGATATTCCTGAACTGATTGATATACAAGCGACTAGATATAGGACTAAGAAGTCATTTTTAGATGAATTCACTGCTTTACATATTTTTGTTATCACTCTTAGATGTGACCATACTTGCCATTATTGTCAAGTATCTAGACAAACCTCAAATAAATCAAAATATGATATGTCTAAAAAAAATTTAGACCGCTCCATTGATTTAATGTTCAAATCACCCTCGAAACATATTACCATGGAGTTTCAAGGTGGAGAACCACTATTAGCATTTGATAATGTAAAATATGCTATAGAACGAGCCGATAAACTTTCAAAAACTAATAACAAGGAAATCACTTTTGTGATTTGTACGAATCTTGCATCAATTACAGAAGAGCAATTGCATTTTTGTAAAGATCATGAAGTGCTAATATCTACTTCATATGATGGCCCTAAGTTCATTCATGATTCTAATAGAAATTTTTCAAAAGGTAGTAGTCATGAAGTAGTTACAAAGAAAATTGATCTAGTCCGAAAAATTTTAGGTGAAGATCAAATCTCTGCATTAATGACTACAACGAATCTGACTTTACAATACCCTATAGAAATTATAGACGACTATTTAGCTATGGGATTTAACAATATTTTTTTACGGCCAATAAGCCCATATGGTTTTGCCATAAAAAATGAAAAAAAGAATAAATACGAAATAGAGAATTTTATAGATTTTTACATAAAAGGCTTATCTCATATCATTGATATTAATCGAAAGGGAAGATTTTTCTCTGAAGATTATTCAACTATAATTCTATCAAAAATTCTTACACCTCTTCCTGTAGGATATGTTGATCTTCAATCGCCTTCAGGAGCAATAAATAGTGCTATTGTATACAATTACAATGGGTTTGTTTATGCAAGTGATGAGTCAAGGATGCTAGCTGAAATGAGTGATGAGACTTTTAACCTAGGCCACGTTAAAGATAATTCTTATAACCAGATATTTTATGGAGAGAAATCAAAAAATATCGCTAAATATTCATGCAATGAAGCACTCCCAGGTTGTTCGGAATGCGGATTCCAAACTTTTTGTGGTGCTGATCCTATTTATAATCATGCTACTCAAGGCGACATGACAGGTTACAGACCGACTAATGGGTTTTGTAAGAAAAATATGGATATTATGAGATACCTATTTAATCTCATTTCAGATGATAATGATATTATGGGAATCTTTACAAATTGGGTTCACAAGGGTAAATACGATTTTGAGTTAAGAAATGAAGCTTAATGTAAAGGGAGTGCCCTTAAATATAGATCATCCTTTAATAGGTAGGATTGTAAAGTCTCATAAAGAGGTTTCCGATCAAGATGAAATTATTTTACTATCTGATAAACCTATCAATCGCCAAGTAAATAAAAATAATATTTTAGGTTTATTAACAAGTCAGAATATTACTGAGTCAGGATATGAAAACATCAAAAGCTTACCCACTGTGCATAGTTTACCCTATACAGATCACCTAGTGGATGGTGATATAGTATGTATTAATAAAAATGGGTTCGTGAACACACTTTATAGAATTGATTCTGTTCACAATACTCTATTTATGACGGACCGTTGTAATAGTAATTGTTTAATGTGTTCTCAACCACCAAAAGATAGAGATGATATTGATTACTTTTTTGATATTAATATGAAGTTAATATCAAAAATACCTATTGAAACAGAGACCATTGGTATTACTGGAGGCGAGCCTACACTTTATGGAAATAAACTTGTTACATTGCTCAATCATCTCAATAAATGTTTACCTGAAACAAACGTTCATATTCTGACAAATGGAAGAGCATTTGCTTGGCCAAGTTTTGTAAAGAAATTTGATGCTATTAATAAGTCTAAGGCAGTATTCGCGGTACCATTATATTCAGATTATTATCAATCCCATGATTATATCGTGCAAGCTAAAGATGCATTTTATCAGACTATTATGGGGATTCATAACTTAGCTCGGTATGGGATACCGATAGAAATAAGAATCGTATTGCATAAACAATCTATATATCGATTGGAAGCTCTTGCTGAATTTATTTATAGAAATATGCCTTTTGTATCTCATGTGGCATTTATGGGATTGGAGTACATTGGCTATACACCCCATAATGATAAATTATTATGGATTGATCCAGTGGAATATCAAGAAGAGCTAACCAAAAGTGTATTCTTTTTGGCATCAAATGGCATGAATGTATCAATTTATAATTTACAATTCTGTATCTTGAAAAAGGAACTTTGGCAATTTGCACGACAATCTATTTCTGATTGGAAGCAAATATATATTGATGAATGTCAAAATTGCTCTCAATTAGAAAACTGTGGTGGCTTATTTGCTTCATCTATAAAAAAGCATAGTGATTATATACAGGCATTTAATTAAAGTATTCATTCTTTTTTTTTGTTATGAAATTCTCATTGCTCAAGAAACATTGCCATTGACGTTAGATGAACGTGATAATTCCATCTCAACTCATTTAATATATGAAAGTAACGATAGTTCTGAATATCTTATTTATCGTGGGTTTATTATATCATATAATTATAGATATAGAATTCCTAATTATACTTTGCACGCACTTACATTTAACCAAATAGCTAATGGAAATAGCCCTGCTAGAAGAAGGAGCAATTTCTTTGTTGATGATAACTTGTTAGGTAATAAATCAGCATTAAATATTGATTATAAAGGAAGTGGTTATGATAGAGGGCACCTTGTACCTGCAGGAGATTTTTATTCAAATCAGTTACTTAAAAGTGAGACTTTTGTGTTATCAAACATAGCGCCACAAAATGCAAATCTTAATCGAGGTATTTGGCGAAATCTAGAAGAACGTATAAGAATTTTAGTTGGTTATTGTCATTGTGATGCAAATGTCATCACTGGAACGATAATAAAAAATAATAATGTTATCGGAATCAATAATGTTGGCGTGCCTGAAATGTTTTATAAAATTATCTATTTTGAAGGCCTAGAATCAGTTTTTGCTTTTTTATTTGATAATAATGCCAATTATTATCAAGGGGAATTGATTGATTTTCAGGTTTTTGTTGATAATATCGAAGAAATTACCGGTGAAGATTTTTTTGATCGATTACCGGATCAATATGAAGATATATTAGAATCTTCAATCTATGACCTAAAAAAAGTTTTACAAAATTATGAAAAATAGCAAACCATTATACTTAGCATTAATTATTTCGAACCCAATTATTTTATTTTTATTATTCAAATCTATTCTTGTCTCAATTCTAGTTCCTCTTGCTTGTTTTTTCTATTTTTACATTGGATTTTTTAAGATAAATAATAACAAATGGATATTTATTTATTCATTTAATCTTTTAGCTATATTATCAATTTTTATTCATTTAGAAGCTATAATACGTTTTGGTTTTCCAGAGTTAGTTATTGAGAATTTATACCAGCCAAAAAATGGATATTATATTCATAAAGCAAACATTGAAAAACAGCTTTCAGATAAGGAATATTCAATTGATTTCAATACTAATGTCCAGGGATATCGCTTAAGCTCGCTCTTGGATCCTTATAAAGAAGTTAAAGAAGTTGATTGGTTAATTATTGGTGATTCTTATGCTCAAGCAGCTCAAGTTAAATACGATGAAGTTTTTTCATCATTATTATATAGAGATTTCCCAGACAAAATAATTTTGAACGCAGGTGTAAGTGGTTGGGGCCTTCCCGAAGAATATGAATACTACAAATCAATGGGCCAAGGATATAACCCAGAACTAGTAATACTACAATTATGTACGTTTAATGATTTTATGAATGTTAAAGATCGAAAGATGTCATTAATTGATTATTTAATTCATAAGTCTGATTTTATTAGGCTGCTTTTATTCAATATTAGGTATAAACAGCCAGGAGAACTTCCACTTGGAAGATGGACAGAACCCTTTTATCCTACGGAGAAAGAAAATATAGATTATAATATTTTTTTTAAGCAGTCTTCTAAACAAAAACAAAAAGACATTGAAACATTTTTTGAATACATTATTAAATTTAATGAATTGGTAAAGAAAAATGGTTCGAGGCTAATCATTACATTGATACCTTCTAAAGAGCAGATTTATTTTAATGATTTAAATGAAGTAATTACAAATTTTGAAATAACCCCAAATCAGTTAGATATGGCTAAACCGCACCGGCTATTAAAATCTATCACTGACTCTTTAGGTATTGATTATTTATACTTATTCGATGCTTATGCTGAAGCAGAGAAGAAGGTCTTCTTTTCTTATGATGAACATTTAAATAAATATGGGCATAAGATAACAGCAAAAGCCATAAAAGAATATATTTCTGATAGTAAAAAAAATGATTTACGTTTTATGAGTGAATCTCTAAGTGGTGATAGATATCCGACATATTCTTTTGATGGAGAAAAAATTATTTTTCAATCCATAAAACAGGGTGGTATGGAATTATTTATTTCTGATAAAGATATGAAGAATGCTGAGCGAGTTACATTTAATAATATCGATGAAAACCATCCTCTTATTTCACCCAAAGGATACATGATTTGTACTGAAGGTGATCAAATGCAAAATATGACGAAGATAGCTTTTATCAATTTAGATACTAAAGAAAGGCAGTATTTACCTACTGGAAGTAATGTTTTTGGAGCCATACCATCATTTTCTCCCAATTGGAATGAAATTGCAATCGCAGAATGGTATGTTAAATCAAACGGGAGCTTCTCAGATCCTGAAATTGTCATTTACAATACGGAAACATTTGAATCTATTCATAAAATACAAAATTCGAAAGAAAACTGGCGGCCTATTTATAATCCAAAAGGCGGAAGTATTACATATATTTCAAAGATAAATGGTCAATTTGATATTATTGTTTATGATTTATTAGAAAAAACAGAAACTAATATAACAAATACAGATTATGATGAGTGGGATCCAAATTATTCACCAAATGGTGAAAAAATTATATATAGTGCTAATGTTGATGGCAACTGGGATCTTTTTCAACTGGATTTAATCTCTAGAAATAAAGTGAGGATTACTCAATCCAAAGGAAATGAATGGGATGCCTCTTACTCAAAAGATGGCAAAAAAATTATTTATGCAGGTGAGTTTGGGTTTATCAATGGTATATCCGAGATAACATTGGAAAAATAAATATTAAAAGTTGAAATAAATAAACTCTTCACTTCCCATATTTCCGAAAAGCAATATAGCGATAAGTAGATAATCAAATATCAATAACTCTTTTATTCCAATGTGATTTGTATTAGAAGAGTATATAAATTTTTGACCTTCTTTGCTTTTTTCTATTATCATAAATATTATCATTAATCCAATAAATATTATTGTTTCTGTTTCAGATACTGTTTGAAAAGAAAAAGTAATTGACTCCATTGAAATATTATCAATTATTTTTTGATAATTATATATCAAATCGCCTCCGATTTTTCTAATGATACCTATAGCTGATGTTAAATCCAAAGATCGAAAAAATATCCAAGCAAAACTGATTAGATTAAATGTAATAAATTTTCGGATTATATTTTTTATATGGTTATTTATCCTGATTGATCGATAAAACTTATTTCTATGATCTTTTGTTAGAACTCCGAACAAATAGTAAATACAATGAATTAAGCCCCATATAATAAAATTCCATTTAGCGCCATGCCATAAACCACTAATAATAAAAGTGATAATTATGTTTCTAATCCAATAGATTTTTTTCTCAGATGTGCCACCTAAAGGGATGTATAAATAATCTCTAAACCACTGAGATAATGTAATATGCCAACGGTGCCAAAATTGTTTAATCGATTTTGAAAAGTAAGGGAGATTGAAATTTTCAGATAGGTCAAATCCAAATATTTTTGCACTACCGATTGCTATATCGCAATAGGCTGAAAAATCGAAATATATTTGTAATGAAAACATATAAGTTGCGATTAAAATCTGCAAACCGTCAAAACTTGAGTAGTCAAAATATACTGGATCGACAATCATGGCTAATTTATCAGCAATGACAATTTTTTTAAATAATCCCCATATTATTCTTTTGATACCAAAAAGAAAATTATTGCTATGTGTTTTAGGGTTATCCTGAATTTGAATTAGTAGGTTCTTTGGTCTCTCTATGGGGCCTGATACTAATTGAGGAAAAAATGCTACGTATAAGGCAAATTTGCCAAAGTGTCTTTCGGGTTTAAATCTTCCCCGATAAACCTCGATTGTATATGCCATAGTTTGAAAAGTGTAAAAAGATATTCCTAAAGGAAGTATCAAATCCATGCCTAATAATGGTTTCAAGATTGAACTATTTGAAAATATCAATGAAATATTTTGAACAAAGAAAACTAAATATTTAAAAAAGAATAAAATTGAAAGGTTTGTAATTATGCTTAAAAGCAGCCAGGCCTTTTTTTTGGTATTATTTGACTGGCTATATATTTTTATTGCAGAAGTATAATCCACTATTGTTGATAAAAGTATTAATACCAGATATGAAAGATTCCAAAATGAATAAAATATATAACTTGCGCTGAGTAGAACAAGCCAACGATGTTTTAAATTCGTTAAATAAAATATAATTACCGTTAGTGGCAAAAATATAAAATAATCGTAAGTATTAAATAACATAACAAATGGTTAAAATGGATAAAGCCTTGAAAATTGGAGGATAATAAATTGTTATCATCTATTCGTTACAATAATTGTTTACTTTCATTATTCAGATTACTTCTTTACAATTTGTAAATCCAGTTTAAATCATATTCATTTTTTTCATTTTTTAGGCCCTTTTTCAGTGATTCGAAATTAGTTAATGGGGTATAATATTAAAGGACTTAAATTTTGTCAACATCAGGAGCGGTTTCAGAGTTGAAACCCACCAACCGACCCAAATGGGAACGGTGGTTTGATCCGTAAACGGTAGATGTGCCTGAAAAAGGAAATCAAAGACCGCCTGATGTGGCGGTCTTTTTCGTTTATAGACACCTGATGTGTTAACTGAAAATAAAAGGAGACACATCATGTCAACATTCCAACCAAATGCAGCTCGATGGGATATCCCACCGAGCGAATACGAAGTTGTGGCGGGTATACCGGTGGAGAATACCCCACCTGAACTTCAACACACACTTGACCTTCTTCAACAAAATGAGTCCGAGATTATCAACTGGGCCGCTTTCTTTGGTAGCCTAATGGGTAGAGGTTTGTTATGCTATCGATACCAAGACGATCAATACAGTTTTCCCCCAGAATATCTTCAAGGGCGAGATATTGCATTTCTGCCTCAATACTTGATCGAAAACCTAGGTCGATTTGATATGAGCCAATATTATGGGTTTGTACTAATCCAAGAGGATTTAAATCTGTTTCATACTTTGAAATGGCCTTATCCAAGTGTACTGGAACCGGTGTATTATGAAGGAAGTGAGTTTGATGAAACTTATACCAAGGAAGATGATGATGCTGAGATCACGGAGGCGACAAATACTGTCTTTCTGGCCAGCCGTGAGGCCTTCCTTGAAAATGATCTCAAGAAAGCACTGGGTATTATCAACCAGGTGATCGATTTGAATCCTAACTATTCACGGGCCTATAGTGCCCGTGGCCAAATCTACGAATCTTTCCAGGATTTCAGGTATGCCATGGCAGGTTATTTCGATGCACTTGAAATTAACCCCCATAATTGGCGGGCACTTTACAATGCAGGGAATCTTTTCTGTACCATTGGTGAAAAATCACTTGGGGTGAGATACTTGATAAAAAGTATTGAATACAATCTCCAGTTTATTGATGGTATTATTGCCTTGGCTTGGCAGTTGGAAAAAATAAATCAAATAAAATTGTCCTTGGACTGCCTTTACCATGGATTAGAAGACAACCCGGGTAATACCCGGATCGAAAAGTACATTGATAAATTAAATAAAAATCATAATGAAGATATGCAAGGAGAATCACCCAATGTGTCTACCCAGGATAAGTCTGCAAGTCTGAATGTCTAAAAGAAGGTTGTTGAGACTATCAAAAAGGGTGCGGTAGATTAAAAGCCAAATAACAATTTTAAAAGAGTAAACATGGAATTAATAGGATTCATCGTATTTATAGTTCTTCTTTTTTTATTTTTTCAACAGTTTAAAACAAAGAAAGAAGAATCATTCCAAAGAAGCTCCGAAACTCCTCAATCCCAAATTTCGTCAAATATACCTGATCATATTTTAGAGAAACAGTTTGATGAAGTTGTAGATGAATTCGTTGATGGTAATTTGGCGAAAAAATTTAAAACTAATCTCCTTTTAAAAAAGAGAGAGAGATTGATATTTGATATTCCTGAAATATCATTATGCGAAGAACGAAGCGTAAGAATGAAGGGTGGTTATCAAGGGTTTTCAGTAAGAATAATGAAGGGCGTCTCATATCGATTTGGAGGTTTCGAAGGAAGTACTGAAAAGAAGATCATTCAGTTAGATAGTGGTCATCTAATATTAACTAATAAACGGATGGTTTATAGTGGAGAAAAGATTTCAAAGGATATCCCGTTAAACAAAATCAATACTATAGATGCAATTGATAATGGTATTTCAATCACCCGAAGTGGTAAACAGAAAACGGAGTATTATATTGGAACAGATGTGCTTGAATTTAATTTGACTGTGTCGCCAAGTGAAGGTGAAAGTTTCCACGAAGAAACCTTGAAATGGAAACTATCTGGAATAGAAATAAAAAATATCATTCAAAAACTATTGCAAGAATCATAGAAGAATCCTTGGAATTATAAAATGAAAAAATTAAATAAAAAGCCCCTCAATCAAGAGGGGCTTTTTATTTTTTATAACCTTATTTTTTCTTGTTGACCAATTTCCAGCAGGGAAGAATATTCTCTAACACTCGCTTCATTGCTTTTGTGTATTGGTCGCTGAAGATCTTGTCATACGAATCGTGTAAAGTTAATTCATCTTCATCGTATTGATCTT
>Ga0315338_1002219_pt1 | contig 20034 bp, 20 predicted proteins | sample ASW8metaG_FD_204518 | JGI IMG/M metagenome (GOLD analysis project Ga0315338, IMG submission 204518) | Ammonia-oxidizing marine archaeal communities from Monterey Bay, California, United States - ASW #8 | ecosystem: Environmental > Aquatic > Marine > Coastal | place: USA: California | collected... | reverse complement strand
AGGACATGCTTGCCGGACGCGAGCGCCGCGGCGGCTGCCTCAAAATGGTGCACGGCCGGACTGGCGACAGTGACCACATCAACTTGCTGGATAAACGCGGCAAGATTGTCGAAGGCCTGAGCGCCGTTCTTGTCAGCAAGCGCACGTGCACGCGCCATATCCGGCTCATAAATCGCCACAAGATCCGCATCGGCATGCGCTGCATATTTGGACGCGTGGAAGCCGCCAAACACGCCAGCACCCACAACACCTGCTCTGATTTTCTTTGTCTTCGAAGTCATTTCAACGCCCTTGCAAGATCGGGGCTGAATAACGTGCTCGCCGGATCGATCAAGGCCGGCGTGCATCACCATTGGTTTCGTCGCATTGCTTTCGGTTTGCGCAGGACCTTGGCGGCAGTCTTCCCGATGCTTACCGCGTCGGACACTTGCAGCTCACGCCCACACCTCTACATTTCTTGTCTGGGGAGAATTGATACGTGTTTGAACAAGCGAAAACAAAGGCCGAACTATCGGCTCCCGCGTCGAGGACGCTACCCTTCCCCTGTCCAATTTTTGCGGCCACGCACCTTAAGGCCACTCCCACCCTCCCCAACCAGATATCGGAATCACGCCATGAAATCTCGTGAAGTACATCTCAATGAATACCTCAAGGGCGCGCCTTCAGCGTCCAATTATTCGGTCGTCGAAGTGGATGTGCCCGCACCGGCGGATGGCGAAGTCACGGTCCGCAATTCCTATATCTCTGTCGACCCGTATATGCGCGGGCGCATGAGCGGCATCAAAACCTATATCGATCCGTTCCAGATCGGAGCGGTGATGGATGGCGGTGCTGTTGGCGAAGTGACCGCCAGCAATTTCGACGGCCTGGAAGTTGGCGATCATGTCATGTCGATGCATGGCTGGCGCGAGGGTTATACCAAGCCAGGCAATAGCCTGATGAAGATCGACACCTCCATCCTGCCGGCCCAGGCCTATCTCGGCGTAGCCGGCCTAACCGGTATGACGGCCTATGTCGGCCTTAAACGGATCATCAATCTTCAGGCAGGCGAGACATTGTGGATGTCGGCCGGTGCCGGTGCTGTTGGCTCTGTCGGCGCACAATTCGCCAAGGCGATGGGCGCAACCGTGATCGCGACGGCGGGCGGCGCTGAGAAATGCGAGTATCTCAAGTCCATCGGTGTCGATCATGCCATCGATTACAAGGCGACCGACAATCTGGCGGATGCCATCCGCGAAGTGTCCCCCAAGGGCATTGACGCCTATTTCGAAAACGTTGGTGGCCCCCACTTCACCGCAGCCTTGGAAACCCTCACCGGCCGTGGCCGCATGGCGGTGTGTGGTATGATCCATCGCTATAACGATGCCGAGCCGTCCATGATCGCAGACAATCTGACCTATATCATCGGCAAATCCCTCAAGATTGAGGGCTTCATTGTCTCCGACCACATGGATATCCAGGGTGATTTCATCAAGGATCTGACCGAGTGGATGATGGCCGGAAAAATCAATCCTGCCGAAACCATTCTCGAAGGCATCGACAAAGCCCCTGAAGCCTTCGCCGGACTGTTTGAAGGTAAGAATACCGGCAAGATGCTGGTCAAGATATGAGTGAACCGGTCGAAGAAAAGCGTCCGCTCGAGGAAGTCCTCGATGAAGTCCTTAGCTTCAACTATCGAAGCCTGAGAACCCTGCGCGACATCTTTCTTCGACCGGGCCATGTCGCCCAAACATTCGCATCCGGTGATCGCGACACTTACACACCGACCATGCGCGTGTGGTTTTGCGTCATGTCCTGGCTGTTTATCCTGTCGATTATCTGGGGTGGCTTCGGTGCGGTCATTCTCAGGGCGAGTGCCGCAAATGGCGATCTCTTAAGCCAGTTCATTGTTGAAGGCCGACGCGACCTTGAGGCTGTGACGGACGCTGTCTCAACATTGGCGGCCATTCTTTTTGTTCCAGTCTCAGCCTTTTTTACACTCCTGGGCCCGCCATTTCTCCGACAATTCAATTTGGGCCTGACCAAACTTCAGTCAATTCAGTGCTATTTCATTCCCGTCACGGCTATGGCTGTCTCGAGCACAATTTTCCTCACGGCATCCGCGTGGGATTCGCGCGCGCTCAATTTCGCGCCCTTCGTGAATTACAGCGTCTTTTTCCTATTCGCATTCCAGATAATGCGTCCGGTTTTCGCGGACTCTATCAAGGGTGCGATTATTAAAAGCCTCGGGCTGATGCTGGTCGTCATGTTTTTGACCATGCTGTCGACGATCCTGACTTTGGTCACAAGCATCATCTACGCCCTGATCGCGGTCCCGCCGATCAGCGGCTAGGGGGCGGGCGACGGGTCAATCGACCCAGTGTCCAGCCACTCGCCATCGCCGCAAAAACGGCCGACATCAAGCCAGTCACCCCCACCAGCGTGAGGAGTATATAAACGCTCAATCCGGCTATCAAAGCGTATGGAAGCACGCGAATCGCGCGATTCGGTGATTCGGATTTCGATGGCGGTTCAGCTTGATACATGATGCAAATACACCGCAAAACTGGTGCCGAACTGCAAAAACAGGGGTTTATTTCAATAAATCACAGCAAAAAGCGCCCGATTCGCCTGTTATTGCTTGCAATTCCCTCCAGTTCTTGGCCTTCATGGTGCGTCAACGAACACGCGAGACCTTGCCTAGCACGATGATCGGGCTGGCCGGGCCGCTACAAATCGGGGGGAGAACCCTATGAACAAGTCAGATCTTGCCAAAGCAGTTGCCGACACTACAGGCCTGTCACGCACCCAAGCTGGTGAAGCCGTAGACGCCACAATCGAAGCCATCGTTGGTTCGGTTAAAGGCAATGACAGCGTTCAGCTCGCAGGCTTCGGCACTTTCTTTGCCAAGCACCGCGAAGCACGTGAAGTCCGCAATCCGCGCACTGGCGAAAAGATGATGTCAAAAGCGAAGACCCAGGCGGCTTTCCGTCCTGCGGCTGCGCTCAAAGACATCTAATCAAACCTAACGGTTTTGATGACGAAAACGCCGCCCGGAGAAATCCGGGCGGCGTTTTTGATTCCAGCGCGTGTTTAAGGCGACTCAGGCCGCGTTGACGCTATTATTGCTGCGAACCCGCTTCAGGGCCTCGGCGATGCGAAACGCCATGTCCAGCGCCTGGTCGGCATTCAGGCGAGGATCACAATGGGTGTGGTAGCGCGAGGACAAATCTGCCTCAGTCACCGCATTGGCACCGCCCACACATTCCGTGACGTCGCTGCCGGTCATCTCAAAATGGACACCGCCGGGATAAGCGCCCTCGGAGTAGAGCACGTCCATGAAGCCTTCCAGCTCACTGAGGACCTTTTCAAACTCACGCGTCTTGTAGCCGCTCTCGGTTTTCACGGTATTGCCGTGCATCGGATCACTCGACCAGACCACCCGGCGACCGCCCTGCGTCACCGCACGGGCCAGGGCTGGCAACTTTTCGCGCACATTATTGGCACCCATGCGCGAAATCAGCACCAGGCGTCCTGCTTCATTTTCCGGGTTCAGCGCATCGATCAGGCGTAACAGCTCATCGGGCGTAATCGTCGGACCGCATTTCACACCTATCGGATTGGACAGGCCCTTGGCAAATTCGATATGCGCGCCATCCAATTGGCGGGTCCGCTCACCAATCCACACCATATGGGCCGATGTGGCATACCATTGGCCCGTATTGGGATCGCGCCGCGTCAGCGCCTGCTCGAAGGGAAGATGCAAGGCTTCGTGGGATGTGAAGAAGTCGACCGATTCCAGTGCCGGCGCACTGTCACGATTAACGCCACACGCCTTCATGAAAGCCAGGCTCTCAGAAATCCGTGTCGCCGTCTCCGCATATCGTTCCGCAGCCGGACTGCCCTGGACAAAGTCCTGGGTCCACTGATGCACATTGTGCAAATCCGCATAACCGCCCGAGGCAAACGCCCGCAGCAGGTTCAGCGTTGAGGCTGACTGGTCATAGCAGCGCAAAAGACGCTGTGGATCCGGCTCACGATCCTGCGCGGTAAACTCCATCCCATTGACGCTGTCACCGCGATAACTCGGCAAGGTCGTATCGCCAATTGTCTCAGTATCGGCCGAGCGCGGCTTGGTGAATTGTCCAGCTATGCGACCGACCTTCACCACCGGCTTGGAGGCTGCAAAGGTCAGCACAACAGCCATCTGCAAGATGACCCGGAACATGTCGCGCACGCCCTCAGTGGAAAACTCCTTGAAACTTTCCGCGCAATCACCGCCCTGAAGCAGGAAGGCATTCCCCGCCGCCACATCGGAAAGCTGGCGCTTCAAACGTCGTGCTTCACCGGCAAAAACCAGTGCCGGGCGCGCCGACAAATCATCGATCACGCCATCCAACGCCGCTGGATCAGCATAATTTGGCAATTGCAGCGCTGACTTTCCGCGCCAGGAATTCGGGGACCAGGTCATTTTACTCTAGGCTTTCTGCTTGGCTCATCGTCAGCCGGTTACTCAGACAATTACTCCGCCGGTGTCCACTTATCCTTCATGGTCACCAATTCTTCTGCACTGGTGGGATGCACAGCGCATGCCGCGTCATACTGGTCCTTGGTCAGACCGGCTTTCACAGCAATCGCAGCGAGCTGGATCATCTCCGGTGCGTCAGGACCGACAATATGCACGCCCAGAACGCGCTCTGTCTCCCCGTCGACGACAAGTTTCATCATCATCTTGCTGACCATATCCGACAGGGTCAGCTTCATCGGGCGGAAGCTTGTCTTGTAAATGTCGACCGACGCATATTCCTTGCGCGCTTCAGCCTCTGTGAGGCCGACTGTGCCCACAGGCGGCTGTGTAAACACTGCAGATGCAACATCCGTGTGGTCGAATGACAACGGTTTGCCGCCAAATTCGGTCGACGCAAACGCCGCACCTTCACGGATCGCGACCGGTGTCAGATTGATCCGATTGGTCACATCGCCGACGGCGAAGATATTATCGACGGTGGTCTTGGACCATTGATCGACCTTGATCGCGCCCTTGCTGTCCAGCTCGACGCCGGCCGCTTCAAGCCCCAGATCAGCCGTGTTCGGCGTGCGGCCTGTGGCATACATCACCACATCGGCATCCACAGTCGAGCCGTCTGATAGATGCACTCGTTTCATGCCATCGCCCAGATCGACAATCTTTTCGATTGTCGTCTCGACCACAATGCGCACGCCGGACCGCAGGATTTCCTCATGCGTCTGGCTGCGTATATCCTGATCAAAACCGCGCAACACCTGATCGCCGCGATAAACCTGGCAAACATCCGCGCCCATGCCGACAAAGATCTGGGCAAACTCACACGCGATAAAGCCACCGCCCGTGATCACCACGCTCTTCGGCAAGGTTTCCAGATGGAACGCCTCATTGGAGGAGATCGCCAGCTCGCGACCTTCGACCTCTTCGGGAATATACGGCGTGCCACCCGTCGCGATCAGGATCTTATCGGCGGTCACCGTGCGTCCAGATTCAACCAATCGCACCGTGTGGGCATCTTCCAGCACCGCGCGCTCCGACATCATCTCAACGCCCGATCCATTCAGGATGCGCTGATAAATTCCCTCGAGGCGCTCCAGCTCGGTATCCTTGGCAGCGATCAGCTTTTCCCAGCTAAACGAGGTCTCGCCGACGCTCCAGCCAAAGCTTTCCGCCAGCTCGAATGTCTTCTTGAATTCACTCGCATAGACCAGAAACTTCTTCGGCACACAGCCCCGGATCACGCATGTCCCGCCATAGCGGTACTCTTCCGCAATCGCGACTTTGCCCGCGCCATGCTGCTTCGCCATGCGTGATGCGCGAACACCACCGGAGCCGGCACCGATTACAAAGAGGTCGTAGTCGTATTCAGTCATCGCGCAATCGCTTCCTACAATTCCATAACCCGCGCTTCATCGTCTTCCCCGACGATGACCACGCGGGCCAAATTCATGAATAATCCGTGCTCGACCACACCGGGCAAAACGTTAAGCCGGGCATCGACTGCCGCGGCATCGGGTATTGCCTCGCAAGCACAATCGAGAATGAAATGGCCGCCATCGGTAACAAATGGCTCTAGCCCATCACCCTTGCGACGTAGCTGCAGATCCGGACATTCCACACCGGCCATGCGCAGAGCATCAAAAATTTTCTTCGCCGTTAGAGAGAAACCAAACGGATCCACCTCGATCGGCAGCGGGTATTTTCCCAACGTCGAAACCAGCTTGGTTTCATCAATCACCACGATCATCAAGTCCGAGGCATGCGCGATGATTTTTTCGCGCAGCAAGCAACCCCCACCGCCCTTGATCAGCTGGAAATGACCGTCCACCTCGTCCGCCCCGTCCACAGTGATGGCGATGTGATCGGCATGGTCAACTTCCACCAGCGGCACGCCGACCTGGCGCGCCAGATCCGCCGTTGCCTGCGAGGTGGGAACACCCTGGATCCGCATGCCTTCATTCACTTTGAGCGCCAGCTGCCGGACAAATATCTCTGCCGTCGAACCAGAGCCCAGCCCCAGCGTCATGCCGTCTTCGACATATTGCAACGCCGCCGTGGCCGCGCGCAGTTTCTGGGGATGTTCGATCATTAGTCGACGCCTCCAAGCAGTACGTATTTCAGCTCTGTGAACTCTTCTACGCCCCACTTGCCGCCTTCGCGACCAATACCGGATTCCTTGACCCCGCCAAACGGTGTCGAGGCCGCGCCGACCATCGGCGCATTGACGCCCACCATGCCGTAATCCAGTGCTTCGGTCATCCGGTGAACCCGGCTGACATCGCGCGTATAGAGATAGGCCGCCAGCCCGTAAGGCGTATCATTCGCCATGGCGATCGCCTCGGCTTCGTCCTCAACGCGATAGATTGATGCGACGGGGCCGAAGATCTCAAAGCACGCCACATCCATATCGGCGCTACCGCCCTCGATCAGGGTCGGAGCATAGAATGACCCACCCAGCTCATCAGCCATTGACTTACCACCGGTAACAATCCGAGCGCCGCTATCACGGGCATTGCGCACCAGCGCGTCGACGCGCTCAACCGCTGTGTGATGGATCAGGGGACCGACATCTGTGCTGCCATCAAAACCGTCGCCGGCCTTCAGGGCCGAAACGCGTTTCTCCAGCGCCTCAACCAGCTTGTCGGCAACAGACGCCTGAACAATGATCCGGTTGGCCGACACACAGGTCTGGCCTGACACGCGGAACTTTGACGCGACAACACCATCGGCCGCCGCCTCAATGTCTGCATCATCCATGACGATAAACGGCGCATTGCCGCCCAGCTCCAGTGCCACGCGCTTTACGCCATCCGCCGCCTGGCGCATCAACAATTTGCCGACCGCGGTCGAGCCGGTGAAACCAACCATTTTCACAGCATCCGAGCCGGTCAGAACCGGGCCGATTTCCTGCGCATCGCCGCAGACAACATTGAACACACCATCGGGAATGCCCGCGCGCTTGGCCAGCTCGGCCAGCGCCAGGGCGGACAACGGTGTTTCCGGCGCCGGCTTGATCACCATCGTGCAACCCGCCGCCAGGGCCGGCGCACATTTACGGGTGATCATCGCATTGGGGAAATTCCACGGCGTGATACAGCCGACCACACCGATCGGCGCATGTGTGGTCCAGCCGCGCGTGCCCGGGAAAGGCGTGGCGATGGTTTCGCCATAGATACGCTTGGCTTCTTCCGCCGACCATTCAATGAAAGACGCGCCGTACAGCACTTCGCCTTTGGCTTCGCGCAATACCTTGCCCATTTCCAGGGTAATCAGCTGTCCCAGATCATCGGCGTTTTCGAGGATCAAGGCGTGCCATTTCATCAACAGCTTCGCGCGTTCAAACGGTGAGACTTTTTTCCATGTCTCAAACGCCGCCGCCGCAGTGTCCACCGCGGCGCGTGCGCCCGCGGCGCCCACATCACCAATTTCGGCAATCACCTCATCATTGGACGGATTGGTAACAGCAACAGCACCCTCGCCCTTCACCCACGCGCCATTGATAAAGGACTGGGTCTGAAAGAGCGTTTTGTCGTTGAGGCGATCAGCAATAGTCATACGCGTGTATCCTTCTTGGCCTTGCGAGTCGTCTTGGCTGCGCGAAACCGTGTCGCCCAGCCTTCTTTTACAGTCTGCGTCCCGCGTGCGAGCGCGAGCGCATTGTCTGGCACATCAGCGGTGATTACACCGCCGGATCCGGTAAAGGCTCCTTCCCCCACAGTGACCGGTGCCACCAGGCTGGAATTGGAGCCAATAAACGCCCCGGCACCGATGACGGTGAGGTGCTTGTCGAAGCCGTCATAATTACAAGTAATGGTCCCGGCACCCAGATTGGCACCTGCACCGATGCGCGCATCTCCCACATAGGAAAGATGATTGACCTTCGCACCCTCTGCCAGCTGCGCTTTCTTCACTTCGACGAAATTGCCGATTTTGGCGCGCGGGCCAATCTCAGCGCCCGGGCGCAAACGCGCATAGGGGCCAATAATCGCTGCGTTCTCCACTGCCGCGCCCTCAAGGTGAGAGAAGGCATGAATCACTGCGTCTTCGGCCACAGTTACACCGGGGCCAAACACGACATTGGGCTCAACGATCACATCGCGCGCAATCTGCGTATCCCAGGAGAAGAATACCGTCTCCGGCGCCACGAGTGTGACACCGTCAAGCATCGCCGACTGACGCATCCCGGCCTGGAAACACGCTTCAGCCTCGGCAAGGTCCACCCGTGAATTGACGCCGAGAACCTCATCCTCACTGCCGCGCACCACGACAGCCTTCAGACCACGCGCCCGCGCCAGACCAACAAGGTCGGTCAGATAATATTCGCCATTGGCATTGTCATTGGTGACCTCGCCCAGAAGGTCAAACATCAACGCCGACGACGCCGCCAGCACACCGGAATTGACCAGTCCTACGGCCCGTTCGCTTTCATCGGCGTCTTTGAATTCAACGATCCGGTCAAGATTGCCGTCATCATCCAGGATCAAACGGCCATAGGCTGCGGGGTCTTCCGGTTCAAAACCGAGCACCGCAACGGCCGCACCACCCTCAAGGGCCTTAAAGACGCGCTCAATGGTCTCCGGCTTGATCAGCGGCGTATCGGCATAGAGCACGATGGATTTGCCATCATGCTTGCCAAGCAAATCTTCGGCGGATTGTACGGCGTGGCCGGTTCCCTTTGGCGGATCCTGCAATGCCACTTTCGAACCGGTTGCCTTCGCGGCTTCGGCCACAGCGGGAGAATGCGCACCATACACCGTCACAATCTCTTCGGCACGGCAGGTCTTCGCCAGATCAATTGCCCAATTGAGCATCGGCCGACCACCGACACTGTGCAGCACTTTCACCGTCTTGGATTTCATGCGGGTGCCCTGACCCGCAGCAAGAATAATGGCAGCACGTGATGAGGACATGTCGGGGGCTCACTTGTGAATCGCAAAATGAAGTCTTGTCAGTTGGCGCTATAGCCTATTGGCGCAAGACAAGTAACCATGATTGAACGCTGTTGTGTGCAGACAAGGATCAGATTTCATGTCGCAATCTTTCAAGACGGGTCTGCCGACCGCCAAACTGTTCGCGAATGCTTCCATCGCCTTCGACCTTGACGGCACATTGGTGGATACGGCGCCGGATCTGGTGCGCGCCCTCAATGAGGTTGTTGGGCCGCATGGTATCAATGAAGTCAATCTCGACGATGTGCGCGCCATGGTCGGACGCGGATCGCGACATTTAATCGAGCGCGCCTTCACCCGCGAACGCCTGCCTCTGACGGATAACTTGACCGACGAACTCGTCACCGCATTCATCGAAACCTATCGAAACGACATTGCCGCTCGCAGCACAATTTTCCCCGGAGTCGTAGACACGCTGGACTGGATGCGATCGGCCGGAGCCACGCTATCGGTCTGCACCAACAAGCCAAGCGTTTTATCCGACATGCTACTCGATACGCTCGACCTGACACGCTTCTTCGACCGGGTCATTGGGCCAGAACGCACGCAGGCAAAAAAGCCCGCAGCGGATCATGTCCACTCGGCTTTGGGCGACAAATACACGGTCGCTGGAATGGTTGGGGATTCGGCACCGGATGTAGACTCAGCCCGCGCTGCAGGCGTTCCCAGCATCGTTCTCAGCTATGGCTACAGTGAAAATCCGGTCAGCTCACTCGGAGCGGACCGGATTGTTCATGCATTCAGCGATGTACCGAAGGCGCTTGCCAATTTATGGCAAGCCGGGCGCTGATTAAGCGGTGCGACGCTCGCGGCCCGTGTCATTGGCTGGCCGGCGTGGCATGCCATTGACGAGATTGGAGCGGACGTCCGTGCGGGCCGAACGCATCGCAGGCATAAAGCCGGCATCCACGAGGTCTACATTCACGTCATATCCACGCTCGGACCAATAGGTTTCGATACGGGATTTAAGGCGGCGTGCGCCTTCAGGCGTACAAAGGTCATTACTCATCTACAAAACCTCCAAAACAGCTGGGCTCTACCGCAGCCGGGGATGTTGCCAATAAAAAGAATATCGGTTGGCGATCACGCAACGTGACCTCCGGTTCGGGCAGGCTGATATAGGTGGACAGCGCCCCTGACGAGCAAAACTTGATGCGACAAGTTGACGCACCGAAAGGCTTGACTTTCCCAAACCTCACCAGCGTCTTGCTTGACCCCCTGAAAACGCCTGATTATATGGGCTCATTCCGGATATCCGGGCGATTAGCTCAGCGGGAGAGCGCCTCGTTCACACCGAGGAGGTCACTGGTTCAATCCCAGTATCGCCCACCATCTCTCCCAACAAAAAGCAGTGATTCGCTTTCAGCCGCGGCATCTCGCCGCAAACCTGCCGGCTCCACTTGCGAAACATTCGCAATAATGGCATCCCGTGATCATAAGTTGGACCAACCACCACTCCTTCAAGGTGAATCATGAAGTTTGCTTCCGCCGTGCTTGCTACCGCCGCACTGACACTGACAGCCTGTTCGCAGCCAGACTCCGCGACCTCTGACACGATCCAAAGCGAACAGCGCGTGGTCAACGTGTTTAGTGCCCGGCACTATCGCAGCGACGAGCACGTCTACGCCGCCTTCACCGCGGCAACGGGCATCGACGTCAATCTGATTGGCGCCAATGGCGATCAATTGATCGAGCGCGTCCGCGCCGATGGCGAGCGAAGCCCGGCTGATGTCATCATCACAGTCGACGCGGCCCGTCTTCACCGCGCCGAGGAAGCCGGCCTGTTTGCTCGCACTGATTTCAGCCAGCTCGCCGCCGGCGTCTCCGATCATCTGATCGATCCGGACGGCTATTGGGTTGGCTTCACCATGCGTGCTCGTGTCATCGCCTATTCAGCGGACCGGGTCGCCGAGGGCGACATCACTACTTACGAACAGCTTGCTGACCCCCGCTGGGCGGGCCGCGTCTGTATCCGCGAGAGCGGCAATGCCTATAACCAGTCACTCATGGCCACGATGGTTGCCAAATCTGGCGAGGAAGCCGCGGAAGCCTGGGCCGCCGGCATCGTCGCCAATATGGCGCGGCCCCCGCAGGGCGGTGATCGCGATCAGCTGCGCGGTATCGCCGCTGGCATTTGCGACGTGGCGGTCGTCAATCATTATTACTACGCCATGCTGGCCAATTCCGGACAGGAAGCCGATCAAGACGCCGCCGCTGCTTCAGTCCTGCTATTTCCCAACCAGGATGATTCCGGCGCACACGTGAATATTTCAGGTGTTGGTATCGCCGCGAATGCCCCGCACAGTGCCGAGGCCCGCGAGCTCGTCGCCTTTCTGCTCTCTGCCGATGCGCAGCGCCTGTTTGCCGAAATGACCCACGAAGTGCCGGTCATTGATGGTGTCGAATGGGACAATGCAGTGCTTGAAGCCATGCTCCCTTTCCGCGAAGATCAGCGTAATGTTTCAGAGCTGGGCGATCAGAACGCCACAGCACAGCGGATCTTTGATCGGGTGGGATGGCAGTAACCGGCACAGCCGCTCCACGGGCGGCACAAAAAGGCTTTAATGCGACCTCACTGGCTGTGGTGGCAGCGCTGATTTGTGCGGCTCCGATTCTGGCCGTCGCCTGGATCGCCCTGACCGGTGATACCGGCGATTACCTCGCCCATCTGGCCCAAACACGTCTGCCCACCTATCTGACCCATTCCGCCTATGTTGCTGGCGTTGCCGCTCTGGGCACTGGCTTGCTCGGCACCTCGCTCGGCTGGCTGATCGCTCGAACACAGTTTCCCGGTCGCGAATTTCTCGGCTGGGTCTTGATCCTGCCCCTGGCTGTGCCCGCCTATGTCGCCGCCTATGCCTGGTTGGATCTGAGCACGGCGGGTGGCCCGCTCTATACCGCCACCAACGGTCTCTTCCCGACCATTCGTGGCTCCTGGGGGGCCGGGCTGATGTTTTCCTTTGTCCTTTACCCCTATGTCTATCTGCTCGCGCGTGACGCCTTCGCCTCACAGTCCGCCGATGCCTATGACGCCGCGCGCACATTGGGCTCGCCGCCCTGGCATGCCTTCATGCACACCGCCCTGCCGATGGCCCGCCCGGCCATTGCTGCAGGGCTGGCCCTGGTGATGATGGAAAGTCTCGCCGATTACGGCACCGTCTCTCATCTGGGTGCGCCAACCCTGTCGATTGGTCTGGTTCGCGCCTGGAGTGGCGCAGGATCGCTCGTAGACGCCGCACGTCTGTCGCTGGTCCTGGTTGTCGTGGCTTTGCTCATCTTCGGGCTGGAACGCGCCCAGCGTCGCCGTGCGCGATCTGTAACGGCCTCAGGCAAGACCCGCCCAGCCCAGCGCTTCGTCTTGCGCGGATGGAAGGGCATCGCCGCCCTATCATTCTGCCTGCTCCCCCTCGCCCTGGGCATGTTCATCCCGCTGGGTCGCCTTGCCTATCTCGCCCTGTCGGAGCCGTCGACCACGAACCTTCTGGACGCTAGCCTTAACAGCCTGACACTGGCCATCACCGCCGCGATCATCGCGGCAGCCCTCGGTCTTTCCACCGCCTACGCCCTGCGCTCAAAAGGCATCATCGCCACAATGTCCGCCCGCGCGGCTGGCCTTGGATACGCTGTACCCGGGGCGGTCGCGGCGGTCGGCGTCATCGCAATCCTCTCGGGCACTCAGCAAATCCTCGACCCAATCTGGCGCGACCTGACCGGTGCGGTCTTCCCGATCTTGCTGACCGGCGGAGCCGCCGCCCTGATTTTTGCCTATCTGTCGCGTTTCGCCGCCGCCGCGATTGGGCCCGCAGAGAGCGCCCTGTCCCGCGTCACGCCAGCCCTGGACGGCGCGGCGCGGACATTGGGCGCGACACCTCTGCAGACCGCACGCCGTGTCCACTGGCCGCTGATTGTCGGCGGGCTGACCTCTGCCGGCCTTCTTGTTTTTGTTGAAGTGCTTAAGGAATTGCCCGCCACTATGATCCTGCGTCCGTTCAATTACGACACGCTGGCCGTCATCGCGCACTCATATGCGGCTGATGAACGTCTGGGCGAAGCTGCGATGCCATCTATTCTGATCACACTGGTCGCGCTGCTTCCCATGGTCTTCGTCGCCCGCTACCTGTCTTCCAGAAGCGCCGGGGGGCAGGACAGATGAGCACACCAATTTTGACCATTCGCGGCGCACGCCGCCGCTACAATGCCGACACCCCTGCCCTTCAGGGTGCCGATCTGGAGCTGCAGTCAGGGACCATCACCGCGCTGCTCGGCCCGTCGGGCAGTGGCAAGTCGACGCTATTGCGGGCGATAGCCGGGCTCGAACCTCTCGACTCTGGCGAAATCATCGGTGGCGCACAAAGCTGGAATGGTCCTGGCCCGGCGGTTCCGCCTGAAAAGCGTCGCGTTGGCATGGTGTTCCAGGATTACGCCCTGTTCCCGCATCTCAACGCCATCGCCAATGTCGCCTTTGGCCTCAACGGCAGCGACAAAAAGAAACGCGCCCTCGCCCAGCTGGAAGCCGCTGAACTGGGTCACAAGGCCAATGCCTACCCCCACGAGCTCTCCGGCGGCGAGCAACAACGTGTTGCTTTGGCTCGCGCATTAGCACCCAACCCGGCCATCGTCTTGCTCGACGAACCCTTCTCCGGTCTCGACCGCCGCCTGCGCAGCGAGTTGCGCGCCCGCACGATCGCCAGCCTGAAGGCAGCAGGAGCCACAGCGCTCATCGTCACCCACGACGCCGAGGAAGCAATGGCTGTCGCTGATCAACTGGCGCTGATGGGCGGCGGGCGTATCATCCAAACAGGCACGCCCGATGAAGTCTGGATGAATCCGGCCAGCGCCGCCGCTGCCCGATTGCTGGGCGATGTGGATGTGTACACCGGTCAGATCGCCAACGGGCAGGTCTCGACGCCGCTCGGCGACGTGCCCGCGCCGGATTTCAAGCCCGGCCAGCTCGTTGATGTCCTGGTTCGGCCTGCGGCGATCTCCGTAATCCCGGCCGATGACGGGGCCTATGCGGTCACTCAGCGTCGCTCAACCGGTGCCGAATTGGCGATGACGCTCAAGGCCGCCGACGGCTCGAATTGGCGTGCCAGCACACCCGCCCCCTGTGATTTGAACGCCGGCGACCGCGTCAATATCAAGCTCAACCAGACCTTCGTAACCGTCACCAATTCGGCCGGCTGAGCGATGGACCCGCTCGACGGCCCCCTCGATGATCTGATGGGCGACGAAGCCCATCTGGATGAAGACGGCAATCCACTCGCACCCGACGAGATCGAACAGCCGGACATCATCCAGCACCATTTCTACATGCTGCCCAAAGTCCGCGTACGCTCGCGCGTCTCGAAATGGATCCCGATGGAAGAGGTTCGTGCCGGCACAAGACTGGTCTCCATGGTGCGTCGTGGTCGCTCCTATGTCGACGAAGTCCACACCGCCGAAACCCCGCTGATCCGCCTCGAGATCGAAAGCAAGAAATCCTTTGTCACCGTGGTGCTCTCCGCCTGGCAGGAAATCCGCTACCTCGAGCCGCAAGACCGCGCCCGCGGCGTCCGCAAGGCGTTGCTGGCTGATCTGGTCGGACGAGACGCACCCTTCTTCATCCCGGTCAAGAAGGGCCTCTATGGCGAGTATGCCATCCGCGCCTCACACCGTTCCAAGGCCACCAAGCGAATGTTCGCCAAAGTCGATCGCGCTGTTCCAGCCGGAGACGGCGAATGGCGCTGGCCTGTGATTGACAAGCGCAGTGACTGGGCCTGCCAGGTGGTGATCGAACCGGGGTTGAGCCTGCCCGCGTCTGGCTTGCGGGAGCCGCATTGAGTTCTCCCCTTTACTCGCTCCCACTTTCTGGCACGCTTTCATCCAAGGGGGACTCCATATGAAATCTCGTTTGATCGCCTTGCTCGCCGCCTCGGCTTTCGCCCTGTCAGCCTGCTCGCAGCAATCCACCAGCGCCGTAAACCAACATTTGTCGACGCCGGGCCTCACCTATGACGAAGCGCAGCTGGCGCAGGATTTATCGCGCGCGATCCAGATCCAGACGATCTCGCACCCCGAACGCGACAACACCGCCGACCTGGCGCTGTTCCGTGATTTCCTGGCGGAAACATATCCCCTGATGCATGCCCGGCTCGATCCGATCAATCTTGGCGAGGGATCGCTCTTCTTCACCTGGGAAGGCAGCGACCCGGCCCTTCAGCCCATCGTGCTGCTCGCGCACCAGGATGTTGTGCCGGTGGAACCCGGCACCGAGGATCAATGGACCCACCCGCCCTTCGCCGGAACCATCGCCGATGGATTTGTCTGGGGACGGGGCGCGCTGGACATGAAGGGTCATCTGATCACGCTTCTGCACGCCATCGAACAGCATTTGCGCGATGGCACACAGCCTGCCCGAACCATCTACATTGCCCTTGGTGCGGATGAGGAAATCGGCGGAGCGGGTGCCCGCCTTGCCGCCGCGCGTCTGGCCGATGAGGATATTCAGGCCTGGTTTGTTCTCGATGAGGGCGGGCTGGTCTTGCAAGAACATCCGTTGACCGGGCAACCCGCCGCCATGATCGCCGTCGCCGAGAAGGGTTATATGACCGTTGAGGTGACCGCCCGCGCTCGCGGCGGTCATTCCTCCACGCCACCGCGCGACAGTGCCGTCAGCCTGCTGGCCCAGGCCATCGTCGCCATCGAAACCAACCCGTTCGAGCACGGGCTGGAGGGCGGCCCCAACACGGCCATGCTCCTGGCGATCGCGCCACAGGTCGAAGGCATGGCCGGCTTTGCCAGTGCCCGACCGGGCCTATTTGGCGGCATGATCGTCTCCTCCATGATGGAAGAAGACGCCACACGCGCCATGCTGGGCACATCCATCGCCCCGACCGTCATCCAGGGCGGCATCAAAGACAATGTGCTGCCCCAGGAAGCCAGCGGACTGATCAATCTGCGCCTTCACCCCAGAGATACGACCGACAGCGCCCTCGCCCATCTGAGGGCGTCTGTGGCGCATATGGACGGTGTCAGCATCGATGTCTGGAACGTTGCGAGCAATCCGCCGCCCGTCGCAGACTTTGAAGGCGATGCCTGGCAGATCATCGCCGGTTCAGCGATTGGATACGCGCCCGAGGGCGCACCCGCCGTGCCCTTCATGGTCACCGGGGCGACAGACGCCCGCGCTTTCGCCGATGTGGCCGACAACCTCTACCGGTTTGCGCCCGTCTGGGGGACATTGGAGGACACACGCCGCATCCACGGCGATGACGAACGCCTGGCCATCGACGATCTGGGCCGCATGACAGCGTTTTTTTACACAGTGATTGAGCAGGCGGCAGTGGAATAACCCTTCGCTCTACGCCGACAAACAAAAAGGCCCCCTGCACTGCAGAGGGCCTTTTACGTTGATCTGTCGAAAATGCCTTAAGCGGTCTCGAGAACCTTGCCGCCCCGTGCATCTTCAATGCGGTTGCGCGCCATTTCATCGGCGATGAGGTTGGATGGGCGACCTTCGCTGTCGGAAATGTCGAGAATGTCCGCCAGGGTCGTTTCCAGGCCATCCAGCTTGCCCTGCACCCATGACGGGTCAAAGTCGCCGGTAATCTCGCCCATCACATTGATGATACCGCCCGCATTAAGCACATAATCTGGCGCATAGATCTTGCCGCGCTTTTGCAGCTCAGCGCCCATGTCCTGGGTGGCCAGCTGATTATTGGCTGCGCCGGCGATCACTTTCGCCTTGATGCGATCAATTGTATCCGGATTGATGATTGAACCCAATGCACAGGGCGCGAACACGTCAACGTCAGCGTCATAAATTTCGTCGAGACCGACGATTTGCGCGCCGTACTTCTCGTTCAATGCCTTCAGGCCGGGCTCATTGATATCGGTGATCACCAATTCCGCACCCGCGCCAGCAAGATGCCCGGCAAGGTAGTTCCCCACATGGCCCGAAGCCCCCTGGATCGCCACGCGAACACCGTCCAGGCTTGATTTGCCGAGGCCGCGCTCAACACACACCTTCAGCCCACGGAAAACACCTTCAGCGGTGATCGGTGACGGATCACCCGAAGCTGCCTTACCCTCCGGCAAGCCAACCGCATGCTTGGTGAATTTACGAACCGACATCATATCCGACGGGTTCACACCCACGTCTTCGGCAGTGATATAGGCACCATTCAGGCTTTCGACCGCACGTCCGAAGGCTTGAAACAGGGCATCGCGATCAAAATTGCCTTCCGGCTTCATGATCACGCTCTTGCCGCCGCCGATCGGCAGGCCGGCCATGATATTCTTGTAGCTCATACCCTGGGACAGACGCAGTGCGTCATTGAGGGCAGCCTCGGAAGTCGAGTAGGACCAGAAGCGGCAACCACCGCAGGCCGGGCCGGTGACAGTGGTGTGAACGGCGATGATCGCCTTCAGCCCTGTTACCTTATCGGTCGCAAAAAGAACTCGTTCGTGATTGTCGAAGGACGCGTGCTCGAAAACACTCATAAGGCACATACCTGTTCAGCGTTGCAGCCAGTGTGCTGCGATTTCCGCGCCGGAATACGCCTTCCCGCACCATCAGACAAGCGCGTGTCCACAGGTGCGTGGTTAACTCAGTGTAACAATTTTTTGATACGCATGCGAAGCAATGGCAGAATATTGTCCGCAAACCACGGATTTTTCTTCAGCCACGCACTATTCCTCCACGAAGGGTGCGGTAGAGGCAGGTAATCTGGTTGATAGTCCGCCGCATGCTTCACGGTTTCCGTAAGCGTAAGGCATGCTTTTTTACCGAGCACACGGCGTTGGGCATACATCCCGACCAGTAAAGTCAGTCCAACCTCGGGCAGAAGCGCTTGCACCCTGTCTTGCCACAAGGGGGCGCATTCCTTGCGCGGCGGCAAATCGGAGCCCTTGGCATCCAGCCCCGGGAAACAAAAACCCATAGGCACGATGGCGATTTTTGAGGTGTCGTAAAACACCGTTTCGTCAACACCCATCCAGTCGCGCAATCGATCGCCAGACGGATCGGTGAACGGCATGCCGCTGTCATGCACCCGCGTGCCGGGCGCCTGGCCGATAATCATTATTTTTGCTGAGGTGGCCGCCTGAATAATCGGACGCGGAGTATGTGGCATATGCTCGGCACATACGCGACAGGCTCGGATATCCCTGAGAAGTGTCTCGAGAGGATCGATTTTACGGGGCCGGGCGCGTGATTCTATACACGCCCTTGAATTTGGCCGCATCTTCAACCGGCTTGCCCTTGCGCAAGATCACTACCTCGCCACGCAGCGCAAGCCGCACCACCGCCTGGCGCACATGGCCGAAGCGTTTTTGCCAGTTCACCGGGTCTGCCGCACGAGCCGCATCCGTTGGATCGATGGACTTGCCTTCAGGGGCCGCTTTGACCAATTGCAGGATTGCGGCTTCGATTGGATCGTCTATTGGGGTATCGCTCATGGCGAACACATATTCCCTGTCGCTTCACAACACCAGAGCCCCATATGCGCCGCGATCACAGACCCTATTGGATGCACCGTCTCTGGGAGACGTTAGAAGACGATTGGACCGCGCATTTTCTGCGTCCCCATTTCGAGGCTTTGGGCGATAAACCAAAAATCGTCCGGCCCTGGCATGTCGAGGTTTTTGGACCCAATATTCGGGCCGGACGCTCGCTACACATTATCGCCAGCGCCTCCGATCCGGTCCGCCTCACAGTCTGGTCGCCCCAGGATAATCCCGGACGGATTGATATCGGTGACTACACATTCATGGCCGGCGGCACCCGCCTTTTGGCAGCGGGCTCCATCACCATCGGCGATGGTTGCCTGATTGCCCGTGAGGCGACGATCACCGATTGCGACTGGCACAGCTTGTATGATCGCGTTGATCCAGCCCCACCGTCCAAGCCAGTTGTGTTGGGTCATAACGTTTGGGTCGGCGATGGTGCCTTCATCGGCAAGGGCGTCACCATTGGAGATCACGCTGTGATTGGTGCCCGCGCGATTGTCACCAAGGATGTTGCCCCCTATCAAGTGGTCGCCGGCAATCCGGCGCGGGTGGTGAAAACGCTCGATCCGGACACGCCCATGAAAACCCGCATGGACCTGCTCGCCGACGCGCCGGGCCTCCACCAATTCATGGAAAACGCTTATCGCGACACTATGAAGGGCAATTCGACGCTTGGCTGGTTGCGCAGCAAATTTTTCCCGAAGGCAGGTGATTGATGAACACCCCGAATGATACGCCCATCAAAACGCCTTGCGTGCAGGTGTGTTTTGTCGACCCCAAGGTCGGTCTCTGCGTTGGTTGCTTTCGCAATATGGAAGAACTCGCCCGCTGGACCAAATACAGCGACGCCGAGCGGGACGCCGTCACCAACGCTTTGCCAGCACGTGAAAAAGCCTATCGCAACAGCAAGTCGACCTAGGCCATAAACGCCTTGCGCACCATCATCACACCGACCACGACCAGACCAACCGCAAAAAACCGCTTGAGCTGATCCGCCGGAAGCGAATGCGCCAGTCGAGCACCTATCGGCGCGACAAAAAACGCCGATCCTGCTAGCAGGACAAAGCCCGGCAGGTTCACATAACCCAGCGA
>Ga0315338_1002218_pt1 | contig 20039 bp, 19 predicted proteins | sample ASW8metaG_FD_204518 | JGI IMG/M metagenome (GOLD analysis project Ga0315338, IMG submission 204518) | Ammonia-oxidizing marine archaeal communities from Monterey Bay, California, United States - ASW #8 | ecosystem: Environmental > Aquatic > Marine > Coastal | place: USA: California | collected... | reverse complement strand
CTGTAATTGATTTGAATGAAATCCAGCGGTTCACGTCGCATGATGGTTATGAAGTCCTCGTAAAGCTCCTCGCGTGACGCAGTGATCCCTATATATCGGTAGATTCCCTGTGCTTTCCGTTCTTTGATGATAGGTAGTTGAGTTCTCCAGTCAGTCAGGCTATGAACCTGCATTAGGTCAATCTTTGAAACGCCCATTTTTTGTGGTGATGCGTCCATCTGGCTGATCCCCTGATCTCGCCCCTCAGCACGGACCTTGGTCGCGACGAAGAGATCGTCAGGCAAGTTAATCTGTCGTGCTACATGGCCGAAAGCAGCTTCAGATGGGCCATAGTTTGGTGATGAGTCTACGACTGTTCCTCCGCGTTGGAAGAAAAGATCTGTGACCCGTTTTAGTGGATCGAGTTCACTGGGATCATCCCCTACATTGAAGGTGCGATAGGTCCCAAGCCCGATGACTGGTAGTAACTCCCCTGTTTTTGGGATGGCCCTTTGCATCAGGCTGCTCTGTGCAATTATCTTGGCTGGCTTAATCGCTCCAAGTAGGCACACACGGCCCGCGTTCGCCAGGATCTGGCGCCTCGAAACCATGCCCGTCCTCCGTCTATTGGCCTCGTTGTTGGCGGAATTCTGCTAGGCGGGCTTCAATTATTCTCAGTCGTTCCCCTTGTTGACCGTTTCCACCACCCACTTCTGTTCCATTAGGTAGAGTGATGAATGTCCATTCCACTAGGTTCGAACCGGTTCGCGATGGTCGTCCCAATATACGAATACGATCCCCGGGCTTAAGTTGATCGTCCGTCCAACCGACTCGTCTAAGGTTTATGATGCTATCTCCCTCCGCCATCCAGGCCTCTTGTGCGCCTTCAGCATTTACTGCGTTGAAGTAAATTCTTGCATGCGGATTAACTGCGCGAAATTCGGTTACAACACCGGTAATTTGCATTCGCTCGTCAACCAGGTAGTGCGCTGCGGGGTTATGGTGGGCCAGGGCGGAGATTGAAACCAGCAATGCTCCACAGATTAAGATTAAATTCTTGCCTGTCATCTTACAGTCCTCACTTTAGAATTCTCCAGATATTGACTCACAGGGGGCATCCAATAAATCAACCTCGGGCGTCAAGAGTCTAGTGCGTTCAAGTACCAGTGGTTCGTTAAACATAACTGGGTCGATCAAGGTGAATTCCATATGGAGCCTGCTACCATCCTCACTGCGAGTGTAGCGCTCAACACTTCTAGCCTCGTCAGCGTTATGAATAGGTAAATTGTCTTCCGCAATATTAGCGCTTACATTTATAGTTTCCACGACCAAAGTAGATCCCTCGTACCAGCCAATCGAATGTCCTAGTGGGCTGGGCGTTTCATTTTCGGGGTGACTGCGACCATCTGTATAGATGATACGATCCGACGTCATATCTTCCCCTTTGATTGAAATGTGATCCTCATATTGTTCAATGAGTATTGGGTCGTTATGTAACACAGTCCGGAAGGCTCCAAAGTATTCACACTGGATGGACGGATCGTCAGCATGATCATAGGTTAATGCGTATTCTTTGGCAGTCTCGGTAAAAAGTCCCGTGATGGCTGCTAAATTACGTCCTCGGATAGCTTGTTGAATATCTGCCGCTGACAAATGATCATTTGCTGGATCATGCAGGAGTTGATCAAGATATTCGTAGGTTTCTCTTGTGCAATTGCAGGCAAAAAGATCATCAATGGTCCAGTCTGGATGCGTGATCGCGGTAACTGTAGTGCTCCAGATTCCCTCAAAAGCGCTGGGCAATACCTCCTGAGCCTCTGAAAAGCGGACGCCGAGAGTAAGACAGCCTAAACAACTTACTGCGATGGCTACACCCGCTAGGATAAGTCTGTGAAATCTCCCTAAGGCGACCCGTATACCCAGCGATCTAATCAGGTTGACAACAATTTTCAAGGTTTCTCCTTAATCTGAGGTTGGTTTTCTAAAAAGCAGATTTTACCTGCATATCGGGTCTTTGCGGCAGTAGCACGGTTACCTTTTTATTGAATCTGAGGCTCTCCGGTTTCAGGGTCTTCTGTACCAACCCATTCATAAGACGTCTGCATGCGGATTCTATTGTCATTAGAGTCATATCGATATCGGATCCGCTTTCCGTCTTCGTCTAGGATACCCAGGGATTGTTGAAATAGCCCCGGTGGCGGCCAGTCTGCTGGTACGGTGCCTTCCAAAATATAGAGCCGGCGTGCGTGCAAATGGATTCCAATAAAGCTGCGCGATCCATCCACGCGGGTAATTTGCAGCTGGTGTCCTTGAATTCCGTCTACCGCTGCGTAGGCGTCATAGGTGACTTCAGCATCACCCTGCTGTCGAAAGTTCCATGCGGCAAAGGCAATAGAGCCCCTTACGTCTGAACCTGCCTCAAATCCATTGCAATCGTATCCGGGGTTTGTACACCGTTCTTCATGCACTTTCTCAGCCACAGTGTAGTCGACAACAGTAACTGTGTAGTGGCTTTCTGAATCATCGACGCTGTAGACGCGGGCCGGGAATGTAGCACCCTGTTCTGAAATGTAATTGATCTCCCGTATATCGGGCTCACGAGGGAAATTGACAATGAATCGTTCAGCCTCATTGACATACTTGATCCAGCCTTGTGCGAGAGAAAACCCTGGAAACGCCAGAGGTAATGTCACAGATATGAGTTTTGCTAGCTTTATTGAGCGCATGCTTTTCCCTAAGGGAACTCGTATTAGCCGTTTAGTCGAATTCTTTTTCCGAGCCATCGTCCATCGTTATATAGCCAAGGAGGCAGCCTCGAGAGCCGTCCTTAAGTGGATGGCACCTCAGAGAGAGGTTATCACCGACCTCGACACTATCCTGGGTCCAGCCATCTCTTCTGAGCGTGGTAACACTGGCTCCCTCTAGAGCCCATGCCTTAGTTGCGCCATCAGCATCCACCACTTCAAGATAAATCCAGCTATGTGGATTCATCCAGTGTATTTCCCGCACGGTACCCTCTAGAAGCATCCACTCTGTTTCTGAGTAGTTCGCGTGGGAGTGGTGCGCCCATGCTGGATAGACTGTGCTTATCATCACGGCTGTAATAAAGATCGCTATTTTGTGTTTCATTCCCCCCCTCCCTAAGCAATAACTGATTGATTGCTAGCTCGTGCTGCCCTCCGGATAGACTGGCACCGCAACGCGGTCGCCGAATACCGATTGGAGCCCGGTAATAGCGCAAGCTTCATCACCGCTGTCAGCGCCACCGACACCGATAGCCCCGATCATCTGACCATCAACGACGATCGGAAGCCCGCCCGGCTCGGTATGCCACTCAAATAACAGGACAGAACGTGGTAGGCCGTATGGTCTGTTTTGTAGCCCCGCACCGCGTGCCGATGTAGGGTCTCGACTTTGCAGCGCTGTTTGAGCCCTCAACATAGCGGCTTGGATATTACCGTTGACTTGCCCATCCATTCGTTCGCCATGAACCGGAACACCGGAAGGATCCAGAATGACAAGTGACATTGTTTCTCCGTGTTCAGTTGCCCATTCGCGGCAGGCCATAGCGACTCTTCTTGCTGCATCTCCGGAGATTTGAGCACCATTCCTAATTTGCGCTGCGGCAGCCCCCGAAACAACAAATTCAGGTGGAAGGTTTGATGCAGGTGCCGACTCCACTACAAATTGCGGCACAGGAGCGACCATTGGTGTTTGTGGGCGCGAAATATCTTCAACTAAGGGTGGTTGCGGTCCCAGGACTTCGATCATCGCTTTGTGAGCGCAGATTTCGTCGCTCCAGCCTTCCGCTATACGCGGCGCAGATCCACCGACACCGATCGCACCAATCAGTTGGTCGTTTACAACGATAGGTAAGCCTCCGGAGTTTGAGAACACGCCAAGCTCAATCTGCTGCCATTCTTCACTCGGGTTTCGGATCACACGGTTCATCCGTTCTTTGCTGGGGCCGCGTATTCTTAGAGCAGTTTGTGCTTTCATTTCCGCTGTGGCGGTATTCACCCAGCGTTCTCCATCCATACGATGCACATAGACATCGTTCCCATCATTATCAATGACATAGACACTGATTGTTACACTACGTTCTTCGGCTAGTCTTTCACAAGCCATGGTAATGCGTTCAGCGGTTGCGAGATTGATCGTTGTGGTGTCGAGGATTTTTTCTGCTGCTGCCCCTGATACAACGAATTCAGACGAAACGCTCTGTGCACTTACCCCAGTAGCTATTGCTGTTGCGATGGCCGCAAAAAAGAAGCTAACCCTTAAAATCTGCCTATTCATGTCTTAATCCCTCTTGTATTTTTTTGTTTTCTCGGCGTTAGCTCGAGTAAGTGATGTGGAGAATTTTTGCGTAGTCCCCGGCTATTTTCAGTTTCTAAGTTTACCGATCTTGGGGCGAGAACGTGTACTAAATTGTAAGAGATTAGAATGAGTCTAAACAAAAATCTCCATTCGTACCGATTTCAACCAATTTTTGTTTTTTCGAGACACCTAAGGGCCCGAACTGAGTAGAATCAGACTCTAGGTTTTGGTTCCCGCGTGTGGGAGAAGATAACAAGAAGCAAGAAGGAGGAGCATCATGGGCATTCGATTGGATTTAGCGACAATAACTGGCGTGAGTCTTTTGGGACTATTTTTGCTACCACTACAGAGTAGCGGCGAGGTTACAACATTCCAACTTACAATGAGTGGTGATCAGTCGGTGCCGGGTCCCGGTGATGAAGACGGGCAGGCAAGCGGTACTCTAACAATAGATGATGCCACTGGGCTGATTTCGTGGGATTTTACCTACTCAAATATAGCGGATCCCGCGGCTATGCATATTCACAGCGGTGCTGCAGGTGGGAGAGGCGGTGTTGCCGTACCTCTCAATGTGGAAACCAGTGGAGGCGCCGGGACCCTGATGGGTTCTACGACAGCTGATGCTGCCAATGTAGCGGCAATACTGGCGTCTCCATCGGATTACTACGTCAATATTCACAATGCTGATTTTCGCCCTGGTGCGATTCGGGGGCAGCTTGGAGACTAATTAGAATAACTAAGTGAGATTCTCGAAAGTTGCCGCCGGAGGAAGGGTTTCGACAAATGAAGCGGTCCTATTGCGGTGGGCCACAAGTGTAAAATGTGAGGTTGCGTCATGGCATTCGCGATAAGTATGTTTATTTCGACCGTGGTTTTATTGTTAACTCAGCCCGCTTTGGGGCATCACAGCCCGGCTGCATTTAATGGTGACGCTGTTGTAACTATCGAGGGTACTGTTACTCAATTTGATTTTAGGAATCCTCACGTCTACTTCTACGTTGAATCCACAAATGAAACTGGGAGTACAGTCGAGTGGGAAGTGGAATCAGACTGGACAACCGAGTTAAGCCGTATTGGCTGGACTGCGGATTCCTTACAACCGGGGGATCAGGTCGAAGTCACAGCTCATCCCGCAAGGAATCCGCAACGACACTATATGAATCTGATTTCTCTTGAGAAGGAGGATGGCACGGTGCTTACGTCGTGGGACCTTAGGCCAGACGAAGGGCCTCCGCCTGCAACCCAAGCTGCCGGTATTGCTGGCACATGGTTGCCTGACCGGGACTTTCCACGCTTTTTCGGATTGACAGCTAGACTTGCCAATGAGAGGGGCCAGGCAGCACAGAACTCGTTTGTAGAAACCGAGAACCCAGCCAGTGAATGTATTCCTCACCCCTTACCCCAACGGTTGGGGAATCCACATGTGAATGAGATTCAGATACTTGAGGACAGGGTTGTCATAACGGCGGAGACCGAGAGTGAGCCAAGAGTCATTTACATGGATGGACGCGGGCACCCCGAGAACGGCGAGCTATCCCATCACGGTCATTCAATAGGGTGGTGGGAGGGAGATGTCCTAGTTGTTGAGACAACCCAGTTTGAGCCACATCGCAGAGGAAACGGGTTTGCTATTCCATCAAGCCCACAAAAGCGACTTACAGAAAGATATTATTTGAGTGAGAGTCGATTGCGGCTGATTGTCGACTATGTATTAGAGGATTCAGAGTATCTTTCAGAGCCACTTATCAATTCTCACGAATGGCAATACGCGCCTCACATGAACCTGATCCCTTTTAGTTGTGATCTTGAAGTAGCCAGCCGTTATTTGGAAGGGCTCACGGACGACTCATCAAGCGACCTTACACGCATGCGGACTACCTGCGTAGCTACTGGGCGATGCGAATAGTCCTCATCTAAAATCAAAAGTGATCATTCTGCGCCGGATACGAGCATCCGGATGGTGCCGTCCTGTCTCGAGGTAATGAACAGTTCGCCATCACGACTGCGGCTGATGTGCATGTCTGCACGGTCGACCGTTGTGCCCATTTTTTCGCCCACTAATTCCCGTAACGTAACATCTGTGCGGTTTCCATTAGCCTCGCGAACATAGAGTTGGATTTCTTCAACTGATCCTACTGTTTGCGGAATTCCATCGTCAGCCGCCTTCATTGCAGCTAGATCTGTTGCAAACAGACGTCCACGCACGAGTTCACCAAATACAAACTTGCCGCGAAGCGCAGAGATGCTGCCTCGGTAGGCGAATCCAGCCGTTATAGCCTGTCCTTCGCTGTGGTCATACATTGCCACGGGATAGGTGAATTCATCCTCTGTTCGTCCATCTAAAACATCCGTCGGAAGTGGGAACACTTCACGCAAATTTCCATCAGGAAAATAGACGCCGTTGTTGAAAATTCCTTCACGTCGCATCCAGCCGTAGTTGTTTCCCTCATGAACGATATTGACCTCTTCAATTTGCCCCATACCAATGTCCCCGGCAAATAGTGTTCCGTCTATTGGGTCCCACGATAAACGATGAGCGTTCCGGAAACCGTAGGCATAGATTTCACCAAACGTCTCGGGATTATTATCCGATGCAAATTGGTTAATTACTGGAATCGTGTAGTTTCCGACTCCTTTTGTTCCGCCGGACTCGGATGGGCTACGTGGATCGATGCGCAGGATTGCGCCGATCAAGGTGTCAAGGCGTTGTACCTGGCTCGGGTCACTAGCGTTTGGTCCACCCCCGTTGCTGAATCCTAAATCACTGCCACTTGTGTAGAGCAGTCCGTAGTCAGGGTCTTCGGGCGCTGACGTTGGATTGAATCCGAGGTAGCCGAATGGGTGGCGGAACCACTCAACAACGTGCCCGACGCGAAGCAATTCGCGTCGTGTACCCTCAAACGTGTTCGCAGCGGGGTCAGCTGTGTGCCATTCGGTGATAACACTATGGTAGGTAATATCATCGTGATTGAATCCAGGTGGGACAAAGTCCGGCGTAGCGTCGTTAGGATTTCCTGTTTCGCCGTGTACAGTGTAGAACAATCCGTTCTGTGCAAACTCGGGGTGAAACTCGAAGCCAATAAATCCACTTTGCAGGGCATCGTAGAAACTACTCGAGAACACTTCTGCCACATTCACGTATAACGAAGGCTCGTTGTTGCTATTGAGTAGATACAGTAGTCCGCGCGAGTCGTTAGCGAAACGCCGTCCATCCGGCAGATCACGAACGAAGCTTACACGCGCCCAACCTAATACACGTGCATCATCTCCTGTCTGATGCAATGTACGCGTATCCGGAAGTCGTGCAACCTCTCTAATTTCAACGCTCAAACCCCGTTTTGTGATCGCTGTCGGGATAGGGTCACTGATCTGCGCCTGAATCGCGCTGGCAGTCAAAAGGACTGTGGTGACAAGCAAGGTAGTTATTGTTGTGTGCGCACGCATAATCCCTCCTACATACATCGGCCGCGATGCGAAGATATGTGAGAAGTATTAGCTGTCTACTGTCGCATGTAAAGTATGTTTTCACAGCCGAGCGGCGGAGTTGCTGAAATTTTGGCCAGGTGGTCGTAATCGCTCACGAACTTTTCATAACAAGCTATTTGTTAATACTATTTGAGAACGCTGCCGATAATTTTGTAACGACATCAGGCACAGTAATTAAATCCATAGCGTCCGGATTACGAACTCGTCTCCCCCAGCGAATCTGCTCGACCTCAACATCAAACTGGTTTCGTACTGCCTCAGGATACTTATCCACAACTAGATGTTGGCTTGCATAGGGACCTGTGCGATGACGATTGGATGTCGCATACAATCCAACAACAGGTGTTCCAACCGCGGTGGCCATGTGGGCCGGCCCCGAGTCCGGGCAAAGTAGTACAGTCGATTTTTCTATTAGAGCTAACAGTTGTTTCAGAGTGGTTGCGCCAATTAGATTAACGATTTTATTCTGAGCTTGTTCGCATATCTGCTTTCCGTAATGTCGTTCTATTGCCGTAGGTCCGCCGGTGAGAATAACTTTTGCGCCATAATTTTTAGATGCATAGTCGGCAATCGCTGCGTAGTGTGTAGTATCCCAGTTTCTGAAGTTTCGAAGGCGTTGACCCGCACATGGGCTGATTAATAATATGGAATTTGAGCCATTGACATGTTCTAGAGCAAAGTGACGGTCGGAATGTGAGAGAGGAATATCCCAGCGAAGTTTTTCCCGTTCGATGCCAAGTACTTTGGCGAATTCGAACAAACCATCCATGACATGCTGATGAGGGTTGGCCGGAATGTGTTCGTTACAAAAGAGCCATTGAGAATCTCGAGCTCGGGCGCGGTCAAAGCCGAGGCGTGTCTTTGAAGAAACCATAAGGCTAATGAGATTTGCTCGCATTGAAGCGTGCATATGCAGCACGACGTCAAAGTTTTGGTTTCGGAGTTTACGATGAATATCAAGGTAGGCCCCAAGGCCTTTGTGCTTGTCGAAGACCAAAAATTCAACACCTTCCAACCCTTCTAGAAGACCGTGCTCAATACGTCCGATTATCCAGGTGAGTTTTGTATTTGGCCAGGCGGTTTGTATCGAGCGGACGACTGGAACGGTATGACACGTATCTCCTATCGAAGACAGCCTAATGATGCAGAGTTTTTTTGGTAGGGGATCGAGTGTCGATAACATGGTTGTCTGTTACCCTAAAAATTATTAAAAAATAATACGCCAAAGCATTGGATTTCGATACGGTGAATTTAGAGATATTCGACAGGCTATGCCATGGAGGCGTACTTAGGACAAAGCCCTAATCTCGGAGCAGGGGTGGCTCCAATGATAGAATAGGCGCATAAAACGTCAAGACATGCGAACTATCAAAGCTCTGTGCATCACCGACGATTTTGATCGTCCAACTGTTGCGACCTTTATTGGTATGCATCGTGCGGGTATTGATCTCACAGTGGTCCGACCACCGCCTCGAGATAGACTCGGAGCGGAATTGGCGAATAAATCCCCGAATTATGATCAGCAGATAGCGGCGGGTTGTGCCGCCCTCAGCGAGGCGGGTGTGCGGCTTGTGGATTTTGAGTTTCGGGGTTCTTCCAAGGCTAATGATAGTGAGCTTCTTCGGGTTGAGCTGCGAGATGGTGGTTACGATGTTCTTCATGTTTTCGTTAATAAGGCCCTACAGCACGGTCTAGCAGCTACTAGAGGATTATCGACCCGAATAGTTGCTTATCGCGGTATCGTTGGGAACGTCAGTTTTTTAAATCCGGTCTCCTGGAAACGGTTTCTAAACCCTAGAATCGACAGGATCGTCTGTGTTGCCGATGCTGTTCGAAACCATTTCCTTCAGATGCAGCCTGCTTTTTTACGTCTACCAGGGGATCGGCTAGTAAAGATTTATAAGGGTCATAACCTGGAATGGTATACGGACCCGCCCGCTGATCTACAGGAATTTGGTATTCCATCAGGCGCGTTTGTGATTGGATGCGTAGGCACTTACAGACCGCGAAAGGGTATTGAGCAACTTATCGAAGCGATGGCTAAACTACCAGAGCATTGGCAGGTGCACCTGCTCCTGGTTGGTTATATGGATAGTCCAGTGCTTGAAAAAAAGATTGCTCAGAGCCCTATCGCAGAGAGAATTCACAGGTCAGGTTACCGTCAGGATGCGCCACTGCTTACCGCTGCCTGTGATGTCTTCGTATTACCTTCTATCAAGCGTGAAGGACTCTCGAGGTCTCTTATCGAGGCGATGGTTTATCGTATTCCATCTATTGCGACCAATTGTGGCGGCAACCCAGAACTTGTTGTTGACGGTGTTACTGGGCTGTTAGTTCCGGTCCGCGATCCCAGTGCGATCAGTGACGCAATCTGTCGGATGTATAAAGATCCTGATATGCGTCGACGAATGGGTGAGGCAGCACGCTATCGTATTAAGACTAGTTTCAGAATCGAAGATACAATAGAACAGACCATAGCTCTTTATCAGAGCCTTGTATGAGGATTCTGGCCCGGAAGATTTGCGGTGAACCCACTATCTATGATTATTGGCTTGCTTTGGTTGTAGAAACCTCGAATCTTACGATTGTCAGGTGTTCCGAACTCAGTGGGCAAGAGGTATTGTTTCTGGCAGTATTTTGGTCTCCACATTCGAATGCCAGGAGAAACGTGGTTGGGAGCGTGAGATGAAGCTAAGATCTTTGGGCCTTTCCATTATTTCTACTCTTGTTGTAGCGGTCTCCGCTTCTGCGCATCATTCACACGGCGCCTATCGGATGACGGAGTACACGCAAATTGAAGGGGTTGTGACAGATTTTTATTGGATTAATCCTCATGCCTGGATCTATCTCCAGGTTGTTGATACTGAGGGGCAGTCAGCAATCTGGGCTCTGGAATCCGCAGGCGCTAGCACGCTTGTCAACATTGGGGTTAATCGTAATGATATTAAAGTCGGCGATACGATCTCCGCTAAATGCCATCAGCTCAGAGACGGCGCCAACGGATGCCTTCTCGGGTTTATCACAACCGCGAATGGCGTAGAGAAAGAATGGGACTAGCATAATACAAAGCCTGGATCAGTACTTTCTCTAAATTACAGATCAGTTGATCCGGCATTGGGATGTCGGGTACGTGCGATGACACCTGCTTTCAGAAAAAGCGGGTGTCTGGAAGATAACAACAACAATCACAAGGAGTGATCATGAGGTGTTTTACTGCTGTTCTTTCGGTCATTGTTTCATCGCCATTGTTGGTTAATTTAGTTTTTGCGCAGCATGCAAATGACAATGTCCCGCTGATTTCTTACGTGTCAGTCCAGAATTTTCTTAAGTATTCTCCTGAAATGAATCTAGGAGAAACTTTGGCCGTAGCCGTTAATTCCAAAGGGCACATAATGGTTTTAAATCACCCTGGTTCAGCTAATGCAGGAGGACCGCTGTACGGCAATGCAACTTCTCAGTTGCTGGAGTTTGATGAGAATGGACACTTTGTGAGAGAGATTGGTCAGAATGTTTACGGCTTGGGCTACTCGCACTCCATTCGTTATGACAGGTACGACAATCTTTGGCTTGTGGATAAGGGGGCAAACACCGCTATAAAGTTTGATCCGGCCGGCTATGTGACTATGAATCTAGGGAGGCGCCCTGAAGGTTTTGATGAGTATATTCATGTGAGCGGGCCGGATGCGTTACACCGAGACGGTTTCTTTGGTGGGCCTACCGACGTTGCTTGGGATGCAGAAGACAATATTTTTATCAGTGACGGTTATCTGAATTCTCGAATTGCGAAGTACGACAGACACGGAAACTGGATAAAGTCTTGGGGGTCCTATGGTTCCGAGCCAGGGGAGTTCAATTTGCCTCATAGCATGCAAGCAGATCGGGACGGCAATATTTATGTTGCCGATCGTACCAATCGCCGCATTCAGGTATTTGACTCTGATGGCAACTTTCAGCGGATTATCTTGTTAAATGCCCCATTTGATAAGACGCTACAGCCTGTTCTAGGCAATGTGAATCCGGACCAGCCCGATGAGACACAGCCCTGGGCTTTGTGTATTTCAAAAGGTGAGACTCAATACCTCTGGGCTGCAGATCAGCATCCAGGTCGCATTTATAAGATAGCCCTGGACGGAGAGATTCTTGGCATGCTTGGACAATCAGGTAAGCAATTGGGCCAATTCAATTGGATTCACGGTATAGATTGTTCACAAGAGGATGTTCTTTATATAGCCGATATGAACAATTGGCGGATTCAGAAATTGATACTGAATCCTTGATGGAAATTGAAACGATCATAAATACCAAATTTGGAGGCAACATGACTAATAAACAAAGAAAAATGTCGCTTATATCTGCAGTGATCGCGAGTTGTGCGCTTGTGGTGGTTCAAACAAGTTTTTCTCAAACCCGTGAGCAGGGGCCGTGGTGGCCGTCTCCTCATGGTCCAGAAGATCAGGCTGGGTCATCGAATTACGTAACACCCACGAAGATTCTCGCCGCGCTGCAGATTCCCCAGACTGGCGAGACGTATGAGCTTGGCCACATATATGAAGCGAACATGCCAGCATTTGGTTCACGGCCTTACTTCATGCAGGTAGTACCTCCTCCAACCCCAACTAGCGCAGAAGGCGGCGTGGCCCTGAGCGAGTATTTCACGGGTTTCATCGGTCAGATGGGAACACAGTTCGATGGGCTTGGGCACCAGGGTGGGAACATCCAGATGGGAGATGGTTCCTTTAAGACTGTATTTTATAACGGTTTTTCAGCAGAAGACCTGACTGGGACCAACCGCGGTCGCGGGGGGCTAGAAGCACTAGGGGTCGAGCACATGAAGCCTTTCATTACTCGTGGCATTTTGATTGACATAGCGGGTTTTAAGGGAGTGGATACTCTACCGGCTGCTTATGAGGTAACGCTGGAGGACATGCGCGGTGCGCTAGCTTGGCAAAATATGGGAGAGGACACAATTGAGCAGGGCGATGCTGTCTTTTTCAATTACGGTTGGGCCGTGAATTGGACGAACCCTTCTAAGTACAACGATTCTTACATTGGTACTGGTGAGAATGAAGGTTCGCCGGGCATCTACGCCGATGTGGCTCGTTGGTTGTCAGCGCGTAAGGTATCTCTAGTCGGGGCCGATAGCTGTTGTGTGGAAGTCAGGCCTCGTCCTGGACTCGACAACCTACATCGTATTCTTTTCCTCGGAGAAGGTATCGCTATGTTGGAGAATATGGAGCTTAGTGGCTTGGCCCGAGATGAAGCGTATGAATTCCTTTTTCTTGGTTTGCCTGAGCGAATCAAAGGCGCAACTGGTTCACCGATGAGACCTATTGCTGTCAGGTGATGGGGTATAAGTATTTCTTAGCTCGATCTTAATCATAATGACTCGGTACATTGGTGCGATTGATCAAGGCACGACCAGCAGCCGTTTCATAGTCTTCGATCGGACTGGTGCGATTATTTCTGTTGCGCAGAAAGAGCACCAGCAAATATACCCTGAGCCCGGGTGGGTTGAGCATGACGCTACTGAGATCTGGAACAACACGGTCGAAGTGATTGCAGCGGCGCTGAAACAAAATAATTTTGGCTGCGCTGATTTTGCTGGAGTTGGTATTACAAACCAACGCGAGACGACTGTTCTATGGGATCGAAATAGTGGCGAGCCTTTGTATAACGCTTTGGTATGGCAAGATACGCGTGTTGACGACCAGGTTGTGTCCTACACGCAAGAAGGCGGACAGGATCGGTTTCGGGCTCTAACCGGGCTGCCGCTGGCCAGCTATTTCAGTGCGTTAAAACTTCAGTGGATCCTCGACAATGTCACAGATGCTCGTGCTAAGGCTGAGGCTGGCGATGCGATTTTTGGGACTATTGATAGTTGGATCATCTGGAATCTGACGGGTGGTGTGGATGGGGGGCTACATGTGACCGATGTCACCAATGCGAGTCGGACACAGCTTATGAGCCTTAGCAGTCTCGAATGGGATGATTCACTTCTCAAGGTGTTCAATATTCCGCCTACGGTACTACCTAGTATCTTGCCGTCGAGTCATGTTTATGGGTTGTCTCAGATTGAGGCGTTTCCGGACGTTCCGGTGGCAGGCATACTTGGAGATCAGCAAGCCGCGTTAGTAGGGCAAACTTGCTTTGCAGAAGGCGAGGTAAAGAACACCTATGGTACAGGCTGTTTCCTTTTAATGAATATTGGAACTAAGCCCCAGGTATCGACCGCAGGATTAATTACGACGGTTGCGTATCAACTCGGATCAGAGGAGGCGCATTATGCGCTTGAGGGATCGATTGCTATCACAGGTGCTCTGGTTCAATGGTTAAGAGATAACCTTGGAATTATTTCCAGCAGTGCGGACATCGAAAAGCTTGCGCTTGAAGTCGAAGATAATGGTGATGTTTATTTTGTGCCTGCTTTCTCAGGGCTCTACGCACCTCATTGGAAAGAGAGCGCCCGAGGCGTGATCACAGGACTCACTCGTTATGTGAATCGTGGTCATATAGCTCGCGCTGCATTAGAGGCAACTGCTTATCAGACGCGCGAGGTACTTGAAGCAATGGAAAATGATTCGGGCATCCGAATTAAAGAGCTTCGAGTCGATGGGGGGATGGTTGCCAATGAATTGCTCATGCAGTTTCAGTCCGACATCCTTGATGCGCAGGTAATCCGTCCAAAGATTTCAGAGACGACAGCCTTAGGAGCAGCCTATGTTGCGGGGCTTGCTGTGGGATACTGGTCCGACGTAGAAGAACTGAAACGCAACTGGGCTGAGGATAAGCGTTGGCTCTCCAGTATGGATGAATCACATCGAGCCGGGCTTTATTCATCTTGGCAGAAGGCTGTCACTCGCTCGTTCGACTGGGTTTCAGATAATTGAAATATCAAACTCATTTTTGTTGCGACATTCGGAGGAAATGATGTCGGATGCATTTCTAGGAGAGTTTTTTGGGACGATGACTCTCATCCTCATGGGCAATAGCGTCAATGGGACTGTCCTTTTGAAGAAAACTCATGGCGAAAATTCCGGTTGGCTAGTTATTACAACAGGCTGGGGGCTTGCTGTTATTTTTGGAGTAATTGTGGCGCTCGCCGTTGGTAGCAACGCACATATCAATCCAGCGGTTACTATCGGTGTTAGCGTCTATACAGGCGAGTGGGGGCATGTGAGTACATATGTGGCAGGCCAGATGTTGGGGGCAGTGCTGGGCGCAACGCTCGTGTGGATACACTTTCTTCCGCATTGGGAACTGACAGAAGATGCCGAGCGCAAACGAGCCTGCTTTTGTACATCTCCCGCGATTCGAAATATTCCGATGAACTTCGTAAGCGAAGTTATTGGCACTTTCGTGTTGGTTTTCATTGCTGCTGCAATCTTTTCTGAGAATCTATCACCCGGAGGATTGCCGCCGGGGATTGCACCGTTTCTAGTGGGACTTTTAGTCTGGTGTATTGGCTTAGGGCTAGGCGGGACTACCGGCTACGCAATCAATCCAGCTCGAGACCTGGGTCCACGTATTGCGCACTCCATATTGCCAATTGCCGGTAAGGGGAATTCGGGGTGGGATTATGCTGTTATACCAGTGATCGGACCTGTTGTTGGTGCGATTCTTGCTGGGTTGACAGTGGCGGTACTCCAGATTTGAGATGTTTATCCTGATGTACGCCTTTTCTCGGTTCACACTTCTCAGTTAGAGTTGGACTAATTCGCAAAGAATATCTGGCGGGGGACATTTAATGAGAACTGTACTGAAGTTTCCGACACTCTTGTCGACGTGGCTAGTTCTTCTGCCAATTTCAGCATTGACGCATCATTCTCCTAATGTTCACTTTGATCGAAGCGAGACTATTGAGATCGAAGGAGAGTTGACGGAAATTTACTGGCGTAACCCTCATGTTCAACTCATCGTAGAAACAATTGATGAGCAGGGCGTCATCAAAGCATGGGAGATTGAATATCTAGCACCCAGTTTTCTTATGCGCCAGGGAATTCCGGCTGATTTATTTAGAATAGGCGACACACTCAAGATTGCTGGCTTCATTGGTCGAGCTAATAAGGCTGCTATTTTTACTACGAACATCTTGTTCCCCAATGGGCAGGAGGTGTTTGATTTTCAGATTGCAAGGGCGCGTTGGACAGAAAATACGGTTGGGGTCACGTTTGGTGAGTATCAACAGGAGAAATTGCAAGAGGCTCCCGAGATTTCAAGCAGTCTGTTTCGTGTTTGGAGTACGGACGTTGCTAATATTAATCCCGGACGGACTTTCTGGAAGAATGATTATCCGTTGACCGTGCAGGCACGAGCAGACCAGGCGAGCTGGGATCGAGTTGGAGAGAATCCCTATATGCGTTGTGAGAATGGGATGCCTGCCATTATGGATCAGTTTTTTCCCACAGAATTCGTTTTAGAAGACAACGAGATTCTCGTCTATCTAGAGGAGCAGGATGTTGTGCGCACCATTCATATGGCAGAGGTTCCGGAACCTACGGAGAGCAGTGCATATGGTCATTCGGTTGGGTACTGGGAGGGCGATACTCTGGTTGTTACGACGACTCACATTAACTGGCCTTGGTTTGATCAGAGAGGTATTCGGCAGACCGAGAGTGTTCATGTGGTGGAGCGGTTTACTCCTAGTGCAAACGGTCATTTACTTAATTATGCAGCCACGGTAACGGATCCGGCCATCTTTACTGAGCCTGTAGTACTTGAGAGACATTGGATCTGGGTTCCTGGGGAATCGGTAGAGCCCTATAACTGTACGGTGACCCACGAGAGATATTAATACATTAGGGTTGATTCGATGGGTTGGGTTTTAATTGACTATCGTGGGCAGGCAAACTCACTGCAAGGTAAGGCGTTAGCAGGGGGAGCTTTAGCTCTGGTTCCACTCCACCGGATCTTCGCCCGGCGCTACCGGGTCGTAGTACCACCTGAGACCTAGCGGCTCCTCGCTCATAACGATCGTCTTAAAGCTTCGCCAAGCTTGAATCTCGAAGTAGTCTAGTGTCCCGCCATGGGAATGGAGACGATGGGGTACGCCCGGCGGAAAATACAAAAGCGTCCCCGGCTCGATCTCCTGCGACGTCTCGCCCACTTCCACCCGACCGCGACCCTTGAATGTCATGTAGACATGGGCCGCACCATCGGGATTTGCGTCGGTGCCTTCGTGCCTGTGATACGGCGATGATCCGCCCTCGACATAGTGCATCTCGCCCGCCTGAATTGCGTTGGTCGGCGTGAGCCGACTACCGTCGAGCAGCTCGACGCTTGACTCGGCACAGAAACGGCGTACACGGCCACCGCTCGCGTCACTGAGCCGGCGCAGAGTAGCCCTATTAAAGAAATATCCCGGACCGCCTAGCAGACCTTCTTCAACGCCTGCTGGAGGTTTCGGCGTGATCATGTGCAGTAACTCCAAATTCGACCCGACAGCTTCGAATCGCGCCGATTCCCCCGGCTGCAAAAGCACACCTGCTCCTTCCTCGGCTACGTGGGCTTCTCCATCAAAGTGGATAAGTCCGTCTGTCGAACTCTCCATGACGTAGACCAAGTGATAGTCCTTAACTAATTCGAGATTGAACTGCCGTTCTGAGCTTATCGTCCGCCCGAAGATCGTTAAATTCTCAGAACCGCAGAGACTCGGACTGCACAGAGTTCGTTCTGACCCGGAATCGACCTGCGTGGCCTCGGCCGCATTCGAATCGATGATAAAAATGTCGTTTATCGTCGCTATGCGTTCTCTTTCCTCAGTCATCGCCCATCACACCGAGTATGTGCAGCAGGCTCGTGAAAAGGTTAAAGAGCGCAACGTACAATGTGATCGTCGCGGCAGATCGTCTTGATGAAACATATAGACTATGTTGGATCCTTCGTCGTTTGTTTTCTGGGGTCCAGCCGACGCGAGTTTACTACATATAACGGCCGCCGCTAACGTGAATGGTTTGTCCCGTCACATACGTGTCATGTGGACTTGCGAATGACAACACGATACGCGCCACATCCTTACATGTGCCGTGGGCATTAACTTCATTGTCGCTGAATTTTGCCTGAGGTTGGTCCGGCTTGCGTTGAGTATCAATGAGGCCTGGGACGATACAGTTAGCACGAATGTGTCCCGCCCCTTCGATCGCTAATGCTCGCGTCAGGCCGGTGATGCCCGCCTTGGCAGCGATAACGTGTGCGCGATCCTTCGCCGGCCGATGAGCACTCAGCCCTCCAATGTTAACAATAGCCCCCTTGCGGTTGGTTGGAAGTCTTCGAAAAAACTCCCGACAGGTCAAAAAGGGCCCCGTAAGCATGGTGGACAACACTGCATTCCATGTTGCCAGGTCAATATCCATGAATGGTGCATGAGGACGGAATCCTGGCCCGTTCACCACGATGGAGGCCGGTCCAAATGCTTTTTCACATGACTCAAACATAGTAGATACTGCTGATTCGCTGCGAATGTCTGAGATCAGTCCGGTCGACCGATCTCCCGAAGCTTTCAGTTGTTCGAGCGCTGTTTCTAGGGCCGTCTGATCGGATCCACCGACGATACATACGGACGCTCCCGCACTTTGCAATGCTTCAGCGATACTGAGTCCGATGTTGCGGGTACCGCCGATAACCAAAGCCGTCTCGCCATTCAGGTCGATATCCCAACTCATAATAATTACCGGGCCAGGAGGTCTGTAAGCTCTCTGATAGACCCGAGATTTTCTAAGGTTCTTACAGTTTCGATGATCTGTTCTGTTTGGGCCGCATCCCACTTCGCGAATTCTGCACAACCCCTGAATTTGTCTGCTACCTCATCGTAATTCATAGGATTCGCTGGGCTACCTTTACCGAAGTCAGCACGCCCAGAAATAGTTTGACCATCCTTCAGTTGGATATCGATGATGGTGGTCATTTTGTCATAGCCGGCCGCCTCTGCTTCTGGATGAACACCAAAATGCACTCGACTAATCATGTCTTGCACGCTTGCGCTGTTAACTACTGTGTCGGTGAACTCGGGAAGCGCGCCGCGGCGTTCAAGTAATAAAATTGCCATACAGAATTCCATGGAAAATTTTGCTTGTAACTCATCCGTTGGCCGATGGTGAATCAGAGCATTGGGCATATTGTGATTCGTCCCAACATCGACTCTTTCGACATCGTCTGGTTGGATGTTATGTGCAAATATGAGCTCGAGCATCTTTGTCATACCGGGATGTGTTAACGAGCCCGATGGATGAGGTTTGATAGAGACACCGGGGTCCACAAAAGTCCAGGGATTTCCAAGTTTGCCGCGCAATGCTTCAAGCGCATAACCACCCCCATGTGCCTGAAAGAAACCCCTCGGTGATTCCAGGATCTTGTCTGTTGCGGTCCATTCAGCTTTGGCTAAATCGGCTGCGAATACACCCGCTTCCGCAGCGCGTCCCGCATGAAAAGGTTTCGTCATTGTGCCGAAGTTTTCTCGCAGTCCAGCCGCCTGACTAGCCGCGATCGCCAGCGCGCGCGTTGTTGAATCTGAGTTGAGTCCGTAGAGTTTCGAAACCGCGGATGCGGAGGCAAAGACGCCGCAGGTGGCCGTAGAGTGAAAGCCGTGTTGATAGTGCCTGGGTGACATGGCTTCGGAAATTTTTGTCTCTACCTCCAGTCCTAAGTTGTATGCCAAGACTAGATCGTGTCCCGATCGGTTGTGTTTCTCTGCAACCGCGAGCGCGGCTGGTAGGCACGGCGCGGTTGGATGAGTGAGTAGTCCATAGACTCGGTCTTGTTGGACAGCTAGCTGAGTATCATCGTAATCATCAGCATGAACTCCGACACCATTGGCAAACGCAGCAAACCGCTCTTGTACGCGTAGCTTTGTACCGATGACGGTTGTTTCGCCACTTAATCCTTGATTTTTCAGATATCTCTGCGTGATTTTCCCGCTTTCGGCAACTGAGCCCGATAAAGCAAGACCGAGGCCGTCAAGCATAGATTTTTTCCCGAGTTCGATAACCTCGCTGGGAATTTTCTCGTATCCGGTCTCTACGACGAATGCAGCAACTTCTTGGGTCAGGCCTTCGCCATAACTTGATGTGATATCCGGTGTGAAAGCTTCGATCTCGCTGGCATTTGCCATTCAACATCTCCTTCCTGGTGTAGTTAAGGTGGGTTTTCGGCTGATGAGTAGAGTTCTTAAGTAAAGTCTAGGCGGTTCTGCTTGTTCGGGAAAGGAGCCTACTGAATACTGAGCGAATTTTCCCGCCTATCAGACTGATCACGGCCAATGC
>Ga0315338_1002217_pt1 | contig 20052 bp, 14 predicted proteins | sample ASW8metaG_FD_204518 | JGI IMG/M metagenome (GOLD analysis project Ga0315338, IMG submission 204518) | Ammonia-oxidizing marine archaeal communities from Monterey Bay, California, United States - ASW #8 | ecosystem: Environmental > Aquatic > Marine > Coastal | place: USA: California | collected... | reverse complement strand
TCCGATGGCACCAGAGATGACAAGGTCACCATCTCAAGTTCTTCCTGATGGGATGTCTTCTTCTTAAGCATACCCTATTGAATCAAAAGTCCCCGCCAATGGCGAGGACTTTGTCAGCAATCTGAAAGCCGGATGCTGCTCACATCCGGCTTTGTTCATATATTGAGTGTCATAAACATCAAATTTACGACTCTCGCATTTCGGCGTGATCAGTAAATTCCGCCTGGTCCCGAAACGGCACCACTGCCGCCGTCTGATCCGCTGTTTCCGTCATAACCGCCATCAATAACATTATCATTTGAGGCCGGAATGGTGCCGGGCTTGAAGGCTTCCCAGATCACATCCTGAGCCCCCGGACCGGCCGGAAGCCCGGTACGGGAATCCACCCGGACCATACGGATACCCGGCGGGGTACGGAATGGAATGGCTTTGGTGCCTTCGAGTGCGCCGCGCATGAACTCTTTCCAGATCGGCGCTGCGGCACTTGCCCCCTGTTCGCGATCGCCAAGGGATCGGTTATCGTCAAAGCCAACATACACCCCAACTGCCAAGTCAGGCGCAAAACCGACGAACCATGCATCACGGGAATCATTGGTTGTCCCGGTTTTACCGGCCAAAGGATACCCAAGTTCAGCAATCGTCCTGCCAGTACCGCTTTGAATCACACCTTCCATGATGTGGACCATCTGGAACGCACTGGCCGGGTCGGTCAGCTGTTCACGGGTATCAGGCAAATCTGGCGGCATTTGATTGCGGAACGCAACATCCTGGCACTGCGCACAGTCACGTTCATCACGGCGATAAATCACACTGCCGCGACGGTCCTGAATGCGATCAATCAGGGTCGGGGTGATTTTCTTGCCCCCATTGACCAGTTCGGCATAGGCAGCAGTCAAACGCATCACGGTCGTTTCCGCCGCGCCAAGCGCCATGGAAAGAACTTCTGGCAGTTTATCGACAATCCCGAAACGTTCGGCGTAATCGGCAACCACCGGCATGCCAATGGTTTGAGCCAAACGAACAGTCATCAGGTTTCGCGATTTTTCAATCCCAAGACGCATGGTCGAAGGACCATAGAAATTACCGCTATAGTTGCCCGGCTTCCATTTCCCAAGCCCCGGCCCCTGATCAATCACGAACGGTGCATCAAGAACCAGTGTTGACGGGGTAAAGCCCTGATCAAGGGCCGCCAAATAGACAAACGGCTTAAACGCTGAGCCCGGCTGACGACGCGCCTGTGTTGCGCGGTTAAATTTTGACAGGTCGTGCGAGAAACCGCCCGACATTGCCAAGACACGCCCGGTATGCGGATCCATCGCCACAAGCGCCCCATTCACGTTGGGAATCTGACGCAGACCATACGTGTTGGGGGGCAGCTGTTCGCCATCCAGTTCGGCAAAATGCTTCACATAGATCACATCGCCAGCATTGATCACATCGGATGGTTTATTGACCACCGGTCCCAATGTCTGACCTTTTTGCCACGGACGTGCCCATGTCAGGAACCGCTTCGGAATACGGCCCTGCTCGCCGGTCATAAGGCCAAGAATTGCCTCATCGGCGTCCGTCGACAAGACAACAGCCCGGTCCCACGGGATATCGGCAGGGACTTCAACTTCACGCAGTTTTTGTTGCCAGTCATCTGCAAGCTCAATTGTCGTGATCGGACCGCGCCAGCCATGGCGGCGGTCATAATCCACCAATCCTTCAAGCAGGGCTTTGTCAGCAATTGTCTGTATGCGCGGATCAACGGTTGATCGCACCGAAAGTCCGCCGTCATAGAGCATCCCCTCACCGTAGCGATCCACCAGTTGGCGACGTACTTCCTCAGCAAAGAAATCAGCCTGATAGGTATCGACGGACTCACGTGTTTTGCCAATCAACGGGGCCGCCCACGCAGCCTGTGCTTCGGCTTCGGTGATGTATTTTTCTTCAAGCATCCGGCCAATGACCCAATTACGACGTGCCTTGGCTTCGTCATGGTTACGGACCGGATGATAATTTGAGGGTGCCTTTGGCAGCGCCGCCAGATAAGCCGCTTCTTCGACGTTCACCTCATCAAGCGATTTATCGAAATAACGAAGGGCTGCGGCGGCAACACCATAACTGCCACTGCCCAAGTAAATCTCATTGAGATACAGCTCAAGAATATGCTGCTTGGAAAAGGCGCGTTCGATACGGAATGACAGGATGGCTTCCTTGATTTTCCGTTCGTAGGAAACTTCGTTGGTCAAAAGGAAGTTTTTTGCGACCTGCTGAGTGATTGTCGACGCCCCAACCGGACGACGCCCGGTGCCAAGGTTGACGACATTGGTCACAGCCGCGCGCAACACCGATGCAAAATCAATTCCCGGATGCGACCAGAAATTCTTATCTTCGGCGGCAACAAAGGCGTCCGTGACCTTGTGCGGGATGGCGGTGATTGGCACAAACACCCGTTTTTCGCGGGCATATTCCGCAATCAAGGCACCATCGGCCGCATGGACACGCGTCATGACCTGGGGCTCATAATCTTCAAGCTGTGTGTAGTCAGGCAAATCCTGACCAAAATGCCAAAAGATCGCCATAACACCGGCGCCACCCGCGACAGCCATCAAAAACAGAAAGCCGAAGATAATCATTAATATTCGCATTTATGCAGGTCTTTTTCGTTTTGTTGGCCGGATCGGAAAGATCGCGCATCATCATGCACAATCCCCCCAAATGCAATCATCCCAAAGGAACACGCCGCTGTTGAGGCATATCCCCCTCACTTAAGATGACTATAGCGGTTAAAAAGTGACGAGGTTGTGACAGCTCGCACTGTCATTGCATTTTCCATCGGCATTGTTTTTTCCACCGGCCCGATCCCATCATTACGATATTGGGCTTTCGCGTGTGTGAAAAAGCCCCGTGCAGGCACAATTTTGAATTTTCACACGGACCAGAAAGGCCGCTGTCTTAGAATTTGTGGGTATCGAAATAAATATCGATGGCCCGCATGACAGCCTCGGCAACTTTTTTACGGTGGGCGGGACTTTGCAGAAGCTTGGCATCCTGCGCGTTTGAAAGATACCCCATCTCAAACAGTGCCGAAGGAATATCAGGTGCCTTGAGCACCGCAAACCCGGCAAAACGGTGCGTTCTGCGCTGCAATTCGATGCTTTTCGCCAACTGGCTGACCATATTGGCGGCAAGGGTTGCCGACAGGTTCATGGTTTCGCGCTGAGCCAGATCAATCAGGATACTTTGTACCAACGTATTTTCGTCTGACAAATCAAGACCGGCAATCACGTCGGCCTTGTTTTCCTTCGATGCCAGTGCGGCGGCTTCTTTATCCGACGCATTTTCAGACAAGGTATAAACAGACGCGCCGCGATGTTTCGGATTGGCGATAGAATCGGCATGCAACGAGATGAAAAGGTCTGCACCGTTTTTACGTGCAATTTCGACACGCTGACGTAATTTCAGGAAAACGTCCTTATCGCGGGTCAAAAGAACGCGATACCGGCCCGATGCGGTCAGGGTATCGGCCAATTGCCGGGCCGCCGCAAGGGTCAGGTTTTTCTCGTAAACACCATCAACCCCGATGGCACCGGGATCAACACCGCCATGACCGGCATCGATTGCAATCAACGGCTTATTACCCCCCGGACGTCCTGATTTGACAGCCACATCAGCACTTTGTTCGGTTGCACTGGTGTCATTCCGGCTGCGTGCGGAATAGGCGACCATGCTTTCACGCGACGCCTCCATAAAGGCTTCGCGCTTGGCCGGGGTTAAATCGACGACAAGCCGGTTCGGTTTATCCGCCGATGCTGGAAGGGAGAAAATCTTTGATACCAGCGATGGCTCGGCAACATCCAAAACAACACGGAACGTACCGGGCTTAAACAAGCCATAGCGCAAGCCGGAAATCAGTCCGCCGCCCGACGTTACATTACCCGGAGGCGCGCTCCAGTCGATTTCGGGCATATCGATAATGATGCGATACGGATCGGGCAGAAGAAAATATGTGAAATCAACATTCCGATCCAGATCAATCACAAAACGGGTGTAATCCGGATACACGCCAAGGCGCGCACCAAGGACTTTGGCACTGTCGGCCAGTGCTGTTCCCATGGCAAAGTGAAGGGAAAACAGGAACAAAAACAGCAACATAACCGCCTGCCCGGTTTTGCGAGCAGCGTTACCGACACGACCGGACCATTTTCCATTTTGTGCATTGCAATGCACGTTTGCCGCTGGTGATGCCATTTACCCTGCTGTGCCCATTTTCACGATTGGAGCCATTGATAAGCGCTTATAGCAACGCGTTGGTTAACGGGCAATTGACCAAAGGCTGACTTTAGGGTCTGAACCCAATTGAATGCTTGAAATGGGTTCAAACCCTAATCACAAGGATGATCACTCTTTCGAGAACAAAGGCATTTTGATGCCCCGGTTAAAAACATTGCGTTTTCATAGATTTGCCCGACATTGGCCGTGCGCGGCGAAATAGAGCGGAAAACTTCCTGATTTTTGAACAAGACACCAAAAACACGACAACAGATGTAACAAAACTGTTTGTCGCAGACGCATAAACCAGATATGTTGCAAACGAGATTCCTAATGCTTTGTGGTAAGACACTAAAAATCCACCAAGTTGAGGACGCGACTAGAGCAGTTCTTACGGTCGGTGTCTCGGTGACGCGGCAATTCCCGCTCCCGATAGAGCCCTCCTAAAAAAGGCTGTCTTGGCGCGCTCGAAAATACGCAACCAAGTTTTTTTTCAACACCAAGACCAGGTCCAAACCGGAAGAGCAGCCGACACGCGATGAACCAGAGACATACAGGACATATCGCGGACTCAATGTACGGCGCCTCCGGTCACGCCGGTTTGTTTGCATATCAGCACAACTACGCTTTAGGCATTGAACTGGCGGGACCTCCAGGAACAGGTTCCGAATGGTTAAACGCATGCTCATCGATGCAACGCACGCGGAAGAAAGCCGCGTCGTTGTTATTAACGGAAATCGCTTAGAAGAATACGACGTCGAAACTTCGACGAAGAAACAAATCAAGGGAAACATCTATCTCGCGAAAGTGACGCGAGTAGAACCGTCATTGCAGGCGGCATTTGTCGACTATGGCGGAAACCGCCATGGTTTCCTTGCTTTTAGCGAAATCCATTCCGATTATTATCAAATCCCGGTTGCTGACCGCGAAGCCTTGACGCAAAGCCATACGCGCAACGTCAAGGATGCTGAAATTGTCGAAGACAATGTCAGCGACGGTGAAGACAGCCAGAAAAAAGAAAAGAAACCGACGCGTTCGCGTTCGCGCCGCAAACCGCGTGCGAAGGACAAGGACGAGACGGTTGAAGCCGCAGATGGGGATGCTTCGCCAGTCGAAGCAACCGCAACTGCGGACGCAACAACATCGCCTGACAGCAAAAACGATGCGACCACGGGCTCGGACGAAGAAGACGCCAAACCGCGTCGTCGCCGGACGCGCAACCGTCGCAAGAAATCCGATGAAGTAGATGCTTCAACGGCCGATGCAGATGCAAAAGACGCCTCACCTTCCGAGGATAACACGTCAGATGCAAACACCGGTTCTGATGGTGATGACACCCCGACCGGTGGCAATGCCGCGATGTCAGCAGAAGTCGCTGAACTGACTGTCGACATTGATGCCGATGGCAGTGATGGCGACACGGTTTCTGAAATCAACGCGAAATCAGACGAAGAAGACATCGAAGACCTTGGCGGTGACGATGCCGACGAATTTGTCGAATCGCACAGCCGTCAGCTTCAGAAACGCTACAAGATTCAGGAAGTTATCAAACGCCGCCAGATCCTTCTGGTACAGGTTGTTAAAGAAGAACGCGGCAACAAGGGTGCTGCACTTTCGACCTTCCTGTCGCTTGCAGGTCGCTATTGCGTTCTTATGCCCAACACCCCGCGTGGTGGCGGCATTTCGCGCAAGATCACCAATGCGCAGGATCGTAAGCGTCTGAAATCCATTCTTGCCGAGCTGGAAATTCCGGACGGCATGGCTGTAATCGTTCGTACCGCAGGTGCCGAACGGACCAAAGCCGAGATCAAACGCGATTTTGATTATTTGATGCGTCTGTGGGATCGTATCCGCGAAACCACCCTTCAAAGTCAGGCACCTTGCCTGATTTACGAAGAAGCCGATCTGATCAAACGCTCCATCCGCGACCTTTATGCACGTGATGTTGATGAAGTTCTGGTTGAAGGTGACGAAGGTTACCGGATCGCCAAAGACTTCATGAAAATGTTGATGCCGTCACATGCCAAGCGTGTGCAGCCTTACAAAGATCAGGGCGTTCCGCTGTTCCATCGTTTCCAGGTGGAAAGCCAGCTTGATGCGATGCTCAATCCGGTCGTTCAGCTTAAATCGGGTGGTTATATTGTTATCAACCCGACCGAGGCCTTGGTCGCGATTGACGTTAACTCCGGCCGTTCGACCCGTGAACGCAACATCGAAGAAACTGCTTACAAGACCAACCTTGAAGCCGCAGAAGAACTGGCACGCCAGCTGCGTCTGCGCGATCTGGCCGGTTTGATCGTTGTCGATTTCATCGACATGGAAGATCACCGCAATCAGGGTGCGGTTGAACGCAAGATCAAAGAAGCCATGCGCAATGACCGTGCACGTCTTCAGATCGGTCGTATCAGCCCGTTTGGTCTGCTTGAAATGTCGCGTCAGCGCCTGCGTCCGTCGCTGGTTGAAAGCGCATTTGAAGTTTGCACCCATTGCCGTGGTGTTGGCCTTGTCCGTTCAATCGAAAGTGCAGCCCTTCATTTGCTGCGTGTGCTCGAAGAAGAAGGCATGCGCCGCCGGTCCGGCTCCCTGACCGTTCATGTTGCAAGTGAAGTCGCCCTTTATATCCTGAACCGCAAACGCGAAACGCTCGCCGAGATCGAACAGCGTTATGGTTTCACGGTGATGATCTTTGGCGATGACAGCTTGATTTCGCCTGATCACCGGATCGAACGCTCACGTGCGAAAAAAGGCGACGAGCTCGAAGACGTTCCTGCCGTCCTCAATACCGACAGTGTTTCACTCACCGCGATTGAAAACCCGGTCGATACTGACGATGACGACGAGGAAGAAGAAGAAGCTCCGCCGGCCAAAAACACTGCGCAGGATGACGAAGAACAGGGCGGCAAACGTCGCCGTCGACGTCGTCGCCGTCGTGGTCGCAATGATGACCGTGATGATCGCAATGATCAGCAGCAGGAAGCGTCAGACGCCGAAGCAGGCAATGACGACAATGCAGATCAGAACAGCGACAACGAAGATGACGACGACGAAGAAAGCCAGCGCAAACGCCGCCGTCGCGGCAAACGTGGTGGTCGTCGCCGTTCGCGCCGTCAGGACTTTGAAGCCAAAAGCACACGGTCGCCAAATGATGATCCGGCCCTGACGGCAGCACGCCGTAACCGTGATCACGAAGCACCCGACGGTGCCGAAGAAAGCACCGTGATTGACGCCGAAAGCGAAGGTCAGGATGCCGGTAGCTTTGATCAGGAAGGTGTTCGTGAAGGCCGTTCACGCAGTACAACTGCCCCGGCCCCTGCGCGCCCGCGTCGTGATCGTAATGACAACCGTCGTAACCGTCGTGATCGCAATGATCGTCCTCGTGGCAAAGACAGCAACAACGACGGTGGCAATGATCGCGGTGATGTGAAAAACATCCCGATCCAGAGCGGCCCGGCCCCTGAAGCAGATGCAAACAGCAAACCTGACGCCACCGCAGCAGCTCCTGCTTCGGCACCGGCGGAGGTAGCTGCCCCTAAGGCAGCCACACCGGCACCAAAGCCAGAAGAAAAGGTCGCACCGAAAGCCGAGAAACCGGCAGAAAAGGCACCTGAACCTAAGGCCGAGGCAAAACCGGAACCGGTTGCTGCTGAAAAACCGGCACCGGCATCAGAACCAACTCCGGCTGCTGAACCGGCAAAAGATAAAAAATCCGAACCGAAGAAACGCGGCTGGTGGAGCCTTGGTCGTTAAAAACGATTGCGTAAATAAGCGTTAGAGATACGCCCTTAAGCGTTGACCAGATATTTCAAAACCCCGTCATTTTTTGGCGGGGTTTTGTTTTGACGTTTATTGGGCGATAACTTTGCACCAACCTCAGAGTATCTGGCCGTCGCTCATTGTTTGCAAACAGCCAAAAAAAAGACCGAGCTCAAAGAACTCGGTCAGTCTTCGCGGTGAATAGTGATATTCGCCTCTGGGTGGCCAGTTGAAAAAGTGGGTGGCATCCAACTGGCCTGGGAGACCTATTGCGCGCCGTTTAGCCGCACGACAGCATTTGCAATTACGCGAACAGCTGTGGCGATGCACGTTTCATCAAGATCGAAATTACTGCGATGAAGCATTGTCTTGCGATCTTTTGCCTTAGAGCCAATGCGCAGATGCGCACTTGGAATACGTGAAGAAAACTCTGCAAAATCTTCGCTCCCCATGGACCCTTGGGGCAGACAGATAACATTATCCTCGCCAAGGACGTCGCGCGCACAGCCAACAACCTTTTCAAGGACTTCAGGGTCGCTTTTAACAACTCCGACCCCTTGCAAGAATGCAACGTCAATTTTGGTGCGCGATGCAGTCGCGACACCTTCGGCAATGCGCTTAATCCCGTCTTTGGTCGCTTGGCGAATGTCTTCGGAATGTGTGCGAATGGCGCCCTGAAGTGTCACTGTATCAGGTATCTGGTTGCGTGCTGTGCCACCCTCGATTTTTCCAATTGTAACTACAGCAGAACTCAGCGGTGCAACTTCGCGAGAGACAATCGACTGTAACTGCGCAATAAATTGGCTGGCGGCAACAATCGGATCAACAGACAGATGCGGATGCGCACCATGCCCCGACATCCCGGTGATTGTTACATCGAATGGATCGGATGAGGCAAACGACACTTCCGGATGCCACCCAACAGTCCCACCGTCAAGCAGTGGCCAATTGTGATAGCCCAACATGACATCTGGTTTGGTGTGCTCAAAGACGCCATCAGCAAGCATTGCGCGCGCGCCACCCAACCCCTCTTCTGCGGGCTGGAAAAGCACCAGTGCCGCTCCTGCTTCATCGGGTGACAGTCTGGAAAGAACCGTCGCAACACCAAGTGCGATGGCTGTATGAGCATCATGACCGCAAGCGTGCATGACGCCATTATTTTGGGAAGCAAACGGAAGGTCTGACTCTTCGGTAATCGGAAGCGCGTCAATGTCGCCACGAATACCAACAAGTCGGCCCGCTGCCTTCGGATTGATAAGTGCTGCTATCCCGGTTTTGCCATAACCTGTTTGATAACGAATGCCCAGATTATCGAGATACTTCTGGATTTGTCCTGACGTCCGAACCTCTTCAAATCCAAGTTCCGGATGACGGTGCAAATCACGACGAATTTCAATCAATTCATCACTGATCTCATCAACGATTGCATCAATTTTACTCGAAATCTCGCTGGTGGCGCGTGGGGTCATATTCATCAATCCTGTTTGGTAACGGGCCGTTTGTTGATTAGGGCAGACAAGATCAGTCGAAGTCTTTTTGACCGATCTCAGACACCTTCTTGTAGACTTCCTCACCCCACATCTTCGTTCCCAACTCGTCACGTACCGACTGGGTGGCTTCAATGAAAGGCTTGGTATCTGGGTGGGTGAAGACGATGCCAGCGGCCTTCATTTCCGCGATCATTTTCTCGGTTTGCACTGGAAGTTTTTGAGCAATGACCGCATTTGAAGCATCGTTTGCCTTTTTCAGGAGTGCCTGATCTTCCGGGCTCAATTCTTGCCAGAAGGCATCACTGATCATCACATATGCCGGTTTCTTGATGTAATTGACCATCGCGATGGATTTCTGGACTTCGTAGAATTTGCCCGCGTAGATGGTTTCAATCGGGTTTTCCTGACCATCAACGACACCGGCTTGCAAACCGGTATATACCTCGGCAAAGGCCATTGGGGTCGGGTTTGCACCCAGTGCGCTAAGCGATTTGACATAATAGTCACGTTCAGGAGAACGCAGTTTCAACCCTTTTAGATCATCAATGCTATTGATTTCGATATCCGCACTGATCTGGCGCGGATTACGCGGCATAAAACCAATAAGGCGAATTTCCCGCTCATCAATCAGCTTTTGATTCCATTCCTGACCAAAGTCAGTATCAAGAACCGCACCATAGTTTTTGATCCCCTTCATCAAATAAGGGATCGCGAGATATTCGATTTCCTTGATCCCCGGATCGCCACTTGCCGAAATCTGGGTTACCCCCAAAGCAAGCTGGGTGAACAATTCACGTGGGGTGCCAAGCTGATCGCCCCCATAGACAGAAACGGTGTAACGTCCGTCAGCCCCTTCTTCGACAACGCGTTTGAATTCAAGTGCGCCTTCGTACTGAGCCTCGCCCTGATTGGCCCAGATCGCATAGCGAATTTCTGTGGCTGCATGGGCCTGAACAAAGCCGAGTGCGGATAGACCGGCGGCAAAAATTGCGGTTGTAAGTGTCTTACGCATGCTAAAACTCCCTGATTGGTTATGCTGCGGTTTTTGGATTTTGAGTAGAAAAGTAAGTCACGAAATCGGCGCAATAACCGACGAGATAGTCGACGATTTTCTGCCCTTTCTCGGCACTTGATTGTGCAGGTTCACCGCCTGCAACGCCGTTGCTACAGCGATCGGTGACATCGACGGCAAGGGCAATTTCATTTTCCTGAAAACGGATACCGGCCAGACCTGCGGTTGGCAGCCCAAGCATTTCGCCTTTTTTGTCTTCTTTAGACAAAAGATCCATGCGCATCAGTTCCGGGAAAAGATTCAAGTAAACCGAGGTCAACGGATCACCACCATGACCAAATGCCTTCATGCCCAGTTCTGGGTGCAGTTCCTGCCACATCGAAGCGGGGATCAGGCGCCAGAGATTAAGGCACGGAATCAAAAGACCTTTTTCACGTTTTATTTTGCGAATGACCTGATCAATCAACGGATAGTTTCCGCTATGACCATTCAAAATAATAATTTTGCTGATGTCATGATCTGTGAAATTTTCAATCATGTCGGTCAGGACCGCGCAGAATGTTTCCGGACGCAGTTGCATGCCACCCGGAACAGTTCGGAAGTAATCTGCATAGCCAAACGGCATGATGGGGGCAGCAATCGCTCCAGACTTTTGCGCAATAAGACCGGCCAAAACGTCGGTCAGCATATAATCCCCCATTGGGGCAACAGGGCCTTGTTCTTCTTGTGAGCCCAACGAAATCAGGATTACAGGATCTTCGTCCATACGTTCGCGAAACTCGACAAAGGTCATGTCTTTAAGCAGGTGCTTGCGTGCAGCATTTTCGGCTGTCATGTGGGGCTCCGGTATTCAGGGTTGTATCTTAGGAACCGAACACAAGGTTCGGCAGGAACAATGTGATCTGCGGGAAGGCGGCAAGCAGAACCACGGCAACAAATAGAGGGATGTAGAACGGGATCATCGCCCGCACCATCTGGGCGTGAGAGATCTTTGCAATGTCTTGTGCAATGAACATCAAGATGCCAACAGGGGGCGTCGCACCGCCAATAATCAGGGTAAAGACCATCAGGACGCCAAAATGGACCGGATCAATGCCAAACTGCATAACGACAGGCACCAGAATCGGGGTCAGTACAATTTCGGCAGACGATGCGACCATGAACAGCCCCACCAGCAGCAGAACAACAAGGACGATACCAAGCACAATCAGCGGCTGATCCGAGATTGTCGAAATTGCATGCCCAATACCTTGGGGAACATTTTCGCGCACCATCACCCAGCTAAAGGCTGCGGATGCCGCAACGATCAACAGAATTCGACAACTGCCAAGGCCAACATTGACCAAAACCGTGCATAGTTTGCGTAGGCCCATTTGGCGATACAAGAAGCCCAAAATCAGACCGTAAAGCACGGCAACAGCAGCTGCCTCCGTTGGGGAGAAGACACCAAGTAGGATCCCCCCAACAATAATCACCGGAAACAACAGTGCCGGGCCACCATCCTTGACGGATTTTGTGATCTCGCCAAAGCTTGCGCGCGGATAGCGGGGATAGCCGCGCTTACGTGCAATGAAGTAGGTGAAGATCATCTGCGATGCGATGATCACGAAGCCCGGAAGAATGCCCGCGACCAGCAAGCGACCAATCGAAACATTGGCAAGCGTGCCGTAGATCACCAGTGCAACACTGGGGGGAATCATCGGACCAACAAGCGCAGAGGCCACCGTAACAGCCGCAGAAAAAGGCGCTGGATAGCCTTCCTTTTTCATCGCGGGGATCAATACAGACCCAAGTGCTGTCGTGTCAGCCGTTGCAGAGCCCGACATGCCCGAAAAGATCATGCTGGCAAAAATATTGACCTGCGCCAGACCACCATGAATATGACCAACAAGCGCACGCGACATGTTGATAATCCGATCCGTCAGGCGGCAGGCATTCATCAATTCACCGGCCAGATAGAAAAACGGAATGGCAAGGATCAGAAAACTGTCGACAGACGCCGTCATGCGCTGGGCCAACATACCGGCATCAATACCAGTCATATACAGATATACAGTCGTCGCGACCCCCATGGCAAACGCGAGCGGCATGCCTGTCAGCAATAGAACAATCAGTATGGCAAGAATAATAGTGACGGTCATGATTTGCCCTTACAGCATCGATTGATCGTTATTGTCGGGCTGTTTTTTATGAATCCGACGTGAAAGTAAAAGCCGTGATACAATAGCAACGATCATGAGGATCCCGCCCACGGTAGCAGCAAGACGGATCGTGCCAGCGGGAAGCGGCAAGATGCTCATATCCTGAAAATTCTCGAGCTTGACGATCCGGAAGCTTTTCCAGGTCAGTACGCCTAAAAAACCAAGAGCGAGAACTTGATTGATGACCCGCAGAACTTTCTGAACACCGCGCGGCAGATGGACGACAAAAACATCGACAGACAAATGGCGCCCCTGCCAACAGACCACCGCCGCACCGATAAATGTCATCCAAACGACCATCAAACGGCTCAGTTCGTCACTCCAAAGAATTGGGCTATCAAAAAAGTATCGCAAAACAACCTGCGCTAAGGTCAGCGCAACGATTATTGTCAGGGCAGCCCCGACTGCAATTTTGAACGGAAGTGTAAAATCGAATTGTTGCTTGGCCGGAGCCTGTTCGTCTGGTTGCATGAGCTGTCTCTCCAATATGGTGATCCCGATTCACAACGATTCTTATTATTCTTTTGAATCCGGGTCCGCCTCCTGTACCCATAAAATCAGGTGAACATTAACCTTGTCCAATATATAAATTGACTGTATTTATATTTCATGGATATTAATTATCATGTCGAATTAAGGCATCTGCGGTACTTCATTTATGTTGCTGACGAAATGCATTTTGGTCGTGCGGCAGAGCGACTTGGAATCGCACAAGCGCCACTAAGTCAGCAGATTAAGCAGCTTGAAGAGCGTGTTGGCGTTCAGTTATTTGAACGTACAACCCGTTCCGTGCGCCTGACCCATGCTGGTGAGGTGTTCCGCGAAAAGGCCCTTCTTGCTTTGGGGAATGTCGGTGAGGGGATTGAAGCTGCAAGACAGGTAATGGGTAAAGCCAATAGAAAACTTACGATTGGTTGCGTCTCGCCCGTGATTTTCACATGCCTTCCGCAAATTTTGCGTACATTCCATGCAAAGAGTCCGAACACCCGAATTGACATTAAAATCCTGACCACGGACGAACTGCTCGATGCAATGGTCGAAGGACGCATTGATGTCGCGTTCATTCGGCCCCCCAGGGCCAAGGCGCATCTAAATATCGAACATTTGTTTAGTGAGGCTTTTGTGGGACTCGTGCCGAGCGATCATCCGCTAGCTTCAAAAGACGATGTGACACTTCATGACTTTGCAGAACTGCCATACATCGCCTATGCGCCCATCCTTGGCGTTGGATATCAAAATGTCGTCATGCAGCATGCCCGCAATATTGGCGTATCGATTAATATCGTCGAAGAGGTCGGACACACGCTGGGGATCGTTGCCTTGGTTGCTGCGGGTATGGGTGTCGGTATCGCCCCCAGTTGGGTCACCCATATGCCACATCCTAGCGTAACCTATATCCCGATGCATGATCTTCCGGGAGATGCCGTGACACTGGCACTGGCCTGGCCCATCGACAGCACATCATCCGTCGTCGGAGAATTCGTTGAATGCTCCCGCGCCTTCGTTGCTGAAATGACAGATCGCAAAATTTGAGTTTGCAAGCAATGTGGCTCAGGCACGGTGGCGGCAAACCCTAACATATTTTAACCGGGTTTGCCGCAAAGCCCCTAACGCTTCCAGTCCTTGAGCGACTTAACCGCACCGATCATGGTTGCTTCGCTGTGCGCGAAGGAAAACCGCACATAGCCCTTGCCGCGCATCCGGTCAAAATCGGTTCCGGGCGTGGTTGCAACGCCGGTTTCATCAAGCATCCGTTTACAGAATGCTTCGCTGTCATTTGTCAGTTCGCGCACATCGGCATAGAGATAAAATGCTCCGTCCGCCGGGGCGAATTTGGTGAACCCGGCCTTCGGCAGACCATCAAGCAGGATTTCACGGTTGCGCGCATAGGCCGCGATGTTGGCCTGAAGTTCGTCTTCGCAATCAAACGCCGCAACAGCGGCAATCTGGGACAATGCGGGGGCAGAAATAAACAGATTTTGCTGCAAGCATTCCACCGCACGCATCAAATCAGGCGGAACAATAGCCCAGCCAAGACGCCATCCCGTCATCGAGAAATATTTCGAGAAACTGTTGATGATGATCGCATCATCGCCGAACTCAAGTGCTGTGCAATCCTTGACGTCACCAAAAGAAATCCCTTGATAGATCTCGTCACTGATCAGGCGAATGCCATTTTCCCGGCAATAGGTTGCCAGTTCCCGATACGTTTCAACATCAATCATACTGCCCGCGGGGTTTGACGGGCTGGCAACGATCAAACCGTCAATCGGGTCCTCAAGGTCGCGCAACATTGAAACCGTCGGCTGATAATGGGTTTCTGGTCCGGCAGGAAGATTGACCGTCTCAATCCCAAGCGCACTTAGAATGTTGTGATAGGCCGGATACCCCGGTGCGGCCATCGCCACTCGATCCCCGGCATCAAAGGCCGCCAGAAACGCCAACACAAAGATCGAGGACGAACCACTGGCAACACAGACCCGTGCCGGATCAACCGATACATCAAACTTGGATTTGTAATGCCCTGCAATGGCTTCGCGTAGGGGATCAATGCCCATGGCATTGGTATAGCCAATCAGATCAGCCTCAAGCGCCTTGGCCGCGGCTTCGCGTACTTTGCGCGGTGCGGGTGTGCCTGGCTGGCCAACTTCAAGATGATAGACAGCCTTGCCGTCATTTTCGCGCGCATTGGCCGCGCGCATCACGTCCATAACGATAAAGGGTGAAATTGCACCGCGAAGCGACTGTTTCAATGCCATGTGTGGGGTCCTGCATTATCGTGAAAAGCAACAGGGCAAGAACGATGCCCTGCCCTGTGATCTCAAACCTGTATGTGCCGGTTTATCGGGTTCCAGCCATGCCGCCGCCTGCGGGATCGGCAATGAAACGGCAGCTTTCCGGATGAGGTGGCGTTCCTTCAAGGCAGCGAATGACATTAACCGACGACTTCCCGTCTGTGCTCATCGCAATCCCTGACGCTGCCCCTGAACCGATCAGGTCTTCAGCCATGGTGGCAATCTGTTTGGTTGCACCTGCTGGTGTGCCCGTGCCTGCAATACCGTAATAATATTCCCAAACATACGGATTCACCATCAAGGCCGGTCCGATCAAAGGAGTCGCAGCATGGGCAACATCCCCAGCAGCAAGGCCAAGGCCGAAGGCCTCAGCCCCGAGTCCAGCACCAAATGGCTTGTTCATCGTCGTGACACAGGCGACCGCATTGGCCGCACGGTCCACAACAACAAAGCCACTGCGCCCTGACGATGCCTGCGCGCTATTGTCACCTGCAGTAATGTCGGCAAGGTAACGGTTTAAGATGCCCCCAAGTTCTTCACCCTGACTGATCACCGACGGGCCGCTATCGGAGCGCGGCGGATAGGCAAGATAAAGGGTTTCATTGCCAACCTTGACCTCGGTCGCGTTTTTCCATTCCGGGCGGTAATTGCGCAGATCATCTGCCGTCAGTGTCCCACCGGCATCCTGAACAGCATCTGCAACACGCGCACCCAGGGCGCTGTTGTAAAACTCGCCCGGCCCCTGAACCCGCAAGGATGTCAGAAGGGCTGCAAGGTTAACCGACCGAATACGGTCGCCGACCTGCAACACCTTGCCATTGGGCATAAAGCTGTTGCGCAGCATCGGGCTTGCGTAAACCTGGTCCTGGTTGGCTTCGATATCATTGACCAGCGACCGCGACACCGGCACGCCAAGACGGGCATATTGTTCCGCGGTACTAAGCAACGAGCGCCATTCAAGACGACCATAACGCGCACTTAGGGCATAAAGCCCGCGCGGCACAGCAGGAATGGTCGTAGCAATCTGATCAGACGACGTACGGGTGCCCGGGCGCGGCCAGAAATCAAGAACTTCGACTTTTTTCGACACGCGATCATGCACAACACACACACCGCCGCCACCAATCCCGGCAACCGATGGTTTGGTAACCGTCATGGTAGCATAAAGGGCGACAGCCGCATCCGCAGCCGTGCCGCCGGCAGAAAGAACATCGCGTGCATTACGTACAGCGCGCGGTTCATCGGCAACCACGCCCCCGAGATAACCGCTTACTGCCCCGATTTGACCAATATTTTCAGGTTCATTAGAACTGCAAGCCGCCATACCAGCAGTCATTGCGATTGCGACCGCGATCCGCCATGATGGCTTGCGCGTCGGACGCGACCCGACATCAGATGAACGAAAATATGGAACGCACATTTTGCTCAGACGCATTGTAACTCTCACTGCCATTTTCCTTGTTGCCCTGCCTAGCATGGTTTTCGCACAGGGTCGTTCTTTTATCCGCGATACCGAGATCGAGGAAACCTTACGTATGTATGCCACGCCGATTTTTCAGGCGGCGGGGCTCGATGCGAATGGTGTGTCTGTTTACATCGTTTCCGACAACAGCCTGAACGCATTTGTTGCAGGCGGCCAAAAGCTTTTTATCAATACTGGGCTGTTGTTAAAAGCAGATACTCCAGAACAAGTTATGGGCGTGATGGCCCACGAAACCGGACACATTGCCGGCGGGCACCTTTCGCGCATTCATGATCAGCTGCGCAATGCGTCTGCAATCTCCATTCTTTCGACCTTGGCCGGTGTTGCAGCCGGTGTGGCCGCGGGGCGTTCCGATGTTGGTACCGCGGCAATTCTTGGCGGCCAGAATGTTGCTCAGCGTAACTTTCTGGCCTATTCGCGGACACAGGAAAGCAGCGCAGATCAGGCAGGGGTTAAATTCCTGACAGATGTTGGCATTTCATCGCGCGGAATGCTGGACTTCATGAAAAAGCTCGAAGGTCAGGAACTTCTCAGCACCGCCAGTCAGGACCCGTATCTGCGCAGCCACCCTTTGACCACAGAACGTGTTGATTTTTTGGCAAACTTTGTCGCCAACTCCGACCTTAAGGACAAAAAAGTCAGCCCGGAGCTGTATGAACGCCATGCCCGCATGCGCGCCAAACTTTATGCCTTTACCAATCACATCCAAAATACATTACGTACCTATCCCGAAACCGATACCAGCATCGCAGCACGCTATGCGCGCGCCATTGCCTATTATCGCGATTCGCAGCTTGACCCCGCCCTTGAAATCATCAAGGGCCTGATCGCTGATGAACCTGAAAATCCCTATTTTGAAGAACTTGAAGGTCAGGTCTTGCTTGAATTCGGACGCGCTGCAGACGCCGTGCCACCGTTGCAAAAATCAGTAGATCTTTCTGGTGGTGCGCCGCTTATTCGTTTGCTTTTGGCCCACGCGATGATTGAAACCGGTGATCCGGCAATGCTCGAACCGGCAAAAACCAATCTGATCGGGGTTCTGTCGCGAGAACGTGGCAACTCATCTGCGTGGCGTTTCCGTGCCATTGTCGAAAGCCGCCTTGGCAATGAAGGCGAAGCATCGCTTTCACAGGCTGAATACAGCCTTCTTTCCGGCGACCGGCAGGCCGCGAGCTATCACGCGGTTCAGGCTGAACGAAAATTGGAAAAAGGGACTGCTACTTGGTTGCGGTCGCAGGATATTCTTCAGGCCACCGATCCAGACGGGCAAGACAAAAAGAATGCAGAGAAAGACGCACCGAAGTGACCGGTTGCCTTGGCAACCACCCACAATTTGATGCATGGATATCAGCACTGATTACAGGTCATCGTCGTTTTCGCCTGTTTGCCCTGCTTTTGGCTGCGGGTTTGCATTTATCTGCGTGCACATTGCCCGGGTCGGGGGTCGATGTCGGCGGCGATTTAAAATTGCTTTATGCGCCTTTTTCGCTCTCGAACCCGCCAAAATACTGGCAATACAATCATCAGACCAATGCTTCTGCGCCATACTCGGTGGCCCTTGAATGGCAGGACAAGGACGGCAAAATCGCACTGGCTGCACGCCCAGCAGCTGGTCCGTTTGAATTGGGGCGTCGCACCAACATTCTTGTGCTCGCATCCCCCTATCTATCGTTCGACTGGCAACAAAACAGCACAGCACAGGTCGGTGATGTTGAACTTGTTTTGGGATTTCGCCTGCAAGATCAAGGCGACTGGCGCGAGAATGACCTTGGCACGGGCAAACCACCAACCGATCACACCGTCCGTATCCCGGTTGGGAACAGTCAGGTGACCTATGGCCAATGGCAACGCGAATATTTCGACCTTGCGGGCGTCTATCGCCGGTATTGGCCAGATGCACCGGGTGACGAGGTTCGGCTGGTCTGGATCGGTATCGCGTCAGGTAAGGATAAGTTGGCTGCTGTGACCAGCGTAACATACCTAACGCAGATTTTACTTTCCCGTTAGCCACTCGATCCCGTATCACAGAGCAATGACATTTTCCGTCGGGTAAAATACTGCCCAATGACAATAAGGACGTCCTATGAATTCTCAGATCGTTAAACGCCTTCTTGGTGGTGCTGGTATTGCCTCAGCCATGCTGTTTGCTGTTCCGGCTGCACAGGCAGATGACCAATTCAGCCCGGCGCAGAAAACCGAAATCGACGCGATGATCGAGGAATATCTGATTAAGAATCCGGATGTTCTTTTGCGTGCGATCCAGAATGTTCAGAGCTGGCAGGCTGCTGAACAGTCCCGTCAGCAATCCGAAGCCATCATCCCGGTCTGGGATGCACTGGTCGCGGATGCCTCGGTTCCATCCATTGGCCCCGCCGATGCGCCCGTCACCGTGATTGAGTTTTTTGATTACCATTGCGGCTATTGCAAACGTGCGCTTGATGGCGTGATGGAGATTGTCGAAAATTCCGATGGTAAGGTCCGGACCATTTTCGTCGAACTCCCCATCCTGCGCGAAGAAAGTGCAACCGCAGCACGTGCCGCCTTGGCTGCGGCCAAACAAGGCAAATACATGGAAGTCCATCAGGCCTTCATGACCAATCGTGGTTTGCTTGACGAAGACCGCATCAATGATCTGGCGGCTGCTGCCGGTGTTGATGTTGATCAGATGCGCGCAGATATGCAATCGCCGGAAATCAATGGCATGCTGGCGCAATATTCCGCCATGGCACAGACTGTCGGGATCAGTGGAACCCCGGCCTTTATCATCAATGGCACCATGGTCTCGGGTGCGGATATGGAACGGGTCGACGCGCTGGTACAGGCGGGTCTTGAAAAGGCATCTTGATCGCGGATCAGACACTGACTGACTACATTTGCAGTCAAGCCGTTTCGTATACCCAATAAACAACAAAAGGCCGTTTCGTTCATGAAACGGCCCCAGACTGTTGACGAACCCCGCCTTTTTGAGGCGGGGTTTTGTTTTAGGGGCGAGAGATGTTTTTTTGGTGGCCGCAGGATAGCGCCGGATTTATGCGGGTGATGCCCACCAGAAGCGGGGTCT